>Ga0181554_1000301_pt1 | contig 48746 bp, 34 predicted proteins | sample 011ome_16_FD_145602 | JGI IMG/M metagenome (GOLD analysis project Ga0181554, IMG submission 145602) | Coastal salt marsh microbial communities from the Groves Creek Marsh, Skidaway Island, Georgia - 011503CT metaG (spades assembly) | ecosystem: Environmental > Aquatic > Marine > Intertidal zone... | reverse complement strand
CGAGACGCGCGGCGGCGGCGTCGTCGTCTGGCGGCGGCGGCGGCGGCGGTGGCCGGCGGCGGTACGCGGTCAAGCCGAAGAAACTCTCGAGGCCGCTCCCGCCGCACCCGCCGCCCTCGCCGCCCGGGACCCCGCGCGTGGCGAGGCTCGCGGAGATCATCGCGGCGCCGCTCGCGAAGTTTTTCTTCCCGCGACACGCGGTGGCGGCGACGCGCGTCCTCGTCGACGTCGCCGCGTCTCAAGGCGAAGGCGGCGGCGACGGCGTCGGTCCCGCCGCGGCCGCGGCTGCTCTCGCGCTGTTATCCTCGCTCACCGCGCGCGCGCGAGGGTCCGCCGCCGCGGCGTTGTTCGACGCCCCCGCGGACCCGCACGCGCGCCACCCGGGCGGCGGCGGCGGCGGCGGCGGCGCGAGGGTCGTCTCGCTCTTCGCCCCAGTGGCGTCGCTTCTCGACGGGACGCACTCGACCGCGGCGTTGGATTTGCTCCAGCGCGTCGCGACCAGAGCCGCGGAGATACGAAACGTCGACGTCGAAGAGGAAGACGATGAAGATTATGATGAATATGAAACGTCGCGTCGCAGGGAGGACGAGGCGTGGTGGACGGCGTGCGGCTCTCCCGCGCAGACGTGGGACAGCGTCGACGCGAACGGCGGCCGGGCGGTGGATCTGATGTGCGGCGTCGTGAGCAGCGCGGGGATGGACCCGCACGCCGCGGGGTTGCCCGCGTGTTTAGTGCGTGACTCTGCGGATCAGTGAGCGATGCGATGGATAGGATGCGTATCAGGATGTGATGATACGACTAGACGTAGCGAATATATCGCGTCGCGCCTCGCCGCGTATCATTTTTTCCTTCGGTTTCGCGCAGATTTTTTCCCGGTCGTCCAGTTGGCAAATCATTCCCGTTCGCGCGCGCGCGATGGGGGACTACGCCTGGGTCGTCGTGTCCTGGTACACGTGCGATACCGTGAAGGATGAAATGGACCACGATAACGAAGTGAAAACGTACAACAAGGAGATTCACGGCGCGTACTACTCCGTGAGAAAGGCGAATCGCGCGGCGAGGGAGGCGGTTCGCATGGCGGACGAGGGGAAACGCGCGATGGAGGTTCTAGACGGCGAGAGCGACGACGAAGTGGACTCCGACGCGAGCGAGAGCGAGGAGGACGACGAAGAAGTCATTCCGGAGCCGTTCGAGTACCACGAGAATAACGCTATGAAGGATACCGGCGAACCGGACCTCCACGTCGAGGTGATCTACCTCGACGTGTTAGACGCGTGACGATCGACGATCGGTTCCCGCCAACAGAAACGACGACGAACAGATTGATGACCTATGTAAGGAGTGGAGAAGGACTCTCGATCGCGGACGCGAGGGCGTCTCACGCGTAGCGTACATGCGTATCTGTTCTTACACGTCGTCTCATTCATTCTTCCTTCTCTCGTTCGTTCCGTGGCGTCGCCACGACGCGCGCGCGTCGTATCGTTCGTCGTTCTCACCCGCGGCGTCCCCGCGCGGGCGCCGCCGCGGTCTCCGTCCGCCGAGTCTCGTCCGCCGCCGAGTCTCGTCCGCCGCCTCTCGCCTCACGCCGCCGCCGTCGCCGTCGCGGCCAACGCGACGTCCTTCTTAAACGCGGCGATCTCCCTGATCTCGATCGCGAACGGCCCGGACGCGAACGTCGGGTTCAGCTCCCCCATCCCCTTGCCGTACTTCGACAGCATCACCTGAAGCGAGCGCACGCGGTCCGCGCGCAAGTCGCGGTAGTCGCTGTCGCCGCGCGCCACCTCATTCCCTCGCATCGCCGGCGCGAAATCTTCAAACGGGAGCTCGACGTCGATCCACTCCCCCTCGATCGTGTCGAACCCGGCGCTGTACGACAGCGCGAAGAAGTCCTCGGTGTCGCGGAGGATGAGCTTGTACCGCCGCCCGTCGCCGCGGACCCGCAGCTGCACGCCGTCGTAGCTCGACACGTCCACTGGCGAGACGAAGTTTCGCGTCCGCGCGCTGACGAATCCGCCGCCGTCGCCCTCGACGACGCCGCTGAGCTTCGCGCACTTGCCGCCCTCCGCGCTCGGGATGGTCATGATCGACGCCGCGGCCTCGGACTTGCCGCCCATGACGACGTCGTTCAGGGCGCCCCAGACGCGGTCGAACCGCTCCGGTTTCGCGTCGTCCGATCCCTCGGAGAAGTCGAACAGCACGTATCGCTTGTCCGGCGCCGCGGGGTCAGCGCGCCCGGGCGTCTTCGCCTTTGGCTTGCTCACGAACGGCAGCGGGATCGGGAACGGGATGCCGTTGAAGTACTCGTTCTCTTTCGCCGCCTGCTTCGCTTCTTTCGGAAGGAACGGCGCGTTCTCCCACCACGACGCCATCGCGACGACGGCGTTCCCCATCGTTCTGTTTTTTCTGTCCGCGCGCGCGCCTCGGACGGCGACGCGCGCGGCCCGTCGTCGGAGCGACGCGGTGGCGGGCGGGACAACGCGCGCGTGGAGAGCGGTCGACGCGAGCGAGTGCATCGTGCCGCGCGCGCGTGCTGAAGTGTCGGGTGGGGAAGGAGGACGCGTCGGGGGCGTCGTGGTTTTCGTCGCGTCGTCCGAGACCGACGTCATCGTCAGTAGGCAGACCATCACGGGGCGCCTCGTCAGCCTTCATCACTCGACGTCGCGCCTCCGCGGTGCACGGCGTCATGACGCGCCTCTCCCGCCTCCGCGCGAGCGTCGCGCTCGTCGTCGTCCTCCTCCTCGCCGCGTGCGCTCCCGCGCGCGGCGCGCGGCGGTCGTCCTTCTCCGTCGGCCTCGACGAGCGGGCGTCGACGTCGCCCCTCGCGTCTCGGCGTCTGATGACGCGACACGAGCGCGACTTCGACGCGTTCGTGCTCGAGCACGGGAAGACGTACGCCTCGGACGCGAAGGAGTACGCGAAACGCCTCGAAATATTCGCGGAGAACATGGCGCGCGCGAAGGAGATGTCCGCGCGCGACGGCGCGGAGTACGGCGCGACGCCGTTCGCGGATCTCACCGAGGACGAGTTCGCGTCGTCGCTTCTCATGCGCGAGCCGATCGACGCGGCGCGCGTGGAGCGTCTCAAGCGACACGAGTCATCGCGCGTCCTCCCGCACCTTCCCACGGAGAACATCCCTCTGAACTTCGACTGGAGAGCGCTGGGCGCGGTGACGCCGGTGAAGAACCAGGGGATGTGCGGGTCGTGCTGGAGCTTCTCCGCGACGGGCGCCGTCGAGGGCGCCCACTTCGTCAAGTCCGGCGCGCTCGTCTCCTTGTCCGAACAACAGCTCGTGGACTGCGACCACACGTGCGACCCGGACTCCGGGACCGCGTGCGACTCCGGGTGCGACGGCGGTTTACCCGCGAACGCGATGGCGTACGTCGTGAAGCGCGGCGGCCTGGACGCGGAGGCGGCGTATCCGTACCTCGGCGCGAGGGGCGACGGGAGGTGTAAGAGTAAAGAGGACGGCCCGCCGGCGGCGACCATAACCAACTACTCGTTCGTGTCCGCGGACGAGTCGCAGATCGCGGCCGCGCTCGTGAAGCACGGCCCGCTCTCCGTCGGCATCGACGCGCGGTGGATGCAGCTGTACAGACGCGGCGTCGCGTGCCCGTGGGCGTGCGATAAGACGCGTCTGGATCACGGCGTGTTGATCGTCGGGTTCGGCGCGGAGGGTCGGGCGCCCGCGAGGGGGTTCCGGAGGGAGCCGTTCTGGCTTATCAAGAACTCGTGGGGGGCGCGTTGGGGCGAGGAGGGGTACTACAAGATATGCAAAGATAAAGGGTCGTGCGGGGTGAACACGATGGTCCTGGCGGCGCAGGCGTGAGGTGCAGGCGTGAATAAATTTGTGACGTGTTACTACGAACCCGAGCGCGCTTTTTATCCACTCGCAATTCCCTCCGCGGGTCCGAATCCCCGCTCGCCGCCAGACCGTCGCGCGCGAGCGCGGGACGTCAGCGAGGGAGGACGCGCGCCGTCGTGTCCCGAGAGTCGTCGATAGGATGTCGGCATCCGCCGCGCGCGTCGTCGTCGCGCGCGTGGGCGCGGGCGCGCGCGCGAGGCTCGTCGGAACCGCGGGGCCCCGACGGGCGGCGGGGTCCGCGCACGCGAACGCGCACTGGCGCGCGGTGCGGTCGCCGCCGGCGCGGTCGCCGTCGCCTGATCACGCGCCCGCGCGGGCGCAACACGTCACGCGCGCGAGCGTCCGGTCCTTGAGCGGCGGCCACGGCGTCGCGCGCGGCGGAGGCGGCGGCGACGGACGCGGCGCGCGTTCCGTCCACCAGGACGCCGCCGACGCGGCGGCGTCGTCGCGGACGGCGACGTCATCGTCGTCGTCGCCGCCGTCCGCGCCCGTCGTCGACCCCGCGGACGAGCGATTCCACACCGAGCTCGTCGTCGCCGCGATCAGAGCGCCGACGCGAGAGATCGGCGGGCTCATGGCGGCGATCAAGAAGCACACCCTGGACCGCCCGCGTCTGAACAAGGTGATCGCGGACGTCGAAGAAAGGGAGCACAGCTTGATCCTCCTCTCGGAGGCGTCGTGCGCGGCGGGCGCGCCGGTCGACGACTACCCGCCCGCGGTGACCGGGGCGCTCGCGAAGACCCCGTCCGCGACGCTCACGACGCACGTGATGCACCTGGGGTACGACGCGCTGAGCGCGGAGGAAGCGCTGCGGAGGATCATCCCGCCGGGGATCGTGATCCCGGTCGGGTTCGAGACGGTTGGACGCGTCGCGCACCTCAACCTGAGAGAGGAACACGAGCCGTACAAAGCCGCGGTGGCGGCGGTGCTCGTGGACAAGCTGAAACAGATCGAGGTCGTGGTGAACAAGACCGGGGAGACGGGCGGGCCGTACCGGACGTTCGACATGGAGGTGCTCGCGGGGGCGCCGAAGAACGATCGACCGAACGCGCCGTTGGAGACGGAGGTGAACGAAAACGGGCTGCTGTACAAGCTCGACTTTCGCGCGATGTACTGGAACTCGCGGCTCGGCACGGAGCGCCAAAGGCTCGTGGACTCGTTCTCCCCGGACGACGTCGTCCTCGATCTGTGCGCGGGCGTCGGCCCGATCGCGCTGTTAGCCGCGCGGAAGTGCGAGAGAGTCTACGCGAACGACCTCAACCCGAAGGCGATCGACTATCTCCGCGTGAACGATCAGAAAAACGGAAAGCCGAAGAGACGCCTCGCGGGGATCACGTGCTTGGACGCGCGCGACGCCGTCGAGCTTCGCGTCTCGAGGGTCGGCTTCGACGCCGACGGCAAGCTTCAAGGCGTGCGCTTCACGCAGGCGGTGATGAACCTCCCGCAAGGCAGCCTCGAGTTGCTGGACTGCTTCAAGGGGGCGTTCACGCGAGACGTCTGGCCGCCCGAGGCGCTGCCGAGGATCAACGTGTACGCGTTTTCGAAGCACCCGACGAACCCGGAGGGCGAGATAGGGGGGCTCGCGGCGCAGGCGCTGGGGTTAGGGCGCTCGGCCAAGGCGCTCGGCGACGGCGTCGTGTACCGCAGAGTGCGCCTCGTCGCCCCGGGGAAGCACATGATGCTCGTGAGCTTCGTGTTGCCGGAGAAGGCGGCGTACAAGACGGGGTACAAGCGATGACGCGGCGACGCGCGCGAAGAGATGCGACATTTTGCAACTCCTGTTTTACTCTAAAATAATCAGTTACGCGCGCGTCGTTCGAACGTCGAGACGCGCGTTCGTTTCGTTCGGTGAACGTCTCCCCCCATCCCATCCCCCCGCCCCCGTCGACTCGTGAATAATTAGACCACGCGCGCCCGCGCGCGTGCCCGCCCTTCGCTTCCTCTCCGCCGCCGCGTCGCCGTCGCGTCCGTCACCGGACGCTCGACAGCGGCGAACGAACCACCGCGCCCATGCCGCGACTCGCGAGCTCGTTGTACGGCGACCGCCCTGGCCCACCCGCGCCGCGCGCGAGCCGCTTCCCGCCGCCGCCCATGGGGTTCTCCACCCCCGCGACCGCGTTCAACGCGGCGGCGCCCATTTTCGTTCGGCCGCGCGTCCCGCGCGCCGCGACGGGAGTGTAGCCAGAGTCCGCCGGCGTCGACGGGGAGTCCATCGTGAGGAGTCTCATGCGCTCGCCCACGTCCCGCATCGCCGGCGTGGACGCGACGGGCTGCTCGGCCGCGGACGGCGTCGCGGTGGACGGCGTCGCCGCCGCCGCGCGCGCCTCCGTCACCGCCGCCGCCGCGGGGGTGCCGTCCACGGACGCGCGCTTCTTCGCGCGCGCGCGTTCCGCGGACGACGCGGACGACGGCGGCCGCGACGGCGTCGACGATGGTTGTTGTAGTTGTTTTTGTTTCGCCGCCTTCCCGACGGGCGACTTCCCCGCCTGCGCGGCGGCGGCGCCGGACGCGAAGCACGCGCGGCAAGACGCGCTGTACCCCAAGTCGCTCCCGCCGATGAGCTCGACTTCATCCGTCGCGACGGCGCCCGCGCGCGCGGTGAACGCCGCGTCGCCGCCGCAGCCGTGGCACACCGCGCTGAGTTTTGTGACGTCCTCCGCGATCGGGACGAGGCCGAGGACGGCGCCGAACGGCGTCCGCTTGAAGTCGCCGTCCAGCGCGGCGACGATGACGGTTTTCCCCTCGTTGGCCCACTTTTCGCAGAACGCGACGACGTCCGGGAAGAACTGCCCTTCGTCCACGCCGATGACGTCGAACGAGTGCGCGACGTTGTCCACGTCCGCGAGCAGATGTGTGGGGTATGCGACTAACGCCTGTCGGTCGTGCGTTATCATGCACCCGCGCAAGTCGTCGACGCCGTCCGTCCCCGCCTCCGCGGTCCCCGGTTCGGATTCGTACCGCGTGTCCTTCGCGTACTTCACGACGAGGCACGAGCGATTCGCGACCTTGTGTCGGCGTATCCGTCGCGCGAGCTCGGTGGATTTCCCGGAGAACATCGGGCCTGTCGTGATGGCGGGAGTCGGGACGCGCGGGGATCGGTCAGGCGCGGACGGGGACGCGGGGACGTCAGATTCAGACGCGCGCGGGGAGGGGTTGGTTGCCAAGCTGGGGATTCGAGATTCGTATTCGGCGGGGAGAGAGACGCACCGAAGATGACCTGCACGGAGCCGTTCGGCTCGCGCGTCACCGTCCCGTTCGCGTGATGCGTCATGCACGACATGGTCACGTTTACGCGCGTTCGTCCGGACGACGTCCCTCGCGCGCGCGTCGCTGTGGAGGCGAGCCGCGCGCGGACGAACGAATTCCATCCTAACTCCCGCGCTGTCCATTTTCAAATCGTCGCTGACTACTTACACATACGTTTCGTACGCGGTTCGCGTACGTACTACAGTACGCCGCACAACGACCTTCCGGACCTTCGATACCGAGCGCGAGCAGCTGGCGTCGCGTCGCGTCGCGGACGTCGCTTCCATCAGATTCGTCGAGCGCGCCCCTCCCCCCCTCCGGGCACGATGGCGCGGCTGCTGTACCACGAGAAGCAGACGTCGATGCTGTGCGGCGTGCACGCGCTGAACACGCTGCTTCAAGGCCCGTACTTCAGCGCGCACGACCTCGCGGCGATCGCGACGGAGTTCGACGAGCGCGAGCGCGCGCTCATGCGCGAGTCCGGCGTCGAGAGCGCGGACTTTCTGAGGTACATGGCGGAGGACAGCGGGAACGCCGCCGCGGACGGGAACTTCAGCATCCAAGTCCTGACGAAAGCGCTGGAGGTTTGGAACCTGACGTGCGTGCCCGCCACCTCGCGCGAGGCTGGGAGCGCGTGGAGGTCGCCCCAGGACGAGGTCGCGTTCCTGTGCAACCTCGACCAGCACTGGTTCGCGGTTCGACGACGAGACGACGTGGAGAGCCCGAGCGTGCACGCGGGCGGCGGATTCGGCGGGAAGAAGGGCAGCGCGCCCAAACCCGGGGGGTGGTGGAACTTCAACAGCATGTTCCCCGCGCCGCAGCCCATCTCGGAGCTGTACTTGAGCGCGTTCCTCGCGCAGCTGAAGGAGGAGGGGTACAGCATCTTCGTCGTGCGGGGCGCGCTGCCCGCGGCGGCGGACGCGAGCTCGAGCGGGACGTACGGCCGGTGGGTCAACGTCGAGGACGCGGCCGCGGATAACAAGGCTGCCGACGCGGTGAAAGCCGCGGGGCGCGCGCGGTGCGCGGCGGAGCAGGCGATGGCGAGGGTCGGCGCGGGGGGGCGCGCCACGTTGACGACGCTCGCGCGCGGCGGCGGCGGCGGCGGCGGCGGCGGGGAGGGATCGGCGGACGACGCGGAGCTCCAGGCTGCGATCGCCGCGAGTTTAGGACACGGGCACGGGCACGGGCATGGCGGAGGCGCGGGGAAGAGGGATTCCGCGGAGGACGCGGCCAGGGCGTTGGCCGCGAGCTTCGCCGGGGCGGGCGCCCCGAGCGCGGGCGGCGGCGACGACGCCGACGCGGACCTCGCCGCGGCGATCGCCGCGTCGCTCGCGCAGTCCACCCCGCCGCATTCGCAACCCCCGCCTCCCCCGATGGCGCTGCCGCCCGTCCCCGACGAGCCCGCCGCCGGGGACCCCGCCGCGGTGACGCTCGCCGTGCGCGTCCCGAGCGGGCGCCGCCTGAGCCGGCGGTTTCGGGACGTCGACGCCGTCGCCGCGGTGGCGGCGTTCGTCGCGGCGGAGACGGGCGTGGACATGTCGAGGCACGCGCTCGTGGCGGCGTTCCCGCGCCGGCCGCTGAGCGACCTTGGACGCACGTTGAAGGACGCGGGGGTGAAGGACAAGGAGGCGCTGTCGGTGGAGCCGCGCAGGTAGTCTAGCTAGTAGAACACCAAGGTACCTTCAAGGTGGAAATTTCGCGCCTCTTCGCTCAGTGGCGATTTTCGTCGGGTCGAAGAGTCGCGATAAACGGGCACCTTCGCGCGATCGAACGCAGTAGTCTCGGCGCGCGATAGACACCGCGGGTTGAGAAAATGCCGTTCGCCACCACGGCCACGATGGCCGGCGCCGCCATGGGTTTCGGGACGCAGCTGTTCATCAACGCCCTTCGCAAGCTCCCGCTCTTGCGCAGTGCGTGCCCTTTCCTCCCCCGCGCCATTCTTTCTTTCCACCGCGAGCGACGCGCGCGCGCGGGTTCGTTCATTCTCGCGCGTCGCACGCGCGGCGTGTGCGGTCGACGCCGCGCCATGACGCGCGCGCGGTGAAATCCGCGCTCGTGGACGCGCGAATCGATCGCTCCCCGCAGCGGTGCACGTCGATCGCGGACGCGATCCGTGCCACATCTTGGACCGAGGCGTCCTCGGAGGATATTTTAGGGTTTCTTTCGTCCCCCGCGCGCTCGCGTCGCACGCGCTGACTCCGCCCGCCCGTTCTCTTTCTCTCTTTCAGACCCGTGGGAGCATGTGCTGTGGACCGGCGGGGGGGTCTGGGCCGCGAACGCGATGGCGGAGTGGGAGGTGAAACTCACGGAGGAGGTCAAGGCGATGCAGGCGGAGAGGCAAGCCGCGAACGCTCGCTTCATGGAGTCCATCAAGTCGTCCAAGGAGTGAGGGGACGTCGTGTACGCGAATCATAAGTTAGCTCTTTGTAACTCTACGGTAGGGTGTCCACCCACGAGAAACGAGACGACGTCGAGTGAAGGCGCAGGAGCTCGGTATTAAATCGCTCCCGCTCGGAGTTCTATACTCTATTGAATTACGAGCGTCGACGCGGACAGAACGGGGAGCACGCGCGCGGGCGTCGTACACACAGCGCGCGTGCTCCCCAACGTGTTTGTCCTTCTCCGCGTGACTGCGTCCCCGGTCCCTTGTTTTTCCCTCACTTCACTTCTTTCCACATGCGTTTTCGTTTGTTTTGCGTTTTTACACCCGCACCCCGTCCCGAACCAAAAAAATTCCTCTTGTACAACAATTCGCCAGACGAACAGAAGGAGACGACTGATGATGAAACTCCGTCGCTCGCTCGCTCGCTCGGCGCACCCACCCTCGCTCCGCTCTCACCACACGACTCAACACAGCCTTCGCCCGAGGTCCACGAGCGAGACCTCAGACTGCGTGTACGGCATCCCTTTCCCCCCCGACCGCAAGCTCACGCCCGCGGTGGAGTCCCACTGCTCCGGGCTAGACGCCCCGGACCCGCGCGTGTTTGGCTTTTTGGACGACGCCTTGTGCGCCGGGTTTTTCAGTTTAGGCGACGAGCTCTCGTTGCTGCCGCTGCCGTTCGACAGTCGCGACTTGGCGTTCCGGCCTCCTTTCTTCGAGTTTGAGTCCTCGGAGGACTCTTTGTCCTCCCCTACGACGTTCAAAGCGGTGAGGTCCGGGCACGACTGCACCGCCGCGAGCGCGGCGGCGGCGAGGTTCGGGTCCGAGTGCACCTTCGCGAACCGGCCTTTGATGCGCGGGCGGTTATCCGCGAGCGTCTTCCGGCACTCGTATCGAATCTTCTTGTGCCCGAGGTGCCTCGCGAGTCGCTTCGCGCGGTACCGCTGCAGCTGCGCGTGTCTCACCGCGCTCGTCGCGAACGGCCTGGTCAAGACTTGGTCGTAGTGCGGCGACCCCGGCCCCCCCGGCGCGCCGCCGCCGTGCGAAAAGTTGACTTGTCCGCCCGCGTGCGGCGGCATCATCTGCGTCGGCGCCTGCGTCGTCTCGCTCGTGCCGCTCGTGCTCGAGATTTCCTTCCCATCGTTCTGTTGTCGCTGCATCCCGTCGGCGTGTCCTTGTCCCATCATCGCCGCGCCGTTCCCGGTGACAAACCCCGCGCTGTCGCCGACCACCGGTTGCGCGCTCAGTTCCCGCCGCGCGTCCGAGTTTCTAAACGCCGCCGACGAGAGGTGGTTTCCGTTCCCGAAGCCGCCGTGGCTCCCCCACAGCGACGCGTCGTCCAACCCAAAGTGCGACGCGTCGCCGTTACTGCTGTCGTGCGCGTCCTGGTGCATGTCGAGTAAATTACTGAGCGGGTCGTCCATGTTGCCGTGCGGGCCGGAGACGAGCCAGTCGAGGTCGTTCGACGTCTCGTTGGTGGGCGCGCCCGACGACGTGCTGGCTTGCTCGTTGCGCGCCACGCCCATCTCGGTGTCGAAGCCGTCGTTCGTCGGGTTGATGGATTGGCACAGCGCGTCGTTCGCGAGTTTTTGTTCCATGGGGATGCGTTCGTGTCGCATCGCGAGCTGCGGAGGACGAGGGGGAGGACGGGGGGAGACGAGTAAGATGCTGAAGGAGGGATCTCGACGCGGACGAAATGAATGACCCGCGAAAAGTAGGGTCACGCGGCCGCGCTTATCGGCGCCGCGCGAGTCGACGCGATAAAAAAAATCCCGGGAGAGCGCGCACCTTGTTCGCGGTGTGAATCGCGACGTCGCATCGCGCGCACAGGTTCGCTCCTGAGGTGGAATCGAGCGCGTCAGCGTCGCGTCGTCTCGGTGTAAAAAGCGGGGTTAAGCGACGCGGGGGAAAAAGCGAGGGGAATCTCCGAGGTTTGGCGGAAAAGATTCGACGCGGAATCTCGCGCGCACCGTCGTGCGCGCAGAACCACTCCGCGGGCGCGGCGTGGCAATTGTCGCATGGCATCTTGTTCGTCATGATTCGCGCTCTCGGTGGTTCTCGTGACGCGCGTTGGCCCGGTCGCGCGAGGGCGTGTGACCCTCGGAACTCTCAGATTCTGTGTTAACTCCACGGACTGACTGCTGACCTAGAAGGATAAAGCGCGGCTATCGTTCGTCGCTATCGAATCAGATGCTCTTTCGGATGTCCCCGTCACCAGCAGCCAATCACGATTCGGTGCGGGAAAAAAGTGCCCCATAACCTATCGTAAAATGCTTAAACCCTGTAGTTAATTCGCGTACTCGTCAGACTGTTTGCCCATAGCCGGGTGGGTTAAAACCGACCACACCATAACCTAGCGTAATTTTCGCGGGTTCGGCGTTCGTAGTTCCGTCCGAGTCGATCGACCCTGTGAGCCGGGCGTCGATCGAATCATTCACTCATCGCTCCGCTTCTCGCGCGCGGTCGACGCCGCGAACGATGGCGACGGCAGCCGCGGCGCCGCTGGCGCTCTCGCGCGCGCTCGCGCCCTCCTCGCGCGTGGGCGACACCCGGGGAAGCGCGCGGAAGCGTCTCGGCTCGAGCGTCCGCGTGCGCGTCTCGCGACGCGCTCCCGTCGTGACGTCGGCGTCGTCGTCCGTCGAGTCCGCGGGGTTCTCGGAGATGTCCGCGGGGAGAGACCGGAAGTACTACATGGTCGGCGGCAAAGGCGGCGTCGGGAAGACGTCGCTGTCGTCCTCGCTCGCGGTGAAGTTCGCGATGAACGGGCACCCGACGCTGCTCGTGTCCACGGATCCCGCGCACTCGCTGAGCGATTCCCTCGCGCAGGACGTCACCGGCGGCGTCCCGGTCTGCGTCGACGGCACGGACGCGCAGCTGTACGCGATGGAGGTGGACCCGAACCAAGCGAAGGAGGAGTTCGCCGCGTTCGCGAAGCAGACGGACATGTCCCAAGGCGCGAAAGACTTCATGGGCAGCGTCGGCCTGGGCGGGCTCGCGGATCAGCTCGGAGATCTCAAGCTCGGCGAGCTCCTGGACACGCCGCCGCCGGGGCTCGACGAGGCGATCGCGATATCCAAGGTGGTGCAGTTCATCAAAGACGAGAAGTACGCCAAGTTCACGAGGATCGTGTTCGACACCGCGCCGACCGGGCACACGCTGCGGTTGCTGTCGCTGCCGGACTTTTTGGACAAGAGCATCGGAAAGATCGTCCGCCTCCGGCAAAAGCTGACGTCGGCGACGGACGCGGTGAAAGGGCTCTTCGGCGTGGACGACGGCAAACAGGACGAGGCCGTCGCGAAGCTCGAGAAGCTCAAGGCGCAACTCCAGGAGGTGAAGGACCTGTTCCGGAACGAGAAGACGACCGAGTTTGTCATCGTGACGATCCCCACGGTGCTCGGCATCTCCGAGAGCGGCCGGCTGCTGTCGTCGCTCGAAAAGGAAAAGGTGCCAACGCGTCGCCTCGTCGTGAACCAGATCGTCCAGGTCACCGGGGAGGGGTTCGGCGCGAGGAAAGAAGAGCTCGCCGCGAAGCAGGAGGCGCTGCGCGAGGCCATCGTCGCGGCCGGCGCGGTCGACGGCCTCGCCGAGAAGCTCGACGCGCTGATCGCCGCGCAGGGCGCGGTGACCAAAGACGCGCAAACCGCGGTGAACTTTTGCGCGGTCAAGGCGAAGGACCAGCGGCGCGCGATGGAGATGTTGGACGAGGACGCCGGGTTGAGAGGGCTGCGGAGGATCGAGGCGCCGCTGTTCGACATGGAGATCCGCGGCGTCCCGGCGCTGCAGTTCATGGCGGGGCAGGTGTGGACGGACTAGGCGTGCGTTAGACGTCATCCGTTAAGCAATTCATCATTCACACGAACAGAAACGCACGTTCGCTGAGCGACTTGACTTTTCGCGTCTCCCGAGAAGCGCGAGGATCTGGCGCGTCATAGGGCTGCCGCGCGGTGACGCGGGAGAAAACACGCCGAGGCGGCCGCGCTCGAGTAACGCACGCGGCACCATGAACGACGAGGAGGTGCGGCGACAGATCACACAGGTGCGAATGAACGCGCGCGCGCGCCGCGTCCCTCCTCGAGCGAACGTCGTGGCTTTTCGCGACGACGAGCGTAAACGCCCCTCGTCCGCCCGCTCCGCTCGCTCAAATCCCCCTCCGCGCTCTCGCTCGCGCAGATGGTGAAGTTCATCGAGCAGGAGGCGGAGGAGAAGGCGAACGAGATCAACATCGCGGCGGAGGAGGTGCGTCCGCGCGGTTCCGACGTCCGATCGGCACCCGCGCCAAAAGTCTCGCGCTCGGTCGCTCACGCGAACGCCGCCCCGTCCCCGTCGCTCGCGCAGGAATTCGACGTCGAGAAGCGTGACGTCGTCGAGCGAGAGAAGCAGAAGATACGCGAGGAGTACGAGAGGAAAGAGAGCGCCGCGGAGAAGGAGAAGCGGATCGAGTTCTCGACGCGACTCAACGCGGCGCGGCTGCGTTTGCTCCGAGCGAGGGACGACGCCGTGCGAGGGATCCTCGCGGAGGCGCGCGATGAACTCAGAGACGCGAGCGATGAACCGGAGTACGAATCTCTCCTCGTCGGCCTCGTCGAACAGGGCGTCGCGAAGCTCCAAGCCACGGAGGCGGTGATTCGATGCCGGGAAGTCGACGCGGAGAAGGCGACGGCGGCGATGCGGCGGGCGGAGGAAAACGCCGCCGCCGCGGGACGAGAGTTGAAACTCACGCTGGACACGCGCACGCATCTGCCGCCGCCGCCGCCGCCGCCGCACGACGACGACGACGACGCGAGCGGGGAGGGGGGTAGTGCACGCGCGGCGACAACGGACGTGGCGTCGTGCATCGGGGGCGTGCACGTGCTCAGCGTGGACGGCAAGGTGGTGTGCGACGTGTCGTTGGACGATAGGTTGCGGGTCGCGTTCGAGAACAACCTCCCGGAGATTCGCGGGGAGATTTTCGACGACGGCGAGGACGAGATCGGGGACGGGGACGAGAGTCCGGGGACGTGATCGGGGACGAGTTGAACGACGCGTCGTGCGTTGTGCTCACGTCGCAGAATAGCCGCGTTAGACCCCGCCGGACGTCGGTCGCGACGAGACGATCTCGTCGTTCGTGGACGCCTAATTTCGTTCCTATTCGATCTTCCGCTATGGTCCAAAAGCTACCGGTACCCGCCGCCGCCGCCGGCTTTCCTCCCCGACTGCGTCGTGACCGTCTTCTCCTGCGCCTGCTCCGCGGCGATCTCCTCCACGACCGGTGACGTCGTGCTCGACATCGAGAACAACCTCTCGTCCGGCTTGAAACTCCGCGTCTTTTTCTGCGTCGTGTTCTTCGTCTGCGAGAGGTACCCCTCGAACCCTTTGAAGACGTTCCCGTGCTGCGAGCTCTCGTTCAGGTAGTGCGTCTCGAGGTCGTACACCTGCTTCTCCGTCTGCTTCAGCTCCTCGTCCAAGCGCTCCTTGCGCTGCTGCAGCGCGGACAGCGTCGCGGACATGGACGACGATCTCTGTGAATGAATGCGTATTAGGGTAAACCACCGCGAGGAGATCCGCCTCTCCCTCGACGCGCCTCGAGCGCGACGACCGCGATCGGCGCCGCTTCCGCTCGAGAGTGACCGAACGCGCGTGCGGACGATTCGTGCGTTGCCGCGCGCGCGCGTGTGGCCTCGCGCGAACGCGCGCTCGCGAGGGCGCTCCGTTCGAACCGGGTCGAGGGGCGCGAAAATCCCAGGTTCGAGACCGGGGTGAGCATCGCCCTTTCATCGGTCGACGCGAGACGACTGAAACCAGGTCCTGGGCTCGATTTCACCGCGAATGACACGGCAGCCGCAGCCGTCGATAGTCGACGTGGCTCGTAGTCGTCCACCCTCCACCCGTCTGTCGGCGACGCGTCACAACTCGACCGCGCAGAGTCTCTCTCCCCGCGCGTCGCGATGCCTCCGTCCAAGGTCGACGACGACGACGACGGCGTCACGCTCACGAGCGTCAAGGTCGAGGAGCCGCTGACGGCGAAGAAGAGCATCCGCGTCAGCTTCGACGCCGCGCCCGGCGCGGCGGCGAAAAAACCGGCGGCCGCCGACGCGAAGAATGACGGCGAGAAGGGCGACGGCAAGGGCGACGAGAAGGACGGCGAGAAAAAAGAGGAGGACGGCGAAGACCTCGACGGCTCGAGGGACCGCCTGCTGCGCGGCAAGAAGAAGCGCAGCATGAAGCAAGACTTCTACCGCATCCTCCAAGAGTCGAAAGGCCAATCGAAGCGCTTATCCGTCGGCATCTTCTTTCTGTTCTGTAACTCCGTGTGCATCATGTTGATCCCGTTCTACGCCGGGCGCATGATCGACGGCGTCACGAAGCACCTGGAAGGCGACAGCGCGGGCGCGCGTAGGGACGTTCTCGATGCGTACATCGGCCTCCTCCTCGTCGGTCTCTTCGGCGGCCTGTTCCAGGCGCTGCGAATGTACATGTTCAACACGGCTTCGTACAAAGTCGTCGCGCGGCTGCGGAACCGCCTGTTCACGAACATCCTCGCCCAGGAGGTCGGGTTCTTCGACTCCGTGACGTCCGGGTCGTTGATCTCGCGCATAACCACGGACACCGCGATGCTGAAGAACGTCGCGACGCAGAATTTGTCCATGGCGCTCCGAGGGATGGCGACGGTGATCATCGCGTTTACGTTTATGTTTTACACGTCGTGGCGGCTCACGCTCGTGGTCCTCGCCGCGTTCCCGCCGCTCATCGCCGCGGCGATCTGGCAGAGCCGCCGTCTGCGCGTGCTCGCACGTCTGACGCAGCAAGCGACGGCGAAGGCGACGTCCGTCGCGGAGGACTCCCTCGGCGCGATTCGCACGGTGCGAACCTTCGGCCAGGAGAACCACGAGTCCTCGCACTTCGCGTCGAGCGTCAACGAAGCCCTCGGCGTGGAGATGTCGTACGGGAGGCGAAGCGCGATCTTCAACGGCTGCCTCACCGCGGGCGTCTTCATCACCCTCGGCTCCACCTTCTACTACGGCTCCCGGCTCGCGATCGAGGACGACCTCACCATCGGAGAGCTCAACGCGTTTATCCTCTACTCCATCAACGCCTCCTTCGGCATGGCGCTCATCTCCGGCACCTACGCGTCCATCATCCAAGCCCTCGGCGCGTCCACGCGCGTGTTCGACCTCATGGACCGCGAGTCGCTCCTCCCGCACGACGGCGTCCTCGCGCCGGACACGACCGAGACGGGCGTGAGCGTGGAGCTGAGAGACGTGCACTTCGCGTACCCGGGGGTTCCGGACCGCCCGGTGCTCAACGGGTTGTCGCTCAACGTCCCCGCGGGGACGTGCGCGGCGATCGTCGGCGCGTCCGGTGCGGGGAAGTCCACGATCGCGGCGCTCGTGCAGTACTACTACGCCCCGATCAAAGGCCAGGTCTTCGTCGCGGGCGTCCCGGTCGGGGAGATTCAGCACGAGCACCTGCACTCGCTCATCGGCGTCGTGTCGCAGGAGCCGGTGTTGTTCGCGCGGTCCATCCGCTCGAACGCGAGGTTCGCGTCCCCGGACGCGACGGACGAGGACATCTGGCGCGCGCTCGAGCAAGCGAACGTCGCGGACTTCGTGCGCGACTTGGAGAAAGGATTGGACACGTGGGTCGGCGAGAGAGGGATCAAGCTGTCGGGCGGGCAGAAGCAACGCATCGCCATCGCGCGCGCGGTGCTCATGAACCCTCAGGTTTTACTCCTCGACGAGGCGACGTCCGCGCTCGACGCGGAGAGCGAGCAGCTCGTGAACGACGCGTTGGACGCGATGATGAGCGGCAGGAACCGGACGTCGATCGTGATTGCGCATCGGTTGAGCACGATTCAAGACGCGGACTCGGTCGCGGTGGTGAGCGAGGGCGTCGTCGCGGAGCAAGACACGCACGATAACCTCATGAAGATCCCCGACGGCGTGTACGCGAACTTGATGCGGCGGCAGCTCGCGGGCCTGGGGGCGTCCACGGACGACCTCCCTAAGCTCGCGCAACAGGAGCAGAAGAAGACGAAGTAGTCTAATGTATTCTTTCAGTCGTCGTCGGCGGCTGCGTTGTACGTGTATCTTATACGACGCGATATCTACGCCTACGCCCACCTCTACGACGACCCGCAGCCGTGCTCCGTGAGCACGGTCCGGATCGTCCTCAATATATCCTCCGCGCCCGCACCTTTACTAGGGCCACCATCTCGCACTCGTCGCGCGCCTCGTATCCGCGCGTCGAGCTCGTCGTCCAGAGCGCGGCGCAGCTTCTTGAACAGCACAGCGACTTGCGCGGACGCTCTCAGCCACAGCCACCCGTCCAACGACACCCTCCCCGCGGCGTGATGCACGTCCATCGCGCCGCCGAACAGGAGCAACGCCGCGGGGGCGACGACGGTGCTGTCCCTCAGAAACACCCTGGACGTCTTCACTTTCTCGTGGAACACCAAGAACGGAAACGTCGGCGTCGCGAGCTTCGCGTTTACGCTCGACGGGTGCACCCCGACTTCGCCCTTCGCGTCCCGCCACCGCCCGGTGTTCTCCGTCGCCGCGATGTTCGCGTAGAGACCCGCGGTGACGACAGCCTTCACCACCGGCGCGCGCTTCGCGTCGACGTTCCACGACGCGGAGGGGTCGTCCACCCAGCCGCTCGGGGAGGCGTCCGCGCGCGTGCCCTTCGAGCCGGCGATGAACCCGATGTCCGCGAGGAGGCTCGCGTACTGCCCGCGCATCTCCGCGATTTGCTTCAACGTCTCCGGGCACAAGCCGTGCTTCGTCGCGTGCCTGCGCGCGGTGTTACGGTCGGAGACGGACGCCACCTTGGCCCAGTTTTCGTACGCGGCGGCGTACACGAGGTGATCGCTCTGCTCCCCGGACGCGAGGCAGCCGGAGCTCGGGAGCGAGAGTTGTCTCCGCGCGGCGTCCCCGGCGGCGGCGCCGCCGCCGCCTTTCCCGCCCTGACCACTCGTGAACGGCGACTTGTACGATAAACACGCCGCGATCGTGAGCACCGGGGATAAACACGACAGGAGCGCGCCGTACACGAGCATCTTCGCGACGCGGCAGTCCACGGGAAGCGCGGCGAGATGATGCCCGAGAGGGGTCAACGCCGCCGCCTCCGACGCGTCCACGGCTCCAACTTCCCTCAGAGTGTTCAGCGCCGCGACCACCGCCTCGGGAGCGGGCGGCTCCAACGACCCGGCCAGGAACGCCTCCGCCCCGTCGTCGACGTCGAGTTTCTTGATCTGTAACACAATCTCCGTGAGCGGGACGCGGTGCATCTCCGGGACTTGATGCGACCGGAATCCGTCTCGCGCGCGGTGCGAAGTGAACAACGCGTAGCACGTCCCCGCGCGCACGCGCCCGGCTCTTCCCGCGCGCTGCCTCGCCGCGGCTCTCGAGACCCAGCCTTCTAATAAGCTCGCCATCCCGCGCCGCGCGTCCCACTGGCGCTCTTTGACCCGACCGCTGTCGATCACGACGACGACGTCTTCGATCGTCACGGAAGTCTCCGCGACGTTCGTCGCCACGACAATCTTCCGAACACCGACCGGGTGCGTCTTAAACGCCTCTCTCTGCTCCGCGGGCGTCAGCGCGGAGTGTAACGGCACGAGCTTGTGCTTCCCGTGTCGAGGCGCGAACCGCGGGTTCGACGCGAGGCGATCGATGAGCCCGGAGACTTCGCCGATCCCGGGGAGGAAGACGAGCATGGCGCCGTGAGGGGCGTCGTCGTCGATCACGCCCAAGAGCTTCTCGATGATGTCGTAGTCGATGACGTTCTCGTCCAGGCGCGATAAGTTCCGACGCGTGAGCGCGCTGACGTGCTCGAACTGCGTGGGGTCGTAGTCCGGGTTCTCGTCCCCGCGCCACGCGTCGTCCACGCCCCACGAGTCTAGCGCCGCGGCTTTCTCTCTCCGGTCCATGTTCTCGATCGCCGCCGTGCCTCTGGAGTCGCCTCGCGGACGTCGGCAGCACCGGCTCTCTTCGTCTAACGCGTACTCGAGCATGTCGTGGATGTCCTCCAGATACACCGTGCTCACCGGGTGCGTGCGTCCCGCGGCTTGGACGACCGGGCAGTCGTCGAGGTACCCGCAGAATAAATTCGCGTCGAGCGTCGCGCTCATCACGATCAACTTCAACGGCGCCATCCCGAGCTCCCTCCGTCGCGCGGGCAGCGTCCGCAACAGCGCGAGGAGAAAGTCCCCGTCCAAGCTCCGCTCGTGTATCTCGTCCAACACCACGTGCGACACCTCCGCGAGGAGCGGATCCCCGTGCATCCGTCGAAGGAGTATCCCCGCGGTCATAAACGTGAGCCTCGTGTCCTTCGTGACCGCGGCGTCTAACCGCACGTGATGCCCCACGAGGCTGCCCTTGCCCCCGACGCCGCCGCGCTCGCAGCGCTCGGACGCGACGCGCTCGGCGACGGTGAGCGCCGCGACGCGGCGCGGCTGCGTGCATATCACGCGGCACCCGGCCCCGGCGCCGGCGTCGACGGCGTCGTCCAGGAGGTACTGCGGCACTTGCGTCGTCTTCCCGGACCCGGTCTCGCCGCACACGACCGCGGCGTCGCGCTCGCGGAGCGCGCGCAGGAGGTTGTCCCTGAGCGCGGCCACGGGAAGGTTCTCGCGGAACGCGCGCATCTTTTGCCACGCCGCGTCGGAGCGTTTAGTCGCCGCGTCGCGTTTCAGTCGTTCGCTCGTCTCCGCGAACGCGGAGGCGTTCGCGGCGGCGGCGGCGGCGGGCCGCGCGGCGGGCGACCGTTCCCCGATGGACTTTCTCCTCGACGCCACGCCGGGGGCGGCGTCGTCCTCGCCGTCACCGTCGTCCCACGACTCCTTCGGCGCCTCGTCAGCGTCCGCGCCGACGCCGCGGCGCTTACCCCCGGCTCCGCGCGACAACCGTCGGACGAAATCGTCCCTCGCGGACGCGACGGTCCCGGGTCCGCCGGCGTCGCCTCCACCCCCCGCGGCGGCGGCGGCGGCGGCGTCGAAAACCTCCTCGGCCCAACGCCGCCATGCCATCTTGAACTCCGCAGGCAGCTCCGACGGCATCGGCGCGAGCCCGGCGACGGTCGCGCTGGTCGCGCCCGTCGTCCCGACGGCGAGAAACAGCGCCCGCGCCGCGGCTGCGTTTTGCGCGTCGTTCACGGTCTCCCAGCCCCCCGGCGGGGCGTCTTCCTCCCCGGACGAGCACGTGATCGTGCTCCTCGCCGCCGCTTTCGCCGCGGAGCCGCCGCCGACGCGCTTCCCGCTCCCCGTGCGCTCGACGGTGACCGCGTACGTCATCCCTCGGACGACGGCGCCGACGGCGGCCCCGGCGGTCCCTCCGCCGCCGCCGCCGCCGCCGCTCGGGCCGGCTTTGTCGTACCGCGGCGCGAGCCAGCCTTCGCGGCGGCAGAGCATCTGAAGCAGCGCTTTCGGGGCGACGGTTTCGACCTTAAAAACCGCAGCGGCTGGAGCGTTACCGCCCTTCTTCCCCCCTTTCTTACCGCCCGCGCCCGCCGCCGGTTTCGCCGCGATGTGCGTCGGGGGAAACAACGGCGCCTCGGAGAGTTCGAACACCGCGGCGTCGTTCCCCGTGTCTTCGCCCATGATCGCGGCCGTCTCGTCGCCGCCGTCGAACAGATCGAGCCCGAAACCGCCGTCGTCGTCGTCGTCGTCGTCGTCGTCTTCCTTCTTCGAGGCCGTGGACGTCGGGTCATCGGGCTCCCGCCCGGCGTCCCCGGCGTCCCCGCCGCCCCCGCCGCCGGCGTCCGGGGCCCGTCGGGACGCATCAGCACCCGCACCAGGACCAGAACCCTCGCCCTCGCCGTGAGCGCGAGTCGTCCCCGAGTCTCTAAATAGCCCATCAGCGTCTCCAGCGGCTCCAGCGGCGGTGCCCTCCACACCGTTCGACTCTTCCGCCGTCGCCGGCGCGGACGGCGGCGGCGGCGGCGGGTGCAAATCCTCGTCGACGAGTCCGTACGCGGCCATCTCCTCTTTCACCCTCCGCACGAGCTCCCCGGCGCGCTTCTGCCGCGCCTTGTCCCTCGTGACCTTCCCCGCGGCGGCTTCCGCTCTGGCCTCGTCCATCTCGCGGCGCATCACCGCGATGTGCGCGTCGCGGTCGGCGTCGAACGCGCGTCGCCGCCGCCGCGCCGTCGCTTTCCTCTCGATCTCTTCCTCCGTCAGACCGTAGTCCTCCAAGCTGTCGTGGTCGCTCCCGGTGCCGTCCGACCCGTCGCCGTCGCTCGCTTCCTCGTACTGACGCATGATCCACTCGCGGTTCGCCCTCGCGGCCTCCTCCGCGTCGCGCTTCCTCCGCTCCGCGTCCGCCTCGGCGCGGGCGGCGGCTTTCTCGGCGGCTTTCTCGGCGGCTGCGGCGACGGCCGCTCTCTCCCTCGCCTCGGCGGCGGCGGCGGCGGCGGCGGCGGCGGCGTCCGGGTCCTGCTCCTCCGCGGCGACGAGGACCTCCACGGCCGCGCCCTCGGAGCCCGGGAACGCGGCCGCGGTCCGCACCGCGCCTTGGTAGCGCCGCGGCAGGCGTTCGGTCGGGACGTTGTAGCACAGCCAATCGAGCGCCTCGCCCATCGGGTTCGCCGCGGCCTCCGTCTCGTCCGTCGCGCGGCGTCGCGTCGTGACGACGTCCGTCAGCGCGTTCTCGACGTCGCGGACGCCGAAGCCTTCCGAGAGGAGGTCGTCGTACAGCTTGCACAGCTTCGCCTCGGCGAGGAGATCCCGCGCGCGATCGTCGTCCTCCTCGTCCGCCTCGGCGGCGGTCGTCGACGCGATCGATAGGCTCTCTAACGCGCGGCGGACTCTCGCCTCCGCCTGCGCGCTCATCTCCACCTTGACGGCGTCATCCTGGCGGGACGACGTGCTCGGTTTCCCGCCGCCGCCTCGCCCGCGGCCGCCTCCGCGACCTCCCCGAGGAGGCGCCATCGGTTATGAGAACGCACATTTCCCCGAGTCTGCCGAGACGAGAAGAGACAGGAGGAGACGCGAGTGGTGTTCTAGTGTCGCGATCGAAATGTGTGAGACGTTTGCGACGTCCGCGACTCGCGTCGCGCTAAACTACTCTACTTCAGCACCCGCGGTTGGACGCGTCGCCCGCGCGCGCGCACGACCTAGCTCCCGCTGTACGTCGACCCCGCGTTAAACCCGGACGGGTTCATGCGGACTTGCACCGCGCCGTCGCCCGGGTTTCCGCTGCCGCCGCCGCCGCCGCCGATCGCTCCGAGCGTCCCCACCGACGGCAACGCGGCTTTGTCCGCGCCCCCAACCTTCGCCTTGTTCGGCCACAGCGCGTCCGGGAACATCGACGTCATCCACGCTTGTTTATTCGTCGCCGCGACCTCGCTCGCGCTCTCGCGCTCTCTCTGCGCGTACGCCTGCGCGGCGTCGAAACCGAGGAGCTCTTGCCGAATGAAATCATCCGCCGCCGTCTTCACGAGCGACTTCACGACGTTCGCGTGGCGCTCCGGCAACGTCTTATCCAAGTGCGTCGCGTACTTCAGCGCGAGCTCGCGCATGCTTTTCCCTCTGGACACCGTCAGCCCCATCGCGCCGGCTTCGATCTCCTCGAGGTCGTCCGGGTCCACGACGCTCGAGTACCCCAACAAAAACTCCAGCATCCGTTGCGTCGTCCTCGCGTCGTTCTTCACCCTGTATATCGACGTGTTCGTGACCCCGAACACGGACTCGTCGTACGGGTCCGGGGCTTGGTAGTAGGACATCTTCGCCGAGTTCGCCTCCCCCATCGCCTTCCTCGAGTTCGAGAGGAATTCGGGCTGGACGAGCCCGCTCTGTCGTTGCGGCGGCGCCTTGGGCTGCGTCGCGTGCGACGCCACGAGCGCTCTACGTCGCGCGATGCGCATCTCTTGGCTCGCCTGCTCCATGCACGCCTCTTTCACTTGCTCGAACAGATCCTCGCGCATCTTCCTGAGCGCGAACGCCTTCTGGAACGCCGCCCCGGGGTTGCTCGCGTCGTCGTCGTCGTCGTCGTCCTCCGGGATCTGCGCCAGCGCCGTCTCCAGCGCCTCGGTGCCGATCGCCTCCATCTTCTCCGGGTCCGCGTACACGTTCCCGCCCGCGTCCACGGAGGTGAACGCGCCGCCCTGCACCGCGCCGCCGTCCTCCGCCTGCGGCGCGTTCCTCACCTTGTCCGTCACGAAGCGCACCGCGTAGTCGCGCGCGCGCTCGCCTCGCGTCCGCGTGTCGACTTCTCTCAGGCCGTAGCTCTCGCTCTCGTCGACGGGCTCGACCGCCGCGAGCGCCGTCGCGCCCGCGCCGCCGCCGGAGTCGGACCGGAGGTTCGACGCCCTCGAGCGGAACGACGCCTCGCTCATCGTGCGCGTCGTATCCCGCGCGGTCGCGCGGCGTGGCGTCCCCGCGCGTTGGGTTGTGGCGTCGTAGTCGCATAACGCCATTTTTCTTCGTTCCCGTCCCTGCTCGCGGGCAGCTCGCGCGCGCGTTCACCGACCGCGAAAATGGCGCGCTGACGGGCGGCGAGCGATCTACTCGTCCCGCGCGCGTCGCACGCGCTAGGTCAGACACGCTCGCGGACAGGCGTGAACACGTCGACCGAGGGGGAAGGGGCATCGCGCGTCGGGGGTCGCGTCGAGACGGAGGAGTCCCGCGCGCGAGGGCGGATTAGACGCGCGCGGCGGTGCTACGTTCGTCGCTCGCTGGGAATCGAACCCTAACTCGATCTCGAGGATGGGGTCCGCGGCGCCGGACCCGGCGACGACCGCGTTCCTGAGCCTGCCCCGCCTCGCGGGACGTCTCACCGCGGAACTCATCCTTCGGTCGCCGCAGGGGTTAGACCCGGTCCAGGACTACGCGATCGATTTACGAGGTGCGTCCCGTCCCTCGAGGAGGCGGCCGATCCGATCCGATCCGTGCCTTTCCTTTCCTTCAAAACGCCCTTCGATCGTCCGCCGCGCTCGATCGCCCGCGCGCTTCGCTCATCCCCCGCCGTTCGCGCTCACGCCGCGCTTCCACGTCGTTCGCGAACGTCCACAGGGCACAAGATCGCGGCGATCGAGAACCTCGCGGCGACGCAGAACCAATTCGACGCGATCGACCTCTCGGACAACGAGATCGTCAAGCTGGAGGGATTCCCGCCGCTCACGCGTCTGCACACGTTGTATCTGAACAACAACAGGATCGCGCGGATCGGGAAGAACATGGACGAGCAGCTGCCGATGCTGAAGTGCGTGATTCTGACGAACAACCGCCTGGGGAAGCTCGCTGACGTCGACCCGTTGGCGACGTTCAAGCGCTTGACGCACCTGTCGTTGATGAACAACCCGGTGACGAGGGCGGAGAATTACCGCGCGTACGTGATTTACAAACTGAAGAAGTTGAAGGTGTTGGACTTCAGGAAGGTGAAGCCGAAGGAGCGCGAGGCTGCGGAGGAGCTCTTCGGCGGGGACGAAGGCGAGGCTGCGATGGAGGCGGCGAAGACGTTCGTCCCGGGCGTCGTCGGAGAGGAGGGCGCGGCGGCGGCGTCGGCGTCGGGGCCGAGCGAGGAGCAGCTGAGGATGATCAAGGTCGCGATCGCGAACGCGGCGACGCTGGACGAGGTGGAGCGGCTGGAGCGGGCGCTCACGTCGGGGGTGTTGCCGAAGGATATGAAGCTTTGATCAAATAATGGAGGGAGAGGAGGAGGGTACTTTAGACGCGACTACTTTAGAAACGCAAAAAACATGTTGAAACAGATGATTCTTACATGTTTTGATCTTACATTCACACACTCGTCTACCTCCCTAGGGAAACGACGCGCTGCGTCAGCGCTATACTCGTACATTCGGGCTAACAATAACCTCTAGATTCCCTCGTCGTTTACCTTCGCACAACCACTTTTGTACACGGCGACGTCGTCGCCGCCGATTTCGTATTTACGTTTTGTCGATTTCCGACACCTCCCTGCTCGGATTCCGCGACGTACTCCGACTCGAAAACGCGGCCATGAAGTTCATCAAAACCTCCGCCTCGTCCACCTGCTCTTTCATGAAGTGCTCCGCGACGCTGGCCACGAGCTTACGCTTCTGCTCGTCCGGGGAGACAGCCTGTTTATAGTGCCCCTCCTCGATCTTTTTCAGCGTGTCGAGCCCGAGCTTGTCGAAGTTGACTTTCGATCTGCCGCCGCCGCCGCCGAAGCCGCCGCCGCCGGCGCGCTCGCTCGGCCGCGACGGCCGCTTCCCCGTGACCGTCGCCGTGATCGGCCGCGACAGCGGCTTCGTGGGCGTCCGCCGAACCGTCGACGATCGGCCGTTCATCCGCTCCGCGTCCGGCTTCGTGCTGTTCGGGTTCGTGTTCACGCGTAAGTCGTCCTCGCCGCTGTCGCTCTCGTCCCCGGTGGGGGCTGACAACGCGACGATGGCGTTCCGCTGCACCCTCGCGTCCACGCCCGTCTCGAGTCTCTGGAGGGAAGGGGAGGGGGACGCGGAAGGAGAGAGAGAGAGAGAGCGAGGTTGAGCGATGGCGTTCGCGGACGCGAGAATGAGGTCGCGAGAACGCGCGCGGGGGTCGCCGCGTCGTGTTCATTCCGTTCCTCGAAGAAGAGAGAACGCCAACGCTCGGAAAAAAAGAGCGAGGCTGGGAGGGAGGGGGACGCGCCACCAGGTGCCACCCGCCGAGGCCGACGGCTTTCTTCACGACGCCGGTGAGGCCGACTAACGTGCTCTTCGTTCGATTATTCCCCGTCACGCGGACCTGCGGGCACGGCGGAGAGAAGGAGACGACGTCTCAACGCGCGCGACGGAGGACAAACGGCGTGGAATCTCGCGCACATGCGGGCGACCGCGCGAAAGGACCAATGCTTTTTCTCCGCTCGCGCGTGTTTTTCGAAGTCGTCGAACGCGCGCGAACGGACCTTCGTGTGCTTCGGAAGAAGCGCGAGCTCGGGCTCGTCGAAGGATAAAGGCGTTTCCATCGCGACCGACATCGTTTACGCGCGCGTCGGGGCGTTTCCCGCGTCCGCGCACCCCGCGCGGAGTCGCCCTCGCGCGCGGGATGAACGTTCTTTTTATTGCACGCTGGCACACACACGCGCAAATTTGTACCCCACCCGGGGGGGGGAAGTCGCGTGACGTCCCGCGCGCGCGCGAGGGACGTTCGCGCGCGGAACTGCGTCAACCGCGCGTTCGCACCCGATACGACGAGTGCCGGATAGAATGCGCGCGTACGGTGCACGCACCGCGACGCGCGCGGGGGTTTGACCGGATGCCAAGCGAGCGACCTTTCGTTAATGGGACCCCTCAAAACTCGCGGGAAAATGAATCTCCGCGCGAGCTTTTGTTTTTTAATCTACCTATCAAACGTGGGTCAAACTGACCGGTGAAGAATGACTTCATCGGTAGACATTCATCGACGGTTGAAAGCACTCGGCCTCTTGCTCGCGCACGCAATCGTTCGTTTTCCGCGAGCGCGCGCCCGATCTGATCGCCACAACGCGTCGCTCGTCGTCGTCCGGACAACCCTCGCGCGATGGCCCGAGGCGTGTCGAAAGCGACCGTCCGCCCGCCCCCCCAGGCGTGGCTCGCGAACTGCCTCCACGCCGCGAAGGTCGTGACCGTGAGCGGGCCGTACAAGCCGCCGCCGCCGTCGAAGCCGTCCGAGGCGAAGGCGTCGAAGGAGACGGCCGCGAAGAAGGAGGCGGGCGTCAAGCGCCCGCGCGGGGAGTCCGCGGAGACGAAGTTTCGCACCACGGAGCGCGACGGGTACGGGTGGCTGCAGTGCGACTCGTGCCAGAAGTGGAGATACGCCCCGGAGACGTGCGTCACGGACAAGTGGACGGTGCGCGCGGCTCGAATCGCCCGTCGCGTCGTTCGCCCAATCGTCGTTTTCGTCGCGCGCGCGACGAGAATTAAACCTAATCGCCTCGCGACGATCCGTCCGTCCGCCCGACCCGGCGCTGACCTCCACCCCCCCCTCATCGCCGATCAACAGTGCGACCAGATGGCCGACCCGCGACGCCCAGGGATCGACTGCGCGTCCCCCGAGGACGCCCCCCCGCACGTCGGCGCGGGCGTCCCGGCCCCGCCCGAGGGGTGGCGCCGAGAGGTGATCCCGCGTCGGTCCACCCTCGGCGCGGACGCGTACTACTACAGCCCGTGCGGCAAGCGCATGCGCTCGAAGCCGGACGTGCAGCGGTTCCTCGACGCGTGCAGAAAAGAGGGGAAGTACGAGGACGTGTGCATCGACGCGTTCGACTTTGGGACGACGCTGAAGCCGGCGCGAGCCAAGGCGGACGGGAGGGCGGGGAAGAAGGTCGCCGCGCCCGCGGACGAGAAGCCCGCGAAGAAGGCGAAGGTCGAGGCCAAGGGCGGCGGCGGACGCGGCGGCGGTCGCGGTCGCGGTCGCGGGCGCGGGCGCGGTCGCGGTCGCGGGCGCGGGCGCGGGAGGGGGAAGAAGGAAGAGACCGTCGAGGAGGAGGAAGACGCGGCGGAGGAGGACGAGGAGGAAGACGCCGACGCGGAGATGGCCGACGTCGAGGTGCGGGACGCCGACGCGTGAGGCGAGCGCGAGATGTTGAGCGCGCGCGCAGTACGTGGACGATCGAGCGGAACAGAACGGAGCGAGATCGATTCGATGATGTCGTTTATTCGTGGTTAACGCTAACTAAGGCTATGTACGCGTTCTGAGGTCACCGAGTTTTCTTCCCTCGGTCGACGCGTCGTCGCGCGCGCGTCGGCCTCCTCGCCGCGGCGATCAACGCGCACTGCATCACCGCAGGCCACACCACGCCAAACATCAGCGGCAGCGCGAACGTCCCGCCGGTCCAGCTCCGGTGGTGCGACGCGAGCGCGCCGAGGCTCGTCGCGCCACCGTCGAACGGAAGCGCGAACGCCAGCGGCGCCAGCGCCGTCGCCGCCGCGCGTCCGCTCGACCCCGGCCCTCTCCCCGCGGCGAGACACAGCGGCGCGAGCACCGCGGTGACCGGCAGCGCGAGCGCGAAGTTAAAGAACGTCAGCGCGCCGAGCGCGGTGGACGTCACGCTCAGGGTGACGACCCACAGCGAGCTCCACGCGGGCTCGACCCCGGGACCCCGGGGGGCGTCGAAGAATCCAAAATTCGAAGCCGCGAGATGAGCGACCGCCGCGCCGCCGTACGCGACGACCCACGTCGCCGCGGCGACGACCCCGAGACCTAGCCCGGCGTCGTGGGCGATTACGCACGTCGCGCCCGCGAGGCATCCGGAGAGGTGCGCCGCGAACGCTACCGCGAACGCGGACGACCAGTCGTGCGACGGCGGCGCGGGGGGCGGCGCGTCCTCCTCCTCCTCCTCGTCCTGAGGGCCGTTCTATACAAGCGAATGTCGGGGTGGAGTTGAAAGGCGTCAGTTGGCGTTGAAAGGCATCGAGGGCGGGTATTGAAAGGGAGGGGTGGGCGGAGAGAGGCGACGGCGAAAGTCCTTAAGGATCGGCGTCCACATCGCCAACGCGGTCGTATGGGGACCAGTGTATAGAACGCGCCTCCTCCTCCTCCTCCTGCTCCTGCTCCGTCCTCGGCGGTCGGCTCGTCGGGTTCCACCCGCGCCCGGCGATCGCGCCCGCGGTCAGGACCATCGCGAACAACATCATCGCCGACGGCGCGACGTACTCCGCGATGGACAAAAACCGAAAGTCGTCCACGATGACGTAGTAAAACATCGAGTGATGCAACAGCTCGAGGAGGTTGTTACTGCTCCGCGTGAGCGACTCGAGAAGAATCCCAAACGCGTGAAACGCCCTCGCGCCGTCGTACGACACGCGCCCCCTTCTTCTCCCCCCATCGTCTCGTCCCTCGACGAACCCGCGAAGCGTGATCGCGTCCATCGCGAACGACTTGAACGACGCGTGCGCGCCCGTGGGCGTCCCGCTCGCGAGCCGACGCATGAACGCGACGACGGACCGCGCGTCCCCGACGTATCCCGCCGCCGCGCGCCTCCCGACGAGCGGTCTCGCCGCGCTTTCGACGCGCGCCCAGCCGCCTTCCAGCTCCGGCCGCTTAACGCGCGTCGCGTCGCCGCTCGTCGTGACCAGCCCTCGGCCGAGCGCGATCGCGACGCTCACCAGGTCCATGTTCGGCAGCGCGCCGTTCCTTCCCTCCATCGAGACGCGGAGTCGGTCGAAGGACGCGCCGCGCGGCAGCTCCACGGCGTACGCTTGCTGTATCGCGCCGACTCTCCCGAATCTCTCTCCGGCACTTCCGGAGGGGTGGTGGTACTCGCGGAGCCACGCGTCCGTCGCGGGGACCGGCCCGGCGACGCGCGCGTCCGGGACGAGCCAGCACAGGTCCTTCGCGAGCCACGGGGCGTCTCTGAGCTTCGTCGTCAGCGCGAGGAGCAGCGCGAGCGCGTCCGCGTCCGCGTCCGGGCCGTCCGAGCGCGGGTCTCCGATGGGGGTGACGAGGACGATGCCCTCGCGGCCGTTGCCCTTTCTCGCGCGCGCGATGCCGTGGAGATTGCGTCCGACGGTCGCGTTGGCGCGCGATCCGCGAGGAGGCGTCCGCGCGAATTCGTGCGCGAACACGTCGAGACGGATCTTCTCGAGTTCCTCCGAGACCCACCCCCGGAGCGCGTCCGTGGCGTCCACGCCGCTCGATACCCCGACGCGTATCGCCTCCCTCGCGTTCGCCGCGTGCGACGCCGCCGCCTTGGCGTCCACCGCGTCGAACGACGTCGACGCCGCGCCCAAGATGAACGCGTTCTCGTCCACGAAAAACTTTCTCGCGAGGAGCGGGAACGCGAGCGTCGCGAGGAGGGCGAGCGCGCACAGGACGACGGACGCGACGGCGTGGTGCCTCACGAGCGCGGCGCCGCCGTGAAGGAGGACATCGCGCGGGGACATCGCGCGACCGCCGCCGCGCGGCCGGGGGTGTGACGTGCCGCCTGCGAGGCTTTTTGAAGTCAAGTTGACACCAAAAAAAAATCAATCTACGCGCGCCGCCGCTCGCTCGTCCCCTCCCTCCCCTCGCTCCCTCCTCCCCCGCGTCCTCGCTCGCGTCTTAAGGGATTAATACTGCGACGCGGTGAAGTCCTGAAGGATCCAGAACCCGTCCGTGGACTCCGCCTCCTCGTCCGTCTGGATCGCGAGGAAGTGCAACCCACCCGCCGCCGCCTTGACGTCCTCCCACTCCTTCGCCTCCCGCGTCAGCTCCTTCGTCTGCCGGAACCTCGCGTACTGCCAGCTGTCCGCGACGCCCGTGTCGAGTATCAGCGTCCCCATGTCCAAGTCGACGGAGATGCCGCCGAGCTCCAACCCCTTCGTCCACCCCGCGAGCGCTGCCGCGCGTCTCGTGTACACCGCGATCCCCGGGACCAAGGTGTCGTCCGGGAGGGCCTCGTCGATATCCAGGAGGTCGCCGAACACCCTGTTCGCGCTCACCTGCATCGCTTCCTCCTTCACGCCGATTAGCGGCAGCGCGACGAACGCCCAGGACTCGCCGCGAAGCGCGTCCGGTAACGGCTTCGGGGCGGACGTTTCGAATCCCATCATCGGCGACGAGCTGCCGTCGTACCCGGGGTGTTTCTTGTACACCTCCTCCGCGCGTTGATCGAGCCACCGCGTCAGCGTCTGGCATCGACGGCTCGGCAACGGCGGGACGCCGACGTCGTTGCACGCGCGCGTGATGATCGTCTGCATCTGCGATCGGAAAAACTTGAAGCGCTTCGGCCTCGCGCCTTGCTCGTTCAGGACGCGCTGAATCGCTTTGGAGAGCTCCACGGAGTTGATGCGGTTGTTGGGAAAGAACTCGGCGTGCTGGAACGAGCGCGACTCGTCGCAAATCAGGAGCTCCCACATCTTCTTCCCGCGCTCGTCCTTCATCGGGCGCGAGCAGAAGTCGATCTGCCAGTCGATCGGCAGGTCGACGATCTCCCCGGGCGGGCCCGCGGGAGTGCCCTGGGGCGTCGGGCTCGCGGACGACGGCGTCGCGTCCGCGGCCGTCTCCGGGATCGCGCGCGGCGTGGTAAATCTCCCCCCGCTCGCGCCCGTCGACCGGCGGCACCCGAGGAGGGTCGCGCGATCGCACGCGCGGTCCGGCGACGCGCGAAGCGCGTGCGCGCCGCCGAGACGCTTCGGCTTCGCGGCGGCGACGTGCGTCGTCGCCGTGACGGGAGCGGACATGGAAACGAGCGCCATGACGTGCAGCGCGTGCGCGGTGAGTGGCGTCGACGTCGCGATAAGGCGGACGACGATCTCTGCGGTCGGCGGCGGCCACGACGGACGACGGGCGCAGATCCTTTCCAGAGTGTCACGTGAGCGCTGTGGGCACTGCAAACTATGTGAGCTAACACTACGCCTCGACGCTCGTCCATCCCTCACCCGATCATCGAGCGCTTCCGTCCGCGCATTCGCACCTCCGCGAACTTGTTAAAGCTCGCGCTCCACTGCCGCGAGTGCTGCTTGTACGCGGCCATGACGTGCTCGAACATCGCGGCGGAGCGATGCGTCACCGTGATGGCGCGCTCCAGGACGTACAAATCCACGCCCTTGTCCTCCGGTATGATCGAGTTGTGCGCCAACCCGAAGTCGATGACGACCACCTTTTGATCCCTCGCGCGCAGTAATATGTTCGACGTCGTCAAGTCGCCGTGGATGAGCCCGCCGTCGTGCATCGCGGCGACGACGCGCCCGATCTCCTCCCCGACGTCCCGCATCTCTTCCTCCGTCATCGCGCCCGCGCGAATCAACTCCTTCAACGACGCGCCGTCGACGCGCTCCATGTATATCGCCGCCTGGTGCGTGTCGACGTAGTACAGCGTCGGCGTTATGACGCCGAGCTTCCTCGCGCGCATCATCCCCCGCGCTTCCATGTTGAGGCGCGACTTCGTGAGCTTCTTATCGAGGATCGGGTGTCTGTAGGTTTTCTCGAACCGCTGCTTCACGATCGCGGGCTTGCCTAGGAAGGTGACCGCGAACACGCGTCCCTCCGCGCCCTGGGAGATCATGTTGTCGTATCCGCCGAGGTTTTTGATCAGGTCGACGACCTTCGTCGTCGTCGTCGTCGTCGTCGTCGTCGTCGCGGCTTCCGCTGTGGTCGTCGGGGGGACGGCGTCGTCGACCACCTCGGACGCCTTGCGCTTCGCCGTCGCCGTCATTTAATTTAATTTCGCGTCGTCGGCGATCGCCGCGCGCCGCCTCTCTCCGGGCGGGGACGAACGAGAGCCCGTGCGTGGCGACGCGCGTCGATCGCCGTCCGCGCGATCTCCGACGACGATGCTCGCTCGCGACCCGGGTTCGGCGCGCGGTGGTCCCCTCAGTCGAGTCGCACTGCGGGGCGTCGAATCTCTGACGCGGCTGCCCCTTCCTTCAATAAAAAAGTTCGTTCAGTTCTGTTCGCGTACAGTATCTTCCGAGATAGACTCGCGGCTCGCGCACACTCGAGCGCGCTCTGCCGCACGAAGCAACGATGGCGACGAGCGCCGTCGCGCCGTCGATCATCGGTCGCCTTCGCGCGCTCCCGTCGGCGAGTTCCTTCCATCGCGCGGCGCCGCTCGCGCCGTCGTCGTCGTCGCTCGCGCGATCGCAACATCGTCGGCTCCGCGAAAAGCTTCCTCGCCGTCGTCGCCGCGATGCCCGCCGCGCGGTGACGTCCGCGTCGTCGTCCGTCGCCGAGGTCGACGAGAACGCGGAGTTCAAAGACCTCATGGAGCGCGCCGGGGTCAAGCACCGCGTCAGGCTCGCGTCCGGCTCCCGCGGCCGCGGCCTCTTCTCTACCGGCCCGGTGGGATGGAAGCAGTCCGACGTCCTGCTCTCCGTCCCGCTCGACGTCTGCATCGCGGCGCCGTTCGGGGACGCGGACGTCGTCAAGACGGAGTTCAGGTCCGGGCCGGGATTCAAAGACACGCTCGTGATCCTTCGCCGGGCGTGGGAGCGCAAGAACGCGTGCAAGATCCCGAAGGCGATCACGAACCTCCTCGACTCGGGCGTCGGCGACGACCGCGAGCTCGCCGTGGTGCTGTGGCTCCTGTGGGCGACGAAACACGGCGGCGAGGTGTGGAAAGCCTACGCGGAGTGGCTGCCGCAGATTAGCGAGATGCCGAACCTGATGCTCGCGTCCGAGAGAGAGCTCTCGCAGCTGCAGGACGACGCGCTCGCGGACGAGGCGAGGAACTTGCAGCGCCTCATCGCCGCGGCGCACGAGCGTCTCCCGGAGATTAACAAAGCCGCGACGGACATGAAGGGCGCGCCGATGACGGACGTGTCGCTCGCGGAGCTGCGATGGGGGTACGCGCTCGTCGCGTCGCGCGCGGTCGCGTCCGAGGTTGGGGACTCGGGCGAGTACGCCGCGATCTTGGTTCCGTTCTTCGACATGGCGAATCACGACGACGTTCGCGACGTCACCGCGGTGAAGTCCATCCGCGGGACGGAGGACGGCGACGTCGAGGGCGGGTTACGCGTGATGGCGGAACGGGCGCTGAACCAGGGCGTCGGCGGGCCGCGGATGGTCTTAGAGACGACGAGGGCGATGAAGAGCGACCAAGACGAGGTCGTGATCTCGTACGACCCAACGGGGTCGAACCGAGAGCTCATGCTCAGGTACGGGTTCTCGCTGAGGTGTAACCGGAACGATAAGATCGAGCGACCGGCGGCGCCGGACCGCGCGTCCAGCGCGCTCGTCGCGCCCGAACCGTTCCGCGCGGCGCTGGAGGCGAAAGATGTGATGAAGGAAGGCATGAGCGACGAAGACAGGGCGCGGCTGATTTGCGTCTTTAACAACGTCACGGGGACGTCCGCGGCGGTCGCGGAGGACGACGACGGCGCGTGGGAGCTGGACGAGGACGACGTGAAAACCGAAACGGCCGCGGCGAAGACGTTAATACGTGCATGGAGCGACGCGCTCAACCAGTTCGAGACGAGCATCGGGCAAGACGACGCGTTTCTGAACGCCGCGCGCGCGGGAAGTCTCCCCGGGGTGACGTCGATCATAGCCGCGGCGATCGAATACCGGCTCGAGCGGAAGAAGACGCTGCGCGCCGCGGTCGGCGCGCTCGAGGCGTACGTGGAGTGGTTAGCGGAGGAGGACGAGGAGGAGGAGGAGGAGGAGGAGGACGCGGGGGGGTTTCAGGACGTCGAGAGCGAGTTCCCCGTCGCTCCGTGAGTCGCGATAGAGGACCGACCGTTTTAACGAAGATGCCGCCGCGTCCTGTCAGCAGTTCTGTTCGTATCGGAACGTCCGAGAGTCGCTACACTACGACGCGCGAGACCGCGCGCGAACACGCATGAGCGCCGCCGACGAGGTACGCGCGCGGATCGCGAAGGAAGCCACGGAGATCGGCCACTCCGTCCTCGTGCGTGCCTCCCCGCGTCGACGGCGCGGAACGCGCGTCGCGTCGTCCCTCGTTCCCTCGTTTCGTTCCGAACCTCAGCCGCCGCGCTCGCGCGCGCTGACGCCGTCTCCGCGACTCCGTCTCCGCGCAGGTCCCCCCCACCGCGCCCGAGATGACCGACAGCCCGATGCCGAAGCGGCAGATCCTCATCCCGATCGACGGCACGCCGCAGTCCGAGTACATGCTCGACTGGACCGTGCGTCTCGACCCTCTCGGCTCGTCCCGTCTGTCTCTCTCTCCCTCTCTCTTTCGCTCTTTTCACGCGCTTCCCTCCGCCGCCGCGCGCAGCTGGAAAACTTCGCGCGCAAGGGCGACCAGATCAACCTCATTCACGTCATCCCCAAGCGGTACACCGTCCCCGCGTACTACGCCTTCGACGAGTTCGTCCCGGAAGTCCCGGACCCGGAGCAAGAAGCGGAGTGGCGCGAAGACGCGAACCGATACGTGCGCAAGCGACTTTACCCCGTTCTCGACGCTAACGAAGACGTCACGTACACCTCGGAGGTCGTCGCGTACGAGACCAGCAACGAGAGCGTCGGCGAGATCATCTGCGAACGCGCGAACGACGTCGACGCGTGCGCGGTGATCATGGCGTCGCACGGCAAAGGGCGGTTCAGGGAGTTTTTCATCGGCAGCGTGACAAACTACTGCCTCCACAGGTGCAAGAAGCCGGTCATCGTGTATCGATCCCCGCCGGCGAAGGACGCGGAGCGCACGAACGAGCACCGGACCGAGGAAGCGGAAGCTCTGCTCGCCGCGGAGGAGGATGAAGCGAAGATGAAGAAGGAGAAGGAAGAGGAAGAGAAAAAAGCGAAGCGCGCGGAGGAGGACGCGAAGAAGGAAGGGCACAACGCTTGAGACGCGAGGCGTCGAGATCGTTCCGGTCGCGTCGAAATTCTGTCTGGTTGTACAAAGTCTGGATGCCGCGTCCGCATGAGGGCGGACGCGCGTCGAAAGAATCGAATGAATGAACGCGTGCGCGATGAATCACGCACGCGCGAACGAGAACGAGAACGTAACGCGCGATGACCGACTCTGCTCCGAACACGTTGCGACACGCTCCGCCATCCGCCGTCTCTCGTGGGCGACGCGAGAGGTGTCGGCGGCGGCTTCATCGTCGTCGCGTTCGGACCGAGTCGCTCGGCGCGCGTCTCGTCGTCGTCGTCGTCGTCGTCGTCGTCGTCGTCGTCGTCGCTCGCTCACTTCCCCGCCGCTCTCTTGCACGCGTCGATGATCTCGTCCAACGGCGCGGCGACGCCGAAGTCCTTCTCCTTGAACTGGTACTGCACGCCTTCTTTGCTCACGACGTACGTCCCTCCGAGGATCGTCCCCTCGCCCTTCAAGTTCGCGTCCTCCTTCGTCGCCTTGTCCATCTTTCCGTAGCGCTTCCACAGACCCGGCTTGAAGAACGAGCTGAGCCCGCCCTTGCGAACCTTACCGCCGCCGAGCGCCCTGAAGAACGTCATATCCTCGTCCAAGTACAGCGGCGTGGACGGCGACCAGTACGGCTCTCTGTGGAACGCCTCCACCTCATCCGCGATGTTCTCCTTGAGGAGGCACACGAGGTCGCACCCGAGGTCGTTAATCTCCGCCTTTCGCTCGTGAAGCTTCGCCGCTTCCGAGCGACAGAACACTCATCCCGGTCGTCGGAGGACGAGGACGACCGCGGGGCGGGTCTGCCACAGCTCCGAGGCTTTGATTTTGCTCACCGCGCCCGTCGTGGGCGCGGGAAGGCGCGTCAGGACCGCGGGCGCGAGCTCCGAGAGTTTCGTCGCGACAGCGGACGCCTTGAGCGACGCCATGTCGTCTGCGCGCGCGCACGCGAGGGCGATACCGAGCGCGGCGAGGGCGGATACCGCGGCGGGATGCGAGAGCGCGCGAAGACGGGCGCTAAGCATGCACTACCCAGCGCGCGCGCGGTGGATAGTGCGCGCCGGGGGCGTCGTGGAAACCGCCACGTGGAGGATCGAAGAAGAGCGGCCAGGAGAATTTCTGCGTGAACGCGGATCGATCGATCCGACGCGTGAACGATCCGACCGGCGACGCGTCGCCGCACTCGTCGTCGCGCGTCGCACCGAACCGCTCACACCCGCTCACGATGGCGTCTCTCACGACCGCCGCGGTGTCGCTCCGCGCGCCCGCGGTGATCCGCGCCTCGGGCTCCCGAGCCGCGCGACGGACGCCGTGCGTCGCGCTCGCGTCGAAATTCGTCGTCGCGTCCGATTCCCTTAAATTCGTCCGGGCGTCCCGCGCGGCGGCGTTCAACGGCGACGCGGTCGCGCTGCGTCCGTCCGCTCCCGCCGCCGCGACGACGACGACGACGACGACGACGACGACGACGCGCCGCCGCCTCGGCGTCGTCACGCGCGCCGCCGCGGAGGAGTCCACGGCGCAGATATCGAAGAAGGTGGCGCGCACCGCGGACGCGTGCAAGAAGCTCGGTCGGTTCGGGTTCTGGGGGCAACTCGTCCTCACCACGGTCAGCGCGGTGATCCTCGTCTTCTCGTTCTTGTTCAAGGGGATCACGAAAGCGACGGACGCGGGCCTGTACTTCATCCTGTTCGGCATCTGCGCGTCGTTCTTCACGACGTTCTGGTCGCTCGGGATCGTGAGGCTCGGGGACAAGCTGAGGAAGTCGGCGGAGCAGCTCAACCTGGTGCCGCCGCGCGCGGAGGTGGTTCGACAGCTGTCCACGGGGCTCACGGTGAACTTCGTCGGCCTCGGCGCGACGATCGTCGGGTTGCAGGCGACGTGCGGGATCTTGTTCGCCAAGTCGCTCACCGCGGCGGCGGCGAGCCCGTTCACCCCGGGCGGGTACAACCCCGTGCTCGCGCTCGACATATTCTTGATTCAAGCGGGCGCGAACACGATGCTCGCGCACTGGCTCGGGGCCGCCATCTCGCTGTGGTTGTTGCGGACGGTGAACTTGCCGTCGCCGGGGAACGCGAAGTGAGGCGATGGGTGCGCGATAGCCGGGGCGTCGTAGCGTGTGAGGAGAGTTGGTTCTCGATAGAAAGAAAAGTACGAAGGTAAGAGCGAACGACACTACACTGTGTACACGTACTGTTGCGAGCGACTCGCGAACGACTCGCGACTCGCGTCACCGACCGTCCTCCCCGCCCGCCTCCGCCGCGCCCCCCCCCTCTCCCTTCGCCTCACTTCGCGGCAGCTCGATCCCGTCCATGACGTCCTTCAGCCACGCGTGCCGCAACAGCTCCCCCGCGGTCGCCCTCTTCTCCGGCGCGAAGTCCAGCATGGCCATCAGAAACGCGCTCATCTCCTCCGCGTCGTCGGCGGCGAACTGGTACTTCTCCGAGAGCACCTTGGCGAGGGGCCAGAACTTTAGGTTCCGTATGTGCCGCAAGTCTCCTTGCCGCGTGAAGTAATCCCGCGAGTACTTCCCCCCCAGCGCGATCTTCTTCGGCATCCGTCCGATGAGCTCCATCATCAGCGCGAGGTGGTCTTCGTCCCTGTCGTAGTCCTTTCCCGTCCGCGGGTCGAAGAGCAAGTCGCCGGTCGCGAGCTCGAAGGCGATGCACGCGAGCGACCACACGTCCGCGGGGGTGCTGTACTTGCTTCCTAATATGACCTCCGGGGAGCGGTACTGCCGCGTCTGGATGTCCTGCGTGAACTGCTTGTACGTCCAGCACGCGTTCCCGAGGTCGACGATGCGGCATTCCAACGCGTCGACGTCGCGTTGGGACAGCAGCGGGCCGCGGGATTTTTTTCCGCCGCCGCCGCCGCCGCCGCCCTTCGCGCCTTTGCTCGCGCCGCCTTTCTTCCCGCCGTCGCCGTCGACGGGTGCGATACCCTTCGTCCTCGTCGCATCCCCGCCGCCGCCCGCTTTCTTCGCGCGCTTCTTCGCCTTTTTCTTTTGATTCTTCGTCAGCGCCGCGCCGCTTCCGTCGTCGGCGCCTCCCTCCGCCGCCGCCGCCGCCGCCGCCGCCGGCGCGTCCTCCTTCCCTCGACCCGACGGGGACAGATCCATCGCCGCCATCGCAGCCTCGCCCACGCCCTCCTCCTCCTCCTCCTCCCGTTTCACCTCGCCCGCCGCCGCCGCCGCCGCGGGCGCCGCCGTCGCCGCGGGCGCCGCCTCCTCCTCCTCCTCGCGCGGCGGCAGCGGCGTCGTCAGTAATATGTTCTCCGGCTTGAGATCCGTGTGAATGATCAGCTTCCGCGAGTGTAGGTAGTCCAAACCCAGCAGCACGTCCCGACACATCGCCTTCACCGCTTTCAAAGGGACGCCGCGGTAGTCGTACCGTTTAATCAGCGCGAGGAGGTTATCCCCTAACACCTCGAACGCCATGCACGCGTGGAGCCCGTTCGGGCCTTTATGATCGAACGCGTCCACGAGCTTCACGACGCGCGTGCTTCCGAGATGCGGCGCCGGCGGCGGCGACGTCGTCGTCGCCCCGCCCTTGGTGAGAGCTCCTCTCTCGCCGTCTTTCCCCCCGGACGACATCCCGCTCCCGTCGCCGCCCTCCGTCTTCGGTCGCAACCGCGCGCCGTTCTCGCCCACGCCCGCGCGGTGATGATTCGGCGGCTTCCCCCCCGCGTCGATCTCGTCCACGTTCGCGATCTTCGTCAGGATGTCGATCTCGTCGCGCGCCGCCTCCGTGTAATGCGACGCGGACTTTTGCACCTTGAGCGCGACGTGCGCGGGCGAGTTTGAGATCTTTCCCGCCGCGGTGTCCGCGCACAGCCAGCACGTGCTGAAGTGCCCCCAGCCGAGCTTCTTGAGGACGACGTACCGACCGTCTTTGTACGTCTCTCCGATCTTGACGGGATGGTACCCGCCCTTCTTGTACCCGTCCTCGCCCTCGTCCTCGGAGGTGTCGCTATCTCCGCTGTCGCTGCTGTATTCGCCGTCGCTGCGCGAGTCGCTGTGGTGCCCCCCGTGGTCGTCCGCGTGCTTGTTGTGCTCGGGCGCCTTGCCGCCGCCGGCTTTCGCGCGCTTCCCGCCGCGCTTCCGCGGTTTCTTCGGACCGCCGCCGGGTCCGGACGCGACCTTCCCCGCGGGGGGTAAGAACGCGGGCGGGACCGTCGGCATGACTGATGACGCGCTCTCTACTCCTACTCCGCGCCGCCGCCGCCGCCGCCGCCGCCGCGCTTCTCCCTAATCGTGCCGCGGCGTCGCCGTGCCGTGCGCTGTGCGCCGCGAGCGATCGACGCGTCGCACGTTTCTGACGATCGAAGGATCGGATCCTTCTGGAGTTTCGCTTTCGGCGCGGCGGGTGCCGCATTCCATCGCGCGCGGCGCCGCTCCCGTCATGGTGTTCCTCGGGATCGGTCGCCCGACGCCCGCGTCCCGCCGCGTCGCGATCGAGCACGGGACGTCGCGCGGGTTTAACTACCCGCGCGAGCACGTCGGGGCGTCGCGCGCGTGCCCGCCCGCGCCGTCGCCTCCGTCGCCGTCGTCGTCGTCGTCGTCGCCTCCGTCGTCGTCGTCGTCGTCCTCCTCCTCCTCCTCCTCCTCCTCGAGCTCGAGCTCGTCCAGCGGCCGCGTCGACGGCGACGTGTTCCGCAACATCCCGTACGCCGTGGACGTCAACTTCACGAAGATCGGCGCGGGGAAGGACGACTTCGCGCGCGCGAAGAAGATGATGAACCGGTGGGCGCACTTCCAGCTCGGATGGTCCGAGGTGGACGAGTCCACCGGGTCCGCGCCCGGGAGCGACGTCTGCGTCTGCGCGCGCGTGTTCGGCGTGTGGATTCGCAACCCGCTGAAGGTGGTGTACAACGAGACGAGCGAGGGCGAAGCGCGCGGCGGGGGGCGAGGGCGGGGGAGTGGGAAGAACGGGACGGCCGGCGGCGCCGGCGCGGGGAACGGCCGGTGCGTCGAGCGTTTCGCGTTCGCGCACGGATGCCTCGGGGGGCACCTCCTCGCGGGCGAGGAGTCGTTCGTGCTAGAGCGGATGGAGGACGACTCCGTGTGGTACGGCGTGAGCACGTTCTCTCGGCCCGCGCACGTGCTGTCGTTCGTGGGGTACCCCGCGGTGCGGGTGCTGCAGTGGAAGTTCGCGCGGGATTCCATGAGGGCGATGCGCGTGCGACTGGAGCGCGCGTGACTGACGACGCGACGACGAGCGGCCGCCGACGAACCTCCGAGATGTCGTACTGTTCAGGCGCTCGTCGCGTCGATCTACATCACTAGCTTAGCTCGATGACTACAACCCTAATACCTCCGCCTTTCCGCCGTCGACGCTCGCTAGGTACTCCGCGAACGTCTTCGTCACCTTCGCGGCGTCTCTCGGAACCAGCATGACCTCGTGCCGACCGTCGTTCATCTTGAGGTGCACGACGCCTCGGTACCCGCCTCTCGGGACGCCGTCCTTCCACTCCGGGAACACGTGGAACTTCGCCGCGAGTCTGCGGAACTCGGCCTCGTCCTTATACAGCACTTTGAACACGCCCTTCGGGTTGGTGATCTCCGCGCGCGTGATCTGCGACGGGTCCCGCGCCGGCGTCGCCGCGTCCACCGCCTCCGCGACGGCGCGTTCGTACGCGTCCGCGTCGAGGTAACTCAAGTCTTCGTTCCCCCAATCGACCTTCTCGCTCGCGAGCTTCACGTTCGCGAGGTGGGTCTTGTACCACTGCCCCTCGCTCGCGCCCTTCTCGCCAAAGTTGAACGTTCGGCACACCTCCGGTCGAATCGTCTCGCGGCCCAAACGCACGGCGCTCTGAGAGCCATTCCATACAAAAATAGTTCACCGGTCAGTTGAAAGGGGGAGCGATCAAATGTTGAAACCGAGCGGTGGGTGAAAAACTTTCACGCACCTGACGCATCCAGTCGTCCCAGTACGCGTCCGGCCACTTCGGCCGCAGCTCCTTCCACAAGCGCGCGTGCATCATCCACCCTAAACCGGGGAAGAAGTCGCTCCTGTAGAGCCTCCTCTCGTCCTTCACGAGGCTCTTTTGACCGTTATCGTTCCAGGACGATATCGCGTACACGGACGGGTCGCGCTCTAACACGTCGCCCAGTCTGCGAAAATACGCGAAAAAATCCGGCGCCAGGTCCATGTCGTCCTCGAGTATCACGACCCGCTCGTACCCGAGATCGTCGAACAGCCTCCCGAGCGCGTGCTTATAGTGCGCCGATATCCTGTAGTACGCGCGATGGCGCGCGCTGTCGCCGTCGCGCAGCTTCGGAAGACGTTCCTGTCGGTGTCTCACGTGGTAAAATTTCCCCTCCGACGTCCGCGCGTACGTCGTCGTCCGCGCGTCGTCGCCGTCCTGTGATATGAACAGCGGGAACTCCTCCCTCGTCTTCTTCGGGTCCGGGCTCGACGCGACCGCGCGCGCGATCGACTCCACCGTGCGCGTCAGGTACTTCACGCGGTCGCACGCGATGACGACGACGGCAGCGTACGCGGTCGGGCGGTCTCGGAGGGACGCGCCGTCGGGCAACGCGTCGTCGCCGTCCATCCAATTCGCGCCGTCGCCGTTCTCGCTCGACGCGTCGCCGTCGCCGTCGCCGCCGCCGCTCGACGCCGCGCGCCGCGGTGGGGAGGTCGTCGCCGCCGTCGTCGTCGTCGTCGCCGCCGCCGTCGCCGTCGCCGTCGCCGTCGCCGTCGCCGTCGCCTCGTCGTCGCGATGGTGCCGACGACGCGCACGGATCGAGTTCGCGCTTCGCGCGCGCTCTCCTCGCGCGAGCGTCCTCTCGAGCGCGTCGTCGACGTCGCGCACGAGCGCGGTGAGCTCGCGCACGCGCGCCGCGAGCGACGCTTGCTTCACCTCGACGCGCGCGAGATGCTCGTACTCCGACGCGATGGAGGAGGAGGAGGACGCGTCCTCCGATCCGATGGGGATCGCGTCGCGCGCCTCCGTCCCCGGCTCCGGATGCCGCGCCCCGCCCCGCGCGAACGCCGCGCGCAGGAGGAGCAGCGCCGCGAACGCCGCGAGGACGCGCCAGCGCGCGCGTCCGCCGCGCGGCTCGACGATGCTGGAGCGCCCGTACTTCGCCCCGGGGCCGCGAGGCGGCGCCATGGCGCGCCGGTCGTACTGGAGGGTTCGCGAGCAGAGCGCGCGGCGCGATTCTACCTGTCGTTCTCGTCGCGAAGCGTCGCGTCGTCCCGTGCAGCCGCGGCGTCGTGCGGTAGTGCGCGCGCTCTCGTCGTCTTTCATTCACACATTCTATCGCACGCACGAAACGCATCGCGTCGTTCTATTCTCGTCGTCGTCCGCTACCGCGCGCTCGCGCGACGACGCCTCCCGCGCCCGCGCCGCCGCGTCCGCTCGTCGCCGCCCGCCCCCGCCAAAGGATCCTTTGTCACCGTGGCCAAAAAAAAGAAAGCCACGCGCGCCACCCCGTCTCGGCGACTTTCGCCGGCGTCTCCGCGACGCCCGTCATAAATCTCGCGAGCGACACCGCGCCTCTCACGACGTCCCTCGGCCCGTCCGTGCACACCGCGAACGCGTTCGGGTAGTACGGCAGCCACAGCCCGTGGACGTCGATGAACACCGCGACGACGAAGAGCCAACACGCGGCGAGCGCGAAAAACGCGAGATGCGACGCCGTCGCCGCGATCGCCGCCGACGCGTCCCCTCGGCGCCGCGACGTCATCGCCAGCGTCTCCGCGGCCGCGCGCGACGGCGGCGCGAGCGGCTTCATCCCGTGCGTCTTCAGGGACTCGTGGTGTCGGACCTCGAGCTGCTTCGCGCGGTCGACCTCGTCGTCGCGGAGGTCAAACGTCTCGGCGACGACCGACGCGGCGGCGGCGGACGACGCGTCCGCCCCGCGATCGTCTCTGCCGCGGTTCACGTTCATCAGGAGCGACCGCAGGGGATTCTTCGTCGGGCTGGAGACGCGCGCGTCTCTGCCGCGGCCGTCCCCGCGCTTCCCGAGCGGGGATTTCGGGGATTTCGGGTTCTCCTTCTCTTCGTCGTCCCACGCGGTTCTCGTCGCCTTGAGCTCCTCGCGCGCGCGCAGCGCCGCCTGTCGTCGGACGGACGGACGCGCGGACGGAAGGATGTTAGTCGTTGGTCGAGAAACGCAAACGCGATGAAACGCGGGGGGACGGACGGACGGCGACGACGCGACGGGGCGACGACGCGACGCGACGCGACGCGCGCACCGGCTCGTCGTCGTCCGAGTCCGTCATCATCGCGGCGAGGATATCCGGCGTGGACAGGTGCCGCACGCCCGCGGGGTTCTTCTTCGCGTTCGGGGTCGTCACCGCCATGTCGCGTCGGCGGACGAAAAGCGGCGCGGCGCGGCGGGGGGATGAATGAACCTCGCGCGAATCTGAGCGAGACGCGGTCGGTCGTTCGCGGTCGTTCGGTCGTGCGCCGCGGTCGTCGCGGATGTGCTCGAGAGTGGGCGCGAGTGAGCGCGGAAGACGACCCTCGCGGCGTGCGCGCGGAAGTGGCGCGTCGGGGGCGCGGCCGCGTCGACGCTCCCTCGGAACTTCCAAGGACGACTGGACGACGCGGCGGAAAACGGCGGGGACGAAACGACGGTCCGCCCGAGGCGAGAAACGCAGATTTCGTCCGTTTTCGTCGGTTACTCGTCCCCGTAAGTCTCCTACCCGCCTATCTAGCACGCGCGCCCTAACAAGCGGAGCATGTCGCCGACTAAATACAGCGACCCGGTCACGAGCACGTGCACGCGCCGCCCCGACTTCAGCCTCCGCTCCTCCGCGGCGCGCGTGCGCACCCTCTCGATCGCCTGACGCATGCACGGCACCACGACCGAAGCGAGGTCTCGCGTCGAGTCCCCGCCGGCGGAAGACGGAATGTCAACCGTCGGGATCGTGGCCGGCGCCGCCACCCGCGCCGCCGCCGCCGCTCGCGCCGCCGCCACCGCGTCCGTCGTCGCGGGCGGCGGCGTCACCGCGCGCGGGTACTTCAACGACAACCGCGCCCACGTCCGCGCGGTTTTCTCCTGCCACGCCGTGGACTCTCGCGGGTCGCTCACGGGCTTCAAGTCCAAACTGCTGCTCTCGCTCGGCACGAAGATGGAAGGGCGGCACACGGGGGCGTCGTGCTCGCTCAGGACGCGCGCGGTGGGCGTGAGCAGCGTCTCGGGGTCGCGCTCTTCCATGCAGTTGAACATGAGCATGCGGACGGGTTTAAACGCGGGGGGCGTCCCGCCGCCGTCGGAACCGCCGCCGGAACCGCCGGACGCTTCCTCGTCCTTCTTCGTGGCGGAGACGAACCACTCCGCGCACTGCCGCATGCTCTCCTCCGTGTGCGCGCCGTCGAGGTACCACAGCAAGTTCGGCGCCATTTCCGACTTGTCACCGCTTCCGTCGTCGTCCACCGCGGTGACGTCCGGGACGACCTGCGCGCGTCCCGCCCACTCCGTCTCTCGTAACCCGTCGCGGAAGCGCTCGGGGAGCACGCCCGCGGATAGCTCCGCCTCCGCGGCCTCGCCCCACGCCGGCCGCGGATTCGCGCTGTTGCCCCACTCCCTGAGCAGCCGAATCGCGAGCGCGGCGTTCAGACGCTGATGCCCGCCCGCGAGTCCCAACGCCACCTCACCGCCGCCGGCGCCGCGTTCGTACGACTCCAACCCGTCCACGGTCGACACGCTCGTGCCCACCTCCCTCGCGCGACGTCGAAGCGACTCCATCGCTTCTTCCGGTTGCGGCGACGTGAACGCGGGGACGGACGGTTTGAATATACCCGCCTTTTCGTACGCGATCTTCCCGATCGTGTCACCCAACACTTCGACGTGGTCCATCCCGAGCGACGTCACGCCGCACGCCACGGGCGCCTTCACGACGTTCGTCGCGTCTAATCGCCCTCCTAACCCGACCTCGAGGACCGCGCACTCGACGCCTTCCTGGGAGAATATTCGAAACCCCAAGAGCGTGAGGAACCGAAAGTACGCGGGCATCCCGAACTCCTCCTCGCACCCCGTCTCGCGCAGCTTATCGCGCAGCCACCAAAAGTTTCGCGTGAACGCCGTCCTCGACACCGGCACGCCGTCGATCCTGAACCGCTCTCGTATGTCCACGAGGTGCGGGGAGGAGTACAGCCCGGTCTTCGTGCCGCACTTCCTCAGGACGTGCTCCACGAATGCGCACGTGCTGCCTTTGCCTTTCGTCCCCGCGACGTGTATCACGCTCAGGTCGTTCACCGCCGACGTCATCCCGACGCGAGCGATGACCTCGTGCAGACGTTCGAACTGCGCCTCCCAGGAGAGGTCGTTCGGTCCCTTCGGCGCCGTCCGCGTCTTGCCGCTGATCGTGCCTTGCAGCGCTTTGAGCGCGGCCTGGTACTCTTCCTGCGAGGGACGGTTGGGGAACGGACGGGGACGAGCGCGCGTCGTCGTCAGACCGATCGATGGATGGACGGATCGAACGAACGAACGAACGAACGAACGCGGAGGGTTTAGGGTTGACGGAGAGACGCGCGATCGACGGCGCGAAGCGACGCGCGGGCGGGGCGACGCTCGCGCCGGCGCGATCGCGCTAGTCGCACCTCCGTAACCTCATCGTCTTCGTGCGGCATGACGTCGCGGTCGCGCGGATCCCTCAACGCGCGCGCGTCGGGGTGTGCGCGTGGAGCGATCGTTCCGGCCCGAGAGAGAGGATAACTCGGCACCTGCAGTGCCCGACCGCGACGCGTTCGCGCCACCACGTGCTGTCAGTGTCCTAGTCAGCCTCCGCCCCGCCCGCCGCGCGGTCATCACTCCTCCCCGCGCCCGGCGTGATGTCGTCCCTCGCGCGCACCGCCGCGATCGCCGCGGCGGCGTTCGACACGGCGCCGCGTCGTCGACGCGGACGACGCCATCGCGGACGCGTCGTCGTCGCGCGCGCGAAGGCGTCGGCCGCGTCGAACGCCGCGGATAAAGCGAAATCCAAAGCCACCTACGCCCTCGGCGTGGACGTCGGCACGCAAGGCACGAAGGCGATCCTTTACGACCTCGACGCGCGCGCGGTCGCCGGGCGCGGCGCGAAGTCGTACGGCCTCCTCCCGAACGCTTCCGCGAACGCGGCGGAGCAAGACCCGGCGACGTGGCTCGACGGCGTCCGCGTCGCGGTGAAGAACGCGCTCGCGGACGCCAGAGCGACCCCCGACGCCATCGCGTGCGTCGGCGTGAGCGGGCAGCAGCACGGCATGGTGTGCTTGGACGCGGAAGGGGCGGTCGTGCGACCGGCGAAGCTGTGGTGCGACACCGAGTCCGCGGCGGAGGCGACCGAGCTCGGGAAGATGTTCGGTTGGAACATGCAGGCGGGGTTCACCGCGTCCAAAGTGCGATGGCTCAAAAACGTCGAGCCTCAAAACTGGGAGAGGACGAAGACCGTGTGCTTGCCGCACGATTACGTCAACTACTTCATGACCGGGGAGATGCACATGGAGAGGGGCGACGCGAGCGGGATAGGCGTCATGGACATGGAGGCGAGGGAGATCGACGAGGCGAAGTGCGACGCCGTCGACGCGCGGTTTTTCGAGACGCTTCCGAAGCTCCTCCCGCCGGACGTCGAATGGGGCAAGGTAACGCCCGACGCTGGGGCGTTTTTAGGTCTCCCCGCGGGCATCCCCGTCTCTGTCGGCAGCGGCGATAACATGATGAGCGCCCTCGGCGCCGGGTGCGTGAACGAAGGGCGGCTCGTGGTTTCTTTGGGCACCTCGGGCACGCTGTTCGGGTACAACGCCGAAACCGTGCCGGACCCGACGGCGGCGATCCAGCCGTTCTGCGACGCGACGGGGGGATACTTACCGCTCCTGTGCTCCATGAACTGCACGCGCGTCGTCGGCGAAGCGAGGCAGGCGTTCGGCGGGGGAAGGTCGCACGAAGAGCTCGCCGAGGAAGCGAAGAGCGTGCCTCCCGGGAGCGGCGGCGTGCGTTTTTTGCCGTACCTCGTCGGCGAACGATCGCCGAACTGGCCGCACGCGATGGGGACGTTAACCGGTCTGAGGCCCGGGTCGCTGTGCACGCCCGGGGTTGTGTACAACGCCGCGATGGAGGGCGCGACGTACGCGCTGCTAGGTGGACTGAAACGCATGTCCGAGCTCGGTTTATCCCCGCCGACGGAGCTCGCCGTCGTCGGCGGCGGGTCGAAGAGCAAACGGTGGCGGCAGATCATCGCGGACGCGTTCGACACGAGAGTGACGTGGCCGGTCGAGCCCGAGACCGCGGCGCTGGGCGCGGCGCTCCAAGCCGCGGCGCTCGTGAGCGGCGCGAGCACGCGAGCGTTCGTGGAGGAAAATCCGCCGGCGTACGCGGACGACGTGTCGGAGCCGAATCCGGACGCCGCGGCGGCGCACGCTGAAAATTACGAGGAGTTCGTCCGAGAGGGCGAGGCGCTGTTCGGGCCAGAGATCGTGTGCGACGTCCGCGGCGAGTACGACGAGGTATACGCGTAGAGTAGAGAAGACAAAGCGAGATGGATGTGATGATGACTTATTCGTTTCTTTGCCGCGCTCGCTCGGAGAGCGTCTCGTTCGTCGTCGTCGTCGTCGTCGTCTTCGTCTTCGTCTTCGTTTTTTTCCCTCGCCGAATAATATTAATAACTTCGACTCAACTTAGCTAGTCTATCGCCTCACTCGTCCTCGAACAGCGGCGGCGGCGCGTACGAGCTCTTCACGAACGTCGTCATGTCTAGCGCGAGCACGCTGACGTAGTCGACGTACTTGAAGAACTCTCTCTTCTCGACCCAAAACGCGCCGTCGTTCTCAAACGCCGGCTGTATCGCCTTTCGTATCTCCGGGTGCTTCTTCCACCCCGGTCCGTCGTCGACCCACATTCCTCTCGTGAGCTCGTTAGTTCCGTGGGGGTTCCGAAGGAGCAACATGTCCACGCCGCTCCCCGCGACGTTCTTCTCGACCCTTATGAGCGTGTACGCGTGTATGTCGATGAAGCCGTCCGCGCGCGTCGCCGCGGTGTTACCGTCCCGCACCGAGAAGCAGCACATCGGGTAGTTGGCCTTATCGTACGCGTATAGCGCGTCGATGCAACCGTCCTGGGTTTTCGGCTGCACCACGGGTTTGCCGTTCGCGCTTGGCCACGGTTTCCTGTAACGAC
>Ga0181554_1000291_pt1 | contig 49491 bp, 45 predicted proteins | sample 011ome_16_FD_145602 | JGI IMG/M metagenome (GOLD analysis project Ga0181554, IMG submission 145602) | Coastal salt marsh microbial communities from the Groves Creek Marsh, Skidaway Island, Georgia - 011503CT metaG (spades assembly) | ecosystem: Environmental > Aquatic > Marine > Intertidal zone... | reverse complement strand
GCTACGCAATCACCAGCTTAGTGCCTAATCTAAGGCCTTTGGCGATGCGGCGCAGATTCGCGCGCGACAGGCCGATACAGCCTTCGGTCGGATAATGCGGCCGCCGCCATTGGTGCAAAAAGATCGCTGAACCGCGGCCTTTCACAGCATAGGGCCAGTTCCAATTGGTGAGGATTATTAGATCATAAAGCGGATCCGCCCGCATCAACCTTTCATGGCCGCCTGAATAGGGCACCCGCACCATCATATTATAGTCTTGATCGGTTGGATCATCCGACCAAAGATCACTTGGGCCAATCGGACGCGCCCAGTCGGTTGGTGGTGCCAACCTATCAGGGCGATAGAGCAGGCCAATGATTTCATGGCGGCCAGACGGGGTTGCCCCATCGCCTTCGCGTTTGCGATCGCTGATGCCGCTGCGCCCAATGCTGCAAGGGTAATAGTGCCCGTGAAACCGCAGGCCGCGTTTGGTGAGCACCATATCTTTTGGCCGCACCCTCACAAAAAATGCCCCGATTTATGCGCCTTTGTCGACAGATAGCTTGCGTTGAACGGGTTTTCGCCCCGCTTTAAGGGCACGCGCTCTGCGACGGTGATGCCTTGTTGCTCCATCATCGCCACTTTTGCCGGATTATTGGTGAGCAAGCGGATTTGCGAAATGCCCAATTTTCGCAGGATTGAAGCGCCGAGGCGAAAATCGCGCTCATCATCTTCAAACCCCAAGCGGTGATTGGCTTCCACCGTATCAAAGCCCTGATCTTGCAACGCATAGGCGCGCAATTTGTTTGTGAGGCCGATGCCGCGCCCCTCTTGATTGAGATAGAGCAAAGTGCCCGCGCCCTCTTGCCCCATTTGCTGCAGCGCCCCTTGCAATTGGGGGCCGCAATCGCATTTTAAACTGCCCAGAACATCGCCGGTAAAACACGCCGAATGCAAACGCACCAAGACAGGTTGCGCACGGTCAAGAAGACCGATTTCCAGCCCGTAATGTTCTTCACCCCCGTCATCAGGACGGAACACATGCAAGCGGGTGTTTGCTGCAGGCGCGGTTGGGATGTGCGCCGCTGCAACCGAAGATAACACGCTTTGCGCCTCTAAAAACGGTTTGGCTTGCTGGGCGTTTAGGCGCGTCAGCATCGCAAGATCCGGCCCGCTTATTGATCCGGGAAGGCTGGCCATCAGCGCAGCCGGCAAAAGATGCGCCGATTTTACCAAAGCCAGCGCAATTCGATCCAGTTGAACCTCTCCCCCGCGCAGAGTTTGAAACGGGCCTTTCAACGGAACACTGAGGTCATCGACCGGGTTCGCAAGGCTTCGAAGCCAGGCCAAATTGCGATCTGCAGGCAACGCAACCCGCGCCAAATCGCCGTCATAGGCGGCAATTTTTAGCGTTTCTGCGCGCTGCTTGGTCAGCACCATATGCAGGGGATGTTTGGACTCGATCATCTGATCTAGCCGTGCTTGGCTCAGCGTTTCGATGGGCACCAGTAAGGTTTGCGCAGGCCCTGCGCTTAAGATCACGGGCACGCCCATGCGCAAATCAGTGCGCGCACGCGCGATTTGTTCTATGATTGTTAACGCGACCCTCATTTTGCGCTTGCAAACCCTTCACATTGCTTCGTTTGGGTTGTGCTGGAAACGCAGAAGCGGGTCAATGTTTCATTTTTGGGTGATTTGGCGGCAAAACCCTCACAAACCCACACGTCCGCGTGAACAACCGGAGAGAAGTCTTGCATAAAGATTTAAAGTTTCCCATGTCTAAAGAGCCAAAAGAAGGATGGTTTGAATGACGCAGGTAAGTTCGGTTTTATTGGTTGAGGATCAGGATGACCTGAGAGATGCCCTTTCAGATCAACTGCTCGTCACGCAGGAATTCATGGTGGCGCAGGCTGCAAACGGGCAAGAGGCGCTACACCATATCGCGCAAAAAAGCTTTGATCTGATTATCCTGGATGTTGGGTTGCCCGATACCGATGGCCGCGAGCTGTGTAAGGTGATGCGAAAGCAGAATGTGAAATGCCCGATCGTGATGTTAACCGGCCATGATGGTGATGCGGATACGATCCTTGGTTTGGATTCAGGGGCCAATGATTACATTACAAAGCCGTTCAAAATGGCAGTGCTTTTGGCCCGTTTGCGCGCTCAATTGCGCCAACATGCGCTGTCAGAGGATGCAAGTTTCACGCTGGGGCCCTACACGTTCCAACCCGCCCGTAAGATCTTGATCGCGGCGGATGGCCAAAAAGTCAGACTGACTGAAAAGGAAACCAATATATTAAAATTCCTGCTGCGCGCCGGCGCTGTGATCGTGTCACGAGAAAAATTATTGCATGAGGTGTGGGGTTATAATGCGGCCGTCACAACCCACACGCTGGAAACGCATATTTACCGTTTGCGGCAAAAGATTGAAGTGGATCCATCGCAGGCCTGTCTGTTGGTGACAGCGGCGGGCGGATATAAGCTGGTGGCCTAAACTATTCGGCCGAGCGGCTTGGTGGGTTTTAACCCGAATCGGATGCCGGTAATGGCGCGGCCTGCAGTGCAAGCCGCATTGGACCGGCCCCTTTTTAGGTCAGATGATCCTGCGCATTGAGCAAATGGCAGGCGTTCCTCGAAAGGCAACCGCAGCCAATGCAGCTTTCCAAGTGATCCCGTAAGTTGGTGGCTTGCTGGAGCTTTTTATTCAATTCGGCCCGCATAGCCTGCGAGACCAAGGCCCATTCAGCGGCGGTTGGAGATCGGTTTTGCGGCAAAGCTGCAAGCAACTCTTTGATGTCGCGCAGACGGAAGCCACATTTTTGGGCTATGATTACAATTGAAACGCGCCGGATATCCGAGCGGGGATAGCGCCGTTGACCAGCACGGTTGCGCTGCGGCTTTAACAGGCCGCGCGTTTCATAATAGCGCAATGCCGAGGCAGAAATGCCCGTGCGCCTTGCCAAAAAGCGGATGGAAATTTCCTGCATCTTTCAAAAACCATTTGTCTTAAACCATGGTTGAACCGCTATCCGAGGAATCAGGTATTTTTATGGCGCGAGGTATAAGGTGGAACATATAAGTCTAGAGCATGCGAATATTACGGTTTCTGATCCTGAAAAAACCGCGGCCTGGATGCAAACAGTTTTTGGGTGGCGCATACGCTGGCAGGGTCCAGCACTAGATACTGGATATACGGTTCACGTTGGAACAGACGCTCAGTATCTGGCGCTGTATTGCCCTGCAGATCTGCAGAAAACACCGTCTGATCCAGATAGCTTTTTGGGCGGCTTGAATCATATTGGAGTCTGCGTGCGCGATCTTGTGGCCTGCGAATCCCGCGCGAAAAAAGCGGGGTTTACACCCCGTGACCATGCAGAATATGAACCAGGGTCGCGATTTTATTTTCATGATTTTGATGGCATTGAGTATGAAGTGGTCAGCTATTCCTTTGAATAACGCTGTTGCATCAACAGGCCCTGTGCTAGAGGCCTTCTAGCACATTTGAAAGGAGCCTTGTGATGTCTTTTACGCTTGCCACTTGGAATATTAATTCTGTTCGCCTGCGCGTTGATCTGGTGGCACGCCTGCTGCAAGAAGAGGCGCCGGATGTGCTGTGTTTGCAAGAATGTAAATCGCCGGTTGAGAAAATTCCCGCCGAGGTTTTTGCCAAAATTGGTTATCCTTACATGGTTGCACGGGGCCAGAAGGGATATAATGGCGTTGCAATTTTGTCCAAACGACCGATGGAAGAAGCTGCTGGGGAAGATTTCGCAGGATTGGGCCATGCCCGTCATATTGCTGGGCATTTGGAAAATGGGGTGACGATTCATAATGTCTATGTGCCGGCAGGCGGCGATGTTGCAGATCGGATTGTGAATGAAAAATTTGGTCAGAAACTGGATTATCTGGCGGATTTGCGTGATTATTTCGGCGCCAACAAACCGCAAAAATCAATTCTTGTGGGCGATTTAAACATCGCGCCACGCGAAGATGATGTTTGGAGCCATAAGCAATTGCTGAAAGTGGTCAGCCACACGCCGATAGAAGTGGCTGCGCTGGCTGAAACTCAAGCTGCGGGTGATTGGGTGGATGTGACCCGCCAGGATATCCCGGAGGGGCTTTTATATAGCTGGTGGTCGTATCGCGCCAAGGATTGGAACGCAGCGGATAAGGGCCGCAGATTGGATCATATTTGGGCTAGCAAAGATATTGCGCCGCTTGCCCATTCGTCAAAAATTCTGCGCGACGTGCGCGGGTGGCAGCAACCCAGTGATCATGCGCCGGTTTTTGCCAGCTTTGACCTTTGAATTTCGCGCCATAATCGCCATATAACCGTTTAAGACAATTAAAGAGGTAGCACATGCTTGAATTAGGACAACCCAGCGCGCCGGCAGCGGCTGATGTGATTGCTGATGTTAGCGAAAGCGAGTTCATGACCGCGGTCGTCGAGGCCAGCAATACAATTCCTGTGATTGTTGATTTTTGGGCACCATGGTGCGGGCCTTGCAAAACATTGGGGCCACAATTGGAAGAGGCGGTGAAAGCCGCCAATGGCGCCGTAAAAATGGCGAAAGTCAATGTTGACGAAAATCCGATGGTGTCTGAGCAGCTGCGCGTGCAGTCAATTCCGACGGTCTATGCATTTTGGAAAGGCCAGCCGATTGATGGTTTCCAAGGCGCGGTTCCCGCCTCGGAGGTGAAAGCATTTGTAGAGCGCGTGGTGGCGGCTGGCGATGGGGCGCCTGGGGGCGGTTTGGCCGATGCGATCGAGGCGGCGGAAGAGATGCTGGCTGATGGGTCTGCCGAGGACGCCGCCCAAACTTTTGCCGCTGTTCTGGAGGAAGAACCAAATAATCCAGCTGCCTATGGCGGTTTGGTGCGTGCTCATATTGCCTTGGGCGATCTGGACCAGGCAGAAGCTGTGTTGAACGGAGCTCCTGCTGAAATTGCGCAGAGCCCCGAATTGGAAGCCGCCTTTGCCCAGCTTGAGTTGGCCAAGCAGGGTCAAAATGCCGGCCCACTTGAGGATTTGCGATCCGCTGTTGCGGCAAATCCGGATGATCATCAGGCGCGGTTAGATTTTGCGCAGGCGCTCTATGCAGCTGGTGAGGCTGAACCGGCTGTGAGCGAGCTTTTAGAGCTGTTTCGCCGCGATCCTGAGTGGAATGAGGGCGCCGCCCGCGCGCAGCTTTTCACCATATTTGATGCATTAAAGCCAAATGATCCGATCGTTTTGGCGGGCCGACGCAAATTAAGCTCGATGATATTTGCCTGAGCGGTATCGGGCGCTACTGTTTGCTTATGACAAAAACTTCTGATCTTCCCGATATTATACCTGTATTCCCTTTGCCAGGGGCGCTTTTGCTGCCTCGTTCGCGTTTGCCTCTGCATATTTTTGAGCCACGCTATCTTGCGATGATCGAAGATGTTTTGAAAACGCCGCATCGCTTGATTGGTATGATACAGCCCCGCGGAAAAAAAGCCTCGGATCGCATGCAAGCGATTGGATGTGCCGGGCGCGTGACCCAATTTTCCGAAACTGAAGATGGCCGTTATATGGTGACCCTTAGCGGGGTATCGCGCTATCGCATCGGCGCAGAAGTAGACGGGTTTACCCCTTATCGCCGCTTTGAAACCTCTTGGACGGGCTTTGAAGGTGACCTTGCCAAATCTGAAAAAGACCCAGGGTTTAAACGGCAAACGTTTTTCAAGCTGTTGAAGCGATACTTTGAAAATCGCGGTTTATCGACGGATTGGGAAACCCTGAAAGACGCTGATGATGAATTGTTGATCAATTCTTTGTCGATGCTGCTTGAGTTTGAAAGCGAAGATAAGCAAGCCTTGCTTGAAGCCCCCTCATTGATGACACGCCGAGAAACGCTGATCACCTTGATTGAATACAGTTTGCGCGGTGGTAATTCTGATGAGATGTTACAATGACTGCTGCCGCAGCGCAGGCAGATCGGCGGATGCTCGAAGCTTTGGTTTGCCCGCAAACCCATACAAGGCTTGAATATTTACCCGATCGTCAAGAATTGGTGTCAAAAGCTGCGGGCGTGGCCTATCCAATTCGCGATGGTATTCCGGTCTTGCTGCTTGATGAAGCGCGGCCTTTGGCGTGAGGCTTTTGCCGCGCGGCGCGCTGAGATTATGCGTCTGGCTCGGCGCGGAAATCAAAGCGCCGGTAAAATGAGAACAAGCCTATCTGGCGGCAAGACAAGCGCGTGCAACCGCTAGGTTGCTCTCAAAGTAAGTCTGCGCGGGATCCGTCCGAAGCTCAGGGGCCAACGCGTATATGCGCGGGTGGTTTCTGTTCAGCCCAGCGCTGATAGGCGGCGCGATAGCCCGTTTCCAAATGGTTGGTAAGCAGCGCTGCATCAAATAACGGGCTGGTTCTGCGGTTTTGCGCAAGCTTTTTTTTAACCGCCTGAAGCTGCTGGGGCGAGCGTGCCAGATCAAGAATAAGCGCCTCATAGGCCGCCTCGGTCTCTACGATTAGCTCGGGCAAACCGATGGCGGTTAACAGGCTGGCGGCAACCCGCGCTGCAAAACCTTTACCGGCTTTTGTGACCAGCGGAAGGCCGGCCCAAAGCGCATCGCTGGCCGTGGTATGGGCGTTCACGTTGAACGTATCTATAAAAAGATCCGCGCAGCTATGGCGGGCCAAATGTTCGTGATGGGCAAGCTTTGGCGCAAAGATCAAACGGCTTGGATCGATCCCGCGGGTTTGGGCGGCGCTGCGCAAATTCTGCGAGACCCATTTATTTGCCTCCAGCAGCCAGAGCACGCTGCCCTCGATTTGCGATAGCACGCGCATCCAAATGTCAAATTCACGCGGGGTTATTTTATATGAATTGTTGAAACAGCAGAGCACAAAAGCGTCTTCAGGCAGGCCAAGCTGGGATCGGCTATACACGGTGTTTGCGATTGGGCGCATATCATCATTGGCCTGATAGCTATGCGGTAAAAAGATAATTTTCTCAGCATAAGCGCTTTCATATGCGCGAGGGATAACGACTGGATCGGCAATAATATAGTCGATGAAAGGCGCTCCAAGGCTGCCCGGATACCCGATATAACTGATCTGTATAGGGGCTGCTTTGAAGGCAAAAATGCCAAGTCTGGTATTTTGCGTATAGCCCTTTAGGTCGACCGCTATATCAATTTCATGGTCGCGCGCCAAAGCAGCGATGTCAAAATCGCTCAACTGGCGCACATTGTGAAATTTATCCACGGCGGCTGTAAGCCTTTTGCGCATGCAATCATTGGTGTTTGGCCCATAAGAATAGGCGTATATTTCAAAGTCTGATTTGCTATGCTTTTCAAAAACGCCCGCCATCAAATACATGGTTGCATGATCATGAAAATCTGCCGAGAAATATCCGATGCGCACCGGTTTAGCGCGCGGTGCAGGGCGCGCGGTTTCGGCAAGGGGTTGTTGATTATATTTTTTTTCAGCGAAAAGTTTTGAACGCTGCAAGTGGCGCATTGGATGATCTTCAAACCCCAACATATTCCAAGGCGTAACATCGGGTGTGTTCACGCCCAGCGTTGCAATCATCGCTCGGTCTTGCTGCAACGCGCTCCAATCGCATAAGCTGGCTTGCTGGAACATTTTTTGACCATATGCCACGAGATGGTTCGGGTTTATCGCTATGGCTTTTTGATAACTTTCAATCGCGCGCGTCACTGCGCCCAATTCTTGATGGGCAACACCCATATTGTTATGGGCATCGGCGTAATTTGGATTTAGATCTACAGCCTTTTGATAGCTTTTAAGCGCGTTTTCCAATTTGCCCTGGCCATAAAGCGTTAAGCCAAGATCGTTATGCGCCTCAGAAAATTCCGGTTGCATCGAAATCACTTTGCTAAAGGCGTCAAAGGCAGCTTGGAAATCACCGTTTTCTTTATAGGCGCGGCCAAGGTTTAAAAAGGTGATATAATTTCCCGGTTGCAATTTCAGGGTTTTCAAAAATGCGTTAATTGCATTTTCAAACGCGCCTTGTGCCATCATTGCAGTGCCCAAATTACCCTGCGCTGGAACAAATTTGGGATCAATTTCAAGCGCTGTTTGATACTGGCGGATGGCTTGCGCGATCTCGCCGCTTGCCTGTAATGAGAGCCCTAAATTGCAATGCGCGGGGGCATGGTTCGGTTCTAAAGCAAGCGTTTTTTTATAATGCAGAATCGCTTTTTCAAAGTTGGAACTTGCCCGAAAGGCATTGGCCAATTTGAAATGCGCCGCGCTGTTATTTGGCGCAAGCTCGACGACTTTTTGAAAGCAGGCAATCGCGTTTTCTAGATCCTGATTTTTTTGGTGGGCGATGCCCAGATTGAATCGGGCGTCGATAAAAAACTTATCCAAACGTAAGGCGCCACTCAGCAATGTGATGGCCGCTTGAGCTTGGTTCAATTGGTTGAAAACAGAGCCAAGCAAGTTGAGTAAGGCTTTGTCTTTTGGAAAAGCATTCGCCAGCCCCTGTGCCTGATTTGCCAAGTCAAGGAAATTTCCTTTTTGATACCGTTCTTTGAGCGCATTGAACTCTGCCAGGGGCATCTGCCCTGGCCTTGCAGGGGCTGATACGGCTTTAAGCTGAGCAAGGGCTTTCAATGCGCGCGGGTTTTTGGGGAATTTTGTTAACACCGCTTGATACAGTTTTACAGCCTCAGCACTGCGGCCGGCTTTGTGCAATGCGGCGGCATCGCGCAATGTTTTGTCCACAGATTGGGTCATAAGAAACACGCTGTTTGGTTGCTGGGCTATGGCATTTATAAATTATTTTGATCAAGCCACAATCTTAGAGTTAAGCTTGAACGCTGCTTCATCTATGCTTGCCTCAAGGCTCAAGCTGCAGTGATTATGGCTGTGGGGTGCCTTTGAAAAATGTTTTTCAAACAGGCGTTTCAGGATGCTCTGTCAGCGCATCAAATCGGGCAATGTGCCTGTCAAACCTGCGGCTTCGCGGATGAAGCTGCGGCGGGCTTTAGGCACCGCGTTGATCATGGCCATCCCGATGTCACGCCCCAATCTTAACAGGCTATTATCATTTGAGAATAGACGGTTGAATGTATCGGTTGCCAAAGCCAGGCTGGTCGCGTCAAAGCGCCTCCATTCTTGATAGCGCATCAAGGTAGCGCTGGCCCCAATATCTTCGCCGCGCAATTTTGCTTCTTTCAGAACTTGCACAAGCGCCGCGATATCGCGCAGGCCCGCATTCAGACCTTGGCCCGCAATGGGATGCACGCCATGCGCGGCATCACCGATCAAAGCCAACCTTGGCGCAATAAAACTTTGGGCCAAAGTCAGATCAAGCGGGTAGCTGTAGCGCTTACCGACCATGCTTATTTTGCCAAGGTAATCGCCAATGCGGGGCTGTAATATCGACAGATAATCGGCCTCGTTCAGCGCCATGATCTGTTTGGCGTTTTGCGCGGTTTCGCTCCACACGATGGATGCGCGGTTTTCTGTCAAAGGCAAGATCGCCAAGGGGCCGGCTGGCAAAAAATATTGGCAGGCCACCCCATCATGCGGGATCTCGTGCTCTATTGCGCAAACAAGCGCTGTCTGCCCATAGTCCCAGCCGATGCGTTTGATTCCGGCGCGGCCTGCAGAGGGGCTTTTGCGCCCATCTGCCCCGATCAAAAGGCTGGTTGAAATTTGGCAACCATCTGACAGGGTCAGCTGCATTTCATTGCCCGATATCGATTGCTCGATCAGCGCGGTGCCATCGATATATTCGATGGTCTCATAGCGTGCCATCGTCTTTTGAAGCAGGGGCCGCAAGAAACGGTCCTCCACCATATGCCCCATCGGGCCTTCTTCAATTTCGGCATGATCAAATTGCATAAACAAAGGCGAGGGGCCTGTGCTAGGGCTGCCATCGGCAACTTTGATTTTCAAAATAGGCTGCGCCGTTTCTGCAAGCTCCGCCCAAAGCCCTAAGGCCTTAAGCAAACGCACAGAGGTAAGAGCCATCGCGTAAGAGCGCCCGTCAAAGCCTTGCTCGATTTGCTTTTGCGGCGCAAGCTGATCAACAACAACCACCCGAAACCCGGCTTGCGCAGCGGCTAAGGCCGTGGCAGCGCCGGTTAAACTGCCGCCTACAATTGCGATATCTGCGTTCTTCTTCATGCGCTGTAATATGGGCTTTTTCTACGCATTGTCCATGCGCGGTGATGACGCTAATCTAGGGTTAACATATGATGGGGATATAAAAATGAGCGCAGTTTTAAAGATGAGTGCTGCAGAGCAAGGCAGAGCGATTGCCGCAGGCCGTCTGGATCCGGTTGAGCTCACCGAGGCCTATCTTGAGCAGATGGACGCGCATGCTGATACAAGCCGCATTTATGCTTGCAAAACGCCCAAGCGCGCGCGCGCTGAGGCTGAAGCGGCACAAAAGCGGGCGAAAACCGGCGGATTGAGATCGCCATTGGATGGTGTGCCGATCAGTTGGAAAGATCTATTTGACAGCGCAGAATATCCAACCGAGGCGGGCTCGGCCCTCTTGGCAGGGCGGGTTCCGGCGGATGATGCCGAGGTTTTGGCAAATGCAACGGCGCAAGGTTTGGTCTGCTTAGGCAAAACGCATATGTCAGAGCTGGCTTTCAGTGGTTTGGGTTTGAATCCAGTCACCGCGACACCAGCCTGTATTAATGATGCAGCGGCGGTGGCGGGTGGATCTTCTTCCGGGGCAGCGGCGTCTATCGCCTGTGATTTGGCCGCCGGAGCGATCGGATCGGATACGGGCGGTTCCGTGCGTATTCCGGCGGCCTGGAATGATTTGGTGGGCTTGAAAACCACAGCGGGCCGCGTCTCGGTTCAGGGGGTGGTGCCGCTATGTGCTACGTTTGACACGGTTGGCCCGCTCAGCAAAACGGTTGAAGATGCCGGGTTGCTATTCGCGGCTTTGGAAGGCCGGAGCCCAGCGGATTTAACCGCGAGCAGCTTGCGTGGCAAACGCCTTGGCATATTGCAGACGGTTGCGTTTGATGAGTTGCGAGAGGCCCCAGCTAAAGGGTTTGAAACGGCTTTAGCAAAGGTGATCAAAGCGGGTGCAATTGTTGAGGATATTGAAATTGAAGCGGTTGCCAAGGCGATGCCGCTAAGCCCGATATTGTTTGCTGCAGAGGCCTATGGCACGTGGAAAACGGTGATTGAAGCGCAACCCGAGGTGATGTTTGAAGAAATTTTAAATCGCTTTCGGGGGGGGGCTGATTTTGCCGCCTGTGATTATATCGCTGCCTCGCAAATGCTTGCGGCGTTGCGGCAGGACTATCTTGCGCTTACGGCTGGATATGATGCCATTTTATGCCCAACCGCGCCGATTTTACCACCCAATGCCGCGCGGTTGATGGAAGATGCCGACTATTATGTGAGTGAAAACCTGTTGGCGCTGCGCAATACACGGATTGGCAATCTTATGGGATTATGCGCGATCACCTTACCAAGTGGCATACCAAGTTGTGGGCTGATGTTGATGGGCCCGCCGGGCGCAGAAGAGAGGCTTTTGCGCCTTGCACGGGCTGCTGAGGCAGCAATTTTGGCTTAAAACAGCGCGCCCTAGGCGGAAAAAAATGTTTTTTTGCCCTATTTGTTGATTTTTATTGGCTTTGTGTAGACGAAAGCGCTTTGCTTCGGTAGTCTGGCAGATAACGGGGCAAAATGATCCCGATTGATTGAGGCATATATGGCGTTTCCTGAGCGGTTTTCGAACCTTCCCGCTTATGCATTTCCGCGCCTGCGCGCGCTGTTAGATTCGCACCCGGCAGGTGGCGAGCCCGTTGCCATGTCAATTGGTGAGCCCAAACATGCTTTTCCTGCGTGGATTCAAGACATCTTGGTCGCGCATATGTCTGAATTCAACGCCTATCCGCCCAATGATGGCAGCCCCGAATTGCTTAGCAATATCGCGGCATGGATTGCGCGGCGATATGGCGTTTGCGTCAATCCGCTGACGGATATTTTATCTTTGAACGGCACCCGCGAGGGGCTTTACAACGCCGCGATGGCGCTATGCCCAGAAGCCAAAGCCGGGCAACCGCCATTGGTTTTGCTGCCCAATCCCTTTTATCAGGTCTATCTTGCGGCGACCTTTTCGGTCGCGGCGCATCCGCATTTAGTGACCGCGCGTGCTGCAAACGGTTTTTTACCCGATTATGCTGGTTTAAGCCCTGACGTTCTTAATCGAACCGCCATTGCCTATATTTGCTCGCCCTCTAATCCGCAGGGGGCGGTGGCCCCGCCCGCCTATCTGAAATCTCTAATTGAATTGGCGGAAACCTACGATTTTAAAATTTTCGCGGATGAGTGTTATTCGGAGATTTATCGCAACGGCGCGCCGTCAGGGGCGTTGCAGATTGCAAAGCAGATTGGGGCTGACCCCGAACGGGTGGTGGTTTTCCATTCGCTGTCAAAGCGCTCAAACCTGCCCGGGCTGCGCTCGGGCTTTGCCGCTTCGGGGCCACAAACAATCGCGCGAATGAAACATTTGCGGGCCTATTCGGGGGCGCCTTTGCCATTGCCATTGCAGCGGGTGGCAGAAGCGGTCTGGGCAGATGAGCAGCATGTGATCGAAAATCGCGGCTTATACCAAGAAAAATTCGATATAGCGGATGCGCTTTTCGGATCTGTGCCCGGTTATATCAGCCCAGAGGCTGGATTTTTTCTTTGGCTGCCTGTTGAGGATGGAGAACAGGCTGCGCTTAAATTATGGCGTGAAACCGGCATTCGCGTTCTTCCGGGGGCCTATTTGGCGCGCGACACGCCCGATGGAAATCCCGGGCATGGTTTCATTCGGGTGGCCTTGGTGGCCCCAAAATCAATCACCGAGCAGGCGCTGACGCGGCTGCATGCATGTCTTTACACCTAAGAGGCCCCAATGGCATATCCTTCTGCACGAGTAAGACCCCCCATTTTTGACAGCGCGTTGCAGGCCGCTCTGGAACGGCGCGCGGTAGAGGTTTTGGGCCTAGGGCTTTTGGTTCTAAGCGGGCTGACCGCCATGATGTTCACCAGCTATGCACCTGAAGATCCCAGTTGGCTTTCCGCCTCTGATGCACCGGTGCAAAATATCTTGGGTTCGCTTGGGGCGATGATTGCGGCTCCGATCATGCTGATTTTCGGTCTGTCCGCTTGGTCGCTGGTCGCGCTACAGGCCGTCTGGGGGCTGCGCTGCCTGTTGCATCGCGGCGCGCATCGGGCGTTGGGCCGGTTGATTTTTGCGCCTTTCGGCGTTGCGGTTTTTGCGATTTACGCCGCAGGGCTTGTGCCACCTGCCAGCTGGGGTAATAATTTTGGCCTTGGTGGTTTGTTTGGCGATACGGTTTTGAAAACGCTTTTGCGGCTGTCACCTTTGCCAGCGCAACCCACCTTAACCTATACATCTTTGGCAACGGGGATCACCTTAGTGTTGATCGGGCTGTATTGTCTGGGCGCCTCGAAGCGCGAGCTTGGCCATGCGCTGGGGTTCCTGCGCGGGGGGGTGTTGCAAACCGGACGCGCCGTCGCAAAGGGTCTTGGCCGGGGAGGTTTGCGCGTGCTTGCAGCCCGTAACCAACGGGCTGAGGCCTCTGCACCCTCGGATATTATCCGCCGAGGCGGCGATTCCGCAACATTCGTGCCCAAGGCCCCCTCCGAGTTTTCCCAAGATTTGGCCGTGCCCCTCACTGAGGTAAAGCGGGGTTTATTTTCCAGATTGCCGGGATTTATCAAGCGCGAAGAAGAAGCCTCGCCCTTAGAACCACCGCTTAACAGCCATGCGCCAAGCTCTGCGCTGGCTGGCCCCGAAGATCGTCTGCAGGCGCGGATCAGTGATGCTGTGAAATCGCGATTACGGGTTGAGCCCGCCTTCGAGGAGGGTGAAGCTGAGCTACAATCACAAGCGTTCCGGCCCCAAGACGCGCCGGCAGAACGCGCTGCTGGAATGCCCTCACAATTTGCACTGGGCGAGCCGCTTTTAACCGGATTGCGCCGCGAGCCGCAGCTTTCGGCGGATCGATCTTCGCAAGTCTTTCAGACTGAGGGACAAGCTTTGGCCTCACGCGCTGGATATGAAGACGCCCATCCGCTTTATCCAGAGCCCAAATATGCCGAGCAGGATGTCAATCTTTCTTTGCGCTCTGCGATCCCTCGCCCCGAGGCGCGCACAATCGTTCACCCGCCACTAAAAGTGTCTCAAGCCCAATCGCTACGCGCGCAGCAAGAAGCGCAACCAAGCTTGAAATTTGAAGATCCCAAAACCGATTTTGAATTGCCGCCTTTGGGCCTTTTGGCCAGCCCGATCAACGTGGCACGGCATCAATTGTCTGATGAATCGCTGGAAGAAAATGCGCGGTTGCTCGAATCTGTATTGGATGATTATGGGGTGAAGGGTGATATTGTCAGCGTGCGGCCTGGGCCGGTGGTCACGATGTATGAATTAGAGCCGGCACCGGGTTTAAAAGCCAGCCGTGTGATCGGCTTATCCGATGATATCGCGCGCTCAATGTCGGCCTTATCAGCCCGCGTCTCAACCGTACCGGGCCGGTCTATCATAGGCATAGAATTGCCCAATGACATGCGTGAAAAGGTGGTTTTGCGCGAAATTCTTTCGGCCAAAGCCTTTGGTGATAGCAGCCATCGCCTGCCATTGGCGCTGGGCAAGGATATCAGCGGCGAGCCGATGGTGACCAATCTTGCAAAAATGCCGCATCTGCTGATTGCGGGCACCACCGGATCCGGTAAATCTGTCGCGATCAATACGATGATTCTGTCTTTGCTCTATAAGCTTACGCCCGATGAGTGCCGGATGATTATGATTGATCCGAAAATGCTGGAGCTCAGCGTCTATGATGGCATTCCGCATTTGCTCAGCCCAGTTGTGACCGACCCTAAGAAAGCTGTTGTGGCATTGAAATGGGTGGTTGGCGAAATGGAAGAGCGCTATCGAAAAATGTCAAAAATGGGCGTGCGCAATATTGATGGGTATAATGGGCGCGTGGCGGAAGCCTTAGGCAAAAACGAAATGTTCAGCCGCACCATCCAAACCGGATTTGATGATGCCACCGGTGAGCCAGTTTTTGAAACTGAAGAATTTCTGCCCGAAAAAATGCCATATATCGTGGTGATTGTGGATGAGATGGCGGATTTGATGATGGTGGCCGGTAAAGAAATCGAAGCCTGCATCCAGCGCCTTGCTCAGATGGCGCGTGCCTCGGGTATTCACTTGATTATGGCCACGCAGCGCCCATCAGTTGATGTGATTACGGGCACAATTAAAGCCAACTTTCCCACCCGGATCTCGTTTCAAGTCACCAGTAAAATCGACAGCCGTACGATTCTGGGCGAAATGGGCGCCGAGCAGCTGCTTGGTATGGGGGATATGCTCTACATGGCGGGCGGTTCAAAGATCACCCGCTGCCATGGGCCTTTTGTGAGCGACACCGAAGTTGAAGAAGTGGTCAGCCATTTAAAATCTTTTGGTCCGCCCGATTACAAGAGTGGTGTTGTTGAAGGGCCAGACGACGATAAATCTGAGTCAATTGACCTTGTGCTGGGGTTAACCGGGGTATCTGAGGGCGAAGATGTGCTCTATGATCAAGCCGTGGCTATCGTTTTGCAGGATCGTAAATGTTCGACCAGCTACATCCAAAGAAAGCTTGCCATAGGGTATAATAAGGCGGCCCGCTTGGTTGAGCAAATGGAAGAGGAAGGCCTTGTTAGCCCTGCAAACCACGTTGGAAAGCGTGATATTTTGGTGCCAGAACAACCGTAATTCTGCGCGGGCGGTCACAAAATCGCGACTTTCGCTGGCGGTGGCCTCTGGGATGACTAGACTGCACATATGACACGTATATTTTCAATTTCCTTTGGTATTTTTTTGGGGTTAGCGGGCGTTGGTCACGCAGAAAAAGCCTCTTTGGCAGCTATTTCCGCGCATCTAAATAGTTTGCGCAGCATTCAGGCGACGTTTGTTCAAATTGGCGCTGACGGATCCTCTGCGCAGGGACAGTTTTTTATGAAGCGTCCAGGGCGCTTGCGCTTTGAATATCAAACCCCATCGGAAGTATTGGTGCTGGTCTCTGCCGGACAAATGGCGATTTTTGATCCTAAAGGTGATGGCGAGCCAACCAGTTTCACAACATCTGGAACGCCGCTTTCCCTGATTTTGCAGGATAGGATTGATCTTCAAAAATCTGCTTTGATTACGGATCATCGTTATGACGGGAAGCGAACAACTCTGTCTTTGCAACATCCCCAACATCCCGAGCGCGGGCAAATCACGCTTGTGTTGCGCCATAACCCATTAGAGTTGGCGCAATGGATTGTTGAAACGCCTGAAGGCGATCAAACGTTACTTGCGCTTGAGGATTTACAAAAAGGTGTCTCGCTTAAAGATTCTATATTCAATATTTTTCTCAACATTGAAAAGCGCAAGCTGCGTTAAAGCCGCCCGCAGCGTGACAATTGCCGCTTATACATATCCGAGCGATTGGCCACTTTGCCGGCGATATTGATCAACCATTTTTTGCGCTTATAGCTGCCACGGGCAAACCCGGTTTGCCCCTCATGATAGGCTAGATATTGATTGCGTGCATCGGCCAGAGAGATCCCATTTCGCCGCTTTGTTTTGGTCATATACCAGCCCATAAAATCAGACGCGTCACGAATATTGCTGCGGCGGGCTAAGATCCGGCCTGTATCATCCTTATATTCGCTCCAAGTGCCATCTAGGGCTTGCGCATAGCCATAGGCCGAACTTTGGCGGCCATTTGGAATGAAGCCCAGAATATATTTTCGAGGCGTTTTTGCTTTGCTTTTGAAACGGCTTTCTTGATGGATGATCGCCATTTGAACGTTCACGGGTACGCCCCAACGGCGCTTGGTTGCTTTGAAGGCGCGGGCAAATTGCGGTTTTTGGTCTAAAATAGAGCAGGCATTATCAAGATTGCCCGTTACATCGCCGGTGCTGAATATGCTGCAGGATCCCAGCGTAAAAACCAAGCATATGGCGATGATCGTTCTGCTCATGGTCATCTCACCTTTGTTTTTTTTTAGGTTATCAAATTTCGGGTGGTTTCAAAAGGTCAAACCAGTGTCGCCAGCGCATTATTATGCGTCTATTTAATACATTCAAACGGTGTCATATTTTGCAGCGCGGCCCTAAAAAAGATTTTTGTGCTTTGGCAATCGTGAAAACCGCTTGGATCGAAGCGCGGGCGAATTTACCGCTGGGCACTTGAAGCTGGATCGCGCAACGCGTAGGATGCATATCTGATGTATTTGAAAAATGCTAAATATCGCCTTGGGCAAGTTGTCTGCCATAAAAAACACCCTTTTAGAGGGGTGATTTTTGATGTTGATCCAGAATTCAGCAATACGGATGAATGGTATGAGTCGATTCCAGAGGATCATCGCCCGGTCAAAGAGCAGCCCTATTATCATTTGCTTGCAGAAAACGAGCACAGTTTCTACGTAGCCTATGTGTCAGAACAAAATCTTGTGGAAGATCCGTCGGGCGAACCCGTCGATCACCCCGATATACCTGATCTCTTCGGCCCCTTCGAAAATGGCCAATACCCGCTGCATTTTCAGCTGAATTGATCCGTTGCGAGAGCGCCGGGCCAGCGACGCCTTCGCGTGATAAAATGCGGGCTTAATACCCCAGCGCGCAGCCATCTTTTCGAGGGTCCGAGGCGCCTTCTAGCACGCCGCTTTCATGCATCATAATCGCCTGAGCGCCGCCGATTGGTTCAATATCCTGTTCGATTTTATGGCCAATATCTGCTAATTTTTGCACCTCTTTTGGATCATAGCTGCGCTCAACTTTCAAATGGCCCAATTCGGCAAAGCTGCGCGGCGCGTCCAGTGCCGCCTGTGGCGCCATGCCGTAATCGAGCATATTCGTTAAAACGCGCGCATGTCCATTCGCTTGATATTGCCCCCCCATGACGCCAAAGGGCATCACAGGCTTGCCATCCTTGCACAGCATGCCGGGGATGATGGTATGCATCGGGCGGTGCCCGCCCCGCAATTCGTTGGGATGCCCGGGAATAAGGTTGAAACCTGCTCCGCGATTATGCATCAAAATTCCGAATTTATCGCTCGAGATGCCAGAGCCGAATGTGTTGAATATTGAGTAGATCAACGAAACCGACATGCGGTCTTTATCCACAACCGTAATGTAGACGGTGTCTTTATGAACCGTCTCGCTGATTGCTGTTACATCCTGAATTACGGCATTTGGATTGATTAAAGCCGCCAGCTTTTTTGCGGTTTCTGGCGCAAGTAAATGCGCGGTGGCATCGCTCATCCGCGCATCCGCAATAAAGCGGTTGCGCGCATCATAGGCCAATTTGGTGGCTTCAGCTTCGATATGCGTGCGCTCCGCGCTGAAGGGGGGCAGAGCGGCTAGATCAAAATGTGATAATATGTTTAACAGCAAAATGGCTGTGGCGCCCTGACCATTGGGCGGATGCTCAACCAAATCCATTCCTTGATAATGGCCCGAAATCGGATCCGTATAAAACGCGATTTGATCGCTGAAATCTTCTTGGGAATGTAGCCCACCGAGCTCTGTTAACGTGGCTAAGATATCCTCTGCAACGGCGCCGTCATAAAAGCCGCTACGGCCATTTTTTGCGATGGCGCGCAAAACTTCAGCTTGTTTTGGGAACGCAATTTTTTGCCCTGCCTGAGGCGCTTTTCCCGATAGTAAGTAATCTGTTTTAGCGCTGCCTTGCAGCACATCCACGCTGCCGGCCCAATCATAGGCAACCCGCGGGGCGACGGGAATACCCGCTTCGGCATAGTGAATACTTGGCGCCAACAACGCATCAAGGCCAAGCTTGCCCCAATCATCACTCAACTTACAAAATGCATCCACGGCGCCGGGAATGGTTATCGCCTCCACGCCGCGCTGCGGGATCGCCCTATGACCTTGGTCGCGCAGCAATTGCGCTTGCAGCGCCTGCGGTGATTTTCCCGATCCGTTCATGGCGCGAATGTCATCGCTGCCCGCGGGTGAAAAGAGAACAAAACAATCTCCGCCAAGCCCGGTCATCTGCGGCTCGCAAAGCCCCAGCAAAACGGCCCCTGCAATCGCCGCATCCATGGCATTGCCGCCACGCTGCAATATCTCGAGCGCGGTTTTTGCAGCCAAAGGATGTGATGTCGCACACATGCCGTTTTCTGCGTAAACTGCGGAACGACCGGGAAAATGGAAATCGCGCATGAGGTCACCTTTTTATCAAACCATAACTCTATGTAACGTGGTCGGCTTTTAAAACAACATGAAACAGCGCTAATTGGGTGCGGCGATGTCGCAGGAAGGGCTTTTGCGCTCAAGGCGCGTTGATGGGCAGGCAGAGTCGCAAAAGATTTCGGCCGCTTTTATGGCGATACTGGATCCTTGTACAAAGCTGGAAGAGGATCATCCATCCATACCCGCTTTCAGAGGGGTTCAACGGGTCTGTACCAGAGGGTGTTTTGGGGGGCTGATACGCGCAACCTGTATCAATCAGCGTGATTTCAATGCAGTTTTGGCAACTGAGACGCCGTACCCTAAGTTGACCGGCGCTTTTAAAAGTCATCCCATGCTGAATGCTGTTGTTTAAAATCTCTGCGACAACCAATGATATCGGGAAAAATGCAAAGGCAGCGCCTTGCGTTGCGTTCACCTCTTCGGCCATTCGTTTTAATATACCCCGGACCGGCCAAAACCCTTGCCTTTGATCAAAGGAAAAATTGATGCGGATATTCAATCCTCATCTGCCTTGAAAGCGGGCGATGCGCTGGCCGCTTTCAGCGCGGCTTCAGCAGTGGCATAAATATCAAAAACTTCGTCCATACGAGTCAGTTTGAAGACTTTGGCCACCTGTGGATGCAGGCAACAAATGGCAAGATTGGGCGCGTTTTGCTTTGCGTTTTGCTGGGTCTTTTGCAAACTGATAAGCGCGCCAAGCCCCGTAGAATCAATAAAATTCACCTGCTCTAAATCGATGATCTTTCGCTGCAGGCTTGGCGTCAGCGCGCGGCGCACCAAATCCTTAAATTGAATCGCGGCGGCGGCATCAATCCGCTCGGCCTGAACTTTCAGATAAAGGCATCCGGGCTGATCAATAATTTTAAGTTGCATCGCTGACTTCTGTGTTATGCGCTGCGGCAACACTAGACGGCAAAGGTTACTTTTTTGTATGCCTGTGCAAAAAGCGAGAGAGTTGATGGAAAACGTGGTGATATGCGGCGCGGCCAGAACGCCGATTGGTGGGTTTCAAGGTGCATTTGATGCTGTGCCCGCAGCAAGGCTGGGGGGCGCGGCGATAGAGGCGGCTTTGCTGCAAACCTCTCTGAGTTCGGTGGATGAGGTTTTGATGGGCAATGTGCTTGGCGCAGGGCAGGGGCAAGCGCCGGCGCGACAAGCCAGTTTTCACGCCGGCCTTGGCACGCAGGTGCCTGCAACAACGTTGAACAAAATGTGCGGTTCGGGGATGAAGGCAACGATGATCGGCTTTGACCAGATCGCGCTTGGCCAAACACAGGTGATGGCGGTTGGCGGGATGGAGAGCATGTCAAACGCCCCCTATCTATTGCCCAAGATGCGCGGCGGGGCCCGTTTGGGGCATAGCCAAGTGGCAGATCATATGTTTTTAGATGGGCTAGAGGACGCGTATGAGAAAGGCCGCTTGATGGGCAGTTTTGCTGAAGATTGCGCTGAAAAATACCAATTCACGCGAGAAGCGCAGGATGATTATGCGTTGCGCTCGCTGATGCGGGCGCGTGAGGCTCAAAGCTCAGGGGCCTTCGAGAATGAAATCACCCCACTCAAGCTGGCGCGTAAAAAAGGCGATTATGCTGTGGTGCAGGATGAACAGCCTTTAAACGCAAAGCCTGAAAAAATTCCGCATCTGAAACCCGCCTTTCGGGCAGATGGCAGCGTGACCGCGGCGAACGCATCTTCTATCTCTGATGGGGCCGCAGCCCTGATCTTATCAAGCCAGACGCATATGCAGCAGGCGGGTCTGCCTTGCCGCGCGCGTATTTTGGGCCATGCCAGCCACGCGCAAGAGCCTGCATGGTTCTCAACCGCGCCAATTTTTGCAACGCGTAAATTGTTAGACCGTTTGAACTGGCGGGTGGAAGATGTCCATTTATGGGAGGTCAATGAAGCCTTTGCGGTTGTTCCAATGGCCTTCATGAAAGAGCTGGATATTTCCGGTGATATCATCAACGTTCATGGTGGAGCCTGCGCGCTTGGACACCCAATTGGGGCTTCAGGCGCACGGATTATCGTGACGTTGCTTCATGCTATGGAGCGGCGCGATGTGAAACGGGGCATTGCTGCTGTGTGTATCGGGGGCGGCGAAGGCACTGCGATTGCACTTGAGCGGCCATAATCTTCCAGGGCTGTGCTCATGGGCTGTTCACAGGCAGCCGCCTTTTTAAAGGGCTCTTTATGAAGGCTGCTCGCTGCGGTCGGCGCTGTCTTGGCGGGCGGCTTCATAGGCCAGAAGCGCGCGTTTGACGGGCAAACCCCAATGATACCCGCCCAAAGCACCCGTTTTGCGCAGCGCCCGATGGCAGGGGATCAACCAGCTTATCGGGTTGCGGCCGACCGCTGTGCCAACGGCCCGAACGGCTTTGGGGGTTTGGATCGCGCGCGCAATATCGGAATAAGTTGAAACATGCCCCGAGGGGATCTGTAGCAATGCCTGCCACACTTTGATTTGAAACGGGGCCCCGATTAAGTGCAGCTTGGCGCTGCTTTTGGGTTTGAACAGATCCTCAATTGCGCTTGAAAGACCCGTTTGATCTGCTCTTAGAGCAGCCATTGGCCAGCGCGTGGCCATATCCTGAAATGCAGCCTCTCGACCAATATCAGCGGCAAATGCAAGGCCGCAGATCCCCCGATTTGTGCGCATCACCAACGTATCGCCAAACGGAGACTCAGCCCAACCATAGATAATCTCCAAAGCGGCGCCGGCTGCAGCAAATTCGCCCGGGGTCATGGCTTCCCAGCGGATAAAAAGATCGTGCAGTCGGCTGGTGCCGGATAAGCCCGTTATGAGGCTGGTTTCCAGCAGATTGTGGCGCGTTGCCAGCAAGTGCTTGGAATGTTCCAGCGTGAGATATTCCTGATACTTTTTGGGCGAAACGCCCACCCATTCTGAAAATAATCGCTGAAAATGCGCCGGGCTTAATTGCAGCCGCCGCGCCAATTCTGTCAGGTTCAACGGGTGATCCGCCGCGTCTATTTCGGTTAACGCCCGTTCTATCACGCGATATGAATAGGCTGTAGAATTTTTGCTCATGCGGTACCTTGTCACTATATGCGCTCAGAGTAGAAACCTTCGGGCCGAAAGGCGACCCGTTTCTTGCCTAAAATGTTGCAAAGCTCTTGTGAGTCGGGCGATTAAACGGCATATGCCTCCACTATGGTAAAGCAGCTTGATTATAAAACCATTCGGGAAATTTTTCAGCGGTTTCAAGCGGCTGATGCCGCGCCTGTGGGCGAGCTTGATCATGTGAATGTCTACACGCTTGTCGTCGCCGTGGCGCTGAGTGCGCAATCCACCGATGCGGGGGTCAACAAAGCCACGCGGGCATTGTTTAAAATCGCTGACACGCCGCAGAAAATGCTGGAATTGGGCGAGGCGGGGCTGATTGAGCATATCAAAACAATTGGCCTCTATCGCAATAAGGCCAAGAACGTGATCAAACTGAGCCGGATATTGGTTGAGGAGTATGACGGAAAGGTGCCCAATTCACGCGCGGCCTTGCAATCTCTGCCCGGCGTCGGGCGTAAAACGGCGAATGTGGTTTTAAACATGTGGTGGCGGCATCCGGCGCAGGCCGTTGACACGCATATATTTCGCGTTGGAAATCGAACAAAAATTGCGCCCGGTAAAACCGTTGAAGATGTCGAGCGGGCAGTGGAGGATCATATTCCCGCTGATTTTCAATTGCACGCGCATCATTGGATGATTTTACACGGCCGGTATCATTGCAAAGCGCGTAAACCCTTATGCGCAACCTGTTTGATCCGCGACCTATGCGCCTATGAAGAAAAAGATCTATAATGCTTAAGGAGCAGTTTTTGTGAAAAAATACAAAGTTGTGGGTATTGGCAATGCCGTGGTTGATGTGATCAGCCAATCGAGCGATGCGTTTCTTGAGCGGATGGGCATTGAAAAAGGCATTATGCAACTGATCGAAAAAGAGCGTGCGGAAGCGCTTTATGATGCAATGGAAAACCGCGTTCAAGCGGCGGGTGGCGCGGTGGCGAACACGTTAGCAGGTTTGGGCGCGCTGGGCCTTAAAACGGCGTTTGTGGGGCGCGTCAGAGATGATGCGCTGGGGCGGTTTTACGCGCAAGCCATGCAGGACGGTGGAACCGATTTTGTGAACCCACCAGTTCAGAATGCGCATTTACCAACCTCACGTTCGATGATCTTCACTTCTGCCGATGGGGAACGCTCGATGAACACCTATTTGGGAATTTCTTCCGAGCTGGGCCCCGAAGATGTTTCAGGCAGCGTGGCACAAGAGGCTGAATATGTGTTTTTGGAAGGCTATTTGTTCGATAAGGATAAGGGCAAACAAGCCTTTGTTGAGCTGTCGCGGGCTTGTCGTTCAGCCGGTGGCAAGGCCGGAATCGCGATTTCCGATCCCTTCTGCGTTGAACGGCACCGCGCGGATTTTCTGGATTTGATCGAGCATGAGTTGGATTACGTGATTGGCAATGATGCTGAGATTAAATCTTTGTTTCAAACTGATGATCTTGAAACGGCGCTGGCGAAAACCGCAGAGATTTGCGAGCTGGTAGTTTGCACCAGAGGCGGTGAAGGCGTGAGCGTGATCGCCAATGATGTGCGCGTGGATGTACCGGTTGATGAAATCACCCCGGTGGATGCGACGGGCGCGGGCGATCAATTCGCCGCTGGGTTTTTATACGGATTGGTGACAAAACAGCCCATCGAGATTTGTTGTAAAATGGGATGCATCGCGGCAGGCGAGGTTATTCGCCATATTGGCGCCCGGCCCGAAACCTCGGTGCGTGGTTTGTTTAAGGCGGCGGCGCTGTTGTAAGCTTACCCCAGATTTCCCAAGAGGGCGGTATGCAGGTGGTCCAAATGGATTTCGCGCTCTGGACTGGCGTTTTTGGGATCGTTTAACCGATAGCCAAAAAGCTCAAAATCCTGCTGGTAAATGCGTTCCATCAGGAAAAGGGCTGTTTGATCAAAATAGGCCTCTATCGGTAGGTTTGAGGCGGTCGCTGCCTTGTTAAACTTGATATGTGATACGTGTTGTGGCCGATGATTTGGTGAAAGGTGATCAAAAATATAACTCATACCATGATCAAAATACTCAACCCAGATGATTTTATCAAAGCGCCCGCCCTGCCGAATAAAGTCACCGAGATGCGTGGCCATTGGGCGCCAATGAATATCAAGCTGGCCCGGGCCATCACTGCGGGTACAATCGTGGATAAAGACTAAAAAGCGACGAAAGGCTTTGATCCGGGCCTCGGAGTCGCCATAAAACGCGCGCTCTATCATATTTGGATCAAGACCATAGGCTTGGCTTAAGATTTCATGAATCTTGTGACTGTAAAACATGCCATCATCTTGGGGGCTGCAAATTTTGTCTAAAAACGCAGAGACGATGCGCGCATAGGGATTTCTCACGCAGCTGAATGTGAAGGTTGTCCGCGCTGTCACATGCGTCATCAATATGTTGCGACTGGCCTCAAAATCCCATTTATGAAGGCCGGTTGTTAACCTGTGAAATTCCCCCTTAAAAAAGTGACCATGGTCAGCAAAATACAACAATTGCCCGATGCTGGAACAGGCGCATTTGGGCAGCGAGCGGTATAAAGCTGTTTCGCTTTTCGGCATCCAAAGCCCTGATAAATCCATTTCTAAAATCTCAATATAAAAATTCAAAGGTGGTTCAAAACAAACTATAGCAACAGGCTAGCATAGTTTAGCCTGCGCGCGGTATTTTTGTTGTAGCCTCCGATCCTGACTAATTTTTCCGTAAAAGAGCCTGTTTAACGCTTTTGCGCTTTTGCGCATCCTGTTAGGATTTGCCTAATTTTGAAAGTGAAGCCATGGGGGTGAAATGGCCTATACATATGATCCGGATAATATTTTTGCAAAAATTCTGAGGGGTGAAATCCCTAATAAAACGGTGCTAGAGACCGAGCATAGTTTGGCGTTTGAAGATATTCAGCCCCAGGCACCGGTGCATGTGCTGATTATTCCCAAAGGCCCCTATGTGAGTTTCGATCATTTTTCTGCGGCGGCCAGCGCCGATGAGATCGTTGATTTCACGCGCGCCATTGCGGCGGTGTGCCAGCAAATGGGGGTGGATCTGCCAAGCGGCGGTGGTTTTCGGGCGATCTCCAATGCTGGTGCAGACGGGGTGCAGGAAGTGCCGCATTTGCATCTGCATATTTTGGGCGGGCGTGGCCTCGGGCGGATGCTGTCAGCCGTTTAAGCTGAACATTTTTTGTTTAAGCCGATTTGGTCAGCTCTAAAAATACGTCTTCAAGATCGGCTTGCGAGGTTCTGACATCACGAATGGCGATTTGATTTTGGCGTAGCATTTGAAACACCTCTTCGGCTGAGGTTTTCGTAGCGCTGTAGCGAATAGTCAAAGATCCATCCTTATTCAGGCTGCTGGTCATATCCGGGTGGCTTGGAAGCGTTTGAACCGGCTCTTCGGGCTGAATATGCATGGTTTTGCCATCGAGCTGCGCCAGCAGATTTGGGGTGCTGTCTTGCGCGATTAATTTTCCATGGTTCATAATTGCAATCTGATCGCACATTTTTTCGGCTTCTTCCAAATAATGCGTGGTCAGAATGATCGTCATGCCGGTTTCTTGGTTCAATCGGCGGACATTGTCCCAAAGTGTTTGCCGCAATTCGATATCAACGCCGGCTGTGGGTTCATCCAGAACCAATATTTGCGGGCTATGCACCAAGGCTTTTGCCAAAAGCAGGCGCCGGCGCATGCCACCGGATAATGACCGCGAATAGGCATCGGCTTTTTCGCTAAGGCCGACCATTGCAAGAATGTCGTCGCTACGACGTTGCGATTTTGGAATTCCGTAAAGTCCGGCTTGCACATCCAACGCGGCGCGTGGGGTAAAAAAGGGATCAAGGTTCAGCTCTTGGGGCATAACGCCGATCGCCGCGCGCGATTGCCTTGGGTTCCTATCTTGGTCAAATCCCCAAATTTTCACCTGTCCCGAGGTTTTCCGCACAAGACCGGCCAGTATATTGATTAAGGTCGACTTGCCCGCTCCGTTCGGGCCCAGTAACCCGAAAACGGATCCCGCCGGGATTGATAAGTCTAAATCATAAAGGGCTTGCCGAGCTGGTTGGTTCTTATATGCGTTATATATTTTTGACAGCCCAGAAATTTCCACTGCGGTATGTGGTAACATGCTCTTGACCCTTTGATCCCTGATCGCTCATAAGGCAGGTAGCCTAAGCACGAAAAAAAGGGAATGGGAAATGACAACAGACGCACCAGAAACCAGAGTGGTAGATCAGTTTCGCATCGCCTGTGATGGCGGTGGAGGGGCGCTTGGCCATCCGCGTGTTTGGCTGCAGATACCCAAAGAAACCGGATGGGTAGAATGCCCTTATTGCGATTGTAAAATCATACATCGCGATTTTGCAGAGGCGACGCTGGGATAAGGCGCGACCTTGGCCGCCCAGGGGTCGGGGGCTGAGAGATTTCTCCATCAAAAGCGCGGCGTAGGGTCTGCGTCTGCATTGCTTTTAACGCGGGACATATTTTTCAAAGTAAAGTCGCTTAATTTTACCCGCCTCTGAATTGCGCAACGGCGCCATCTTGCAAGCGACTATGCCCAAAGGGCAATGGTGTTGGCTTTTGCAAACCAGACAAACTGAGGCTTGCCTCCGGCCGGGCATTTCAGGGGCAAAGCCGACCAGCCCGAAAATGCATCTTTCTGGTTTCAAATCTGCAATCTATTAGCGCCTATGGGCGGCGCGAATGAAGCCGGTCGCTTTGGCTTGGTTACGGGCGGTGCCTATAAAATAATAAGAAGGGTCTCGTTTGCCCGCCCCCCTGCCTCGCGGTTTTGCTTTTTCTGCCAAGCGGGCGCTGCGCTCCCATTCTTTTGCGCGCAGGCCCAGTGGGCAGCATGTTCAAAGGATCACAAAGATGATGGTCAAGCTGCCGTTGCTCATGTAATCCTCTTGTAAAAATATTTGTTCAAAAAGGAAAACCCAGCATGAATTTTGGCAAAGGGCACCATTTGCACTTGATCGATGGCTCAGCTTTCATTTTTCGCGCCTATCATGCTTTACCACCTTTAACCCGCAAATCAGATGGATTGCCTGTGGGCGCGGTGAGCGGGTTTTGCAACATGCTGCAGCGCTATGTTGAAGGCAATACTGGTCCCGATGCGCCCACCCATGTTGCGGTGATTTTTGACAAGGGTAGCCATACGTTTCGCAATGATCTTTATGATCAATACAAAGCCAATCGTGATGAAATGCCCGAAGATCTGCGCCCGCAAATGCCCCTGACGCGCGCCGCAACGCGCGCGTTCAATATCGCTTGCGAAGAGGTCGAAGGCTATGAGGCCGATGATATCATCGCAACCTTATCGGTTCAGGCGCGCGATGCAGGTGGGCAGGTGACGATTATCAGTTCAGACAAAGATCTTATGCAACTTGTTGGCGGCGGCGTTAATATGTTTGATGCGATGAAAAACCGCCATATTGACCGCGATGGCGTGTTTGAAAAATTTGGTGTTTTCCCCGAGCGGGTTGTGGATGTACAGGCTTTGGCCGGAGATAGCGTGGATAACATTCCCGGCGCACCAGGTATTGGGGTGAAAACAGCCGCGCTTTTGATCAATGAATATGGGGATCTTGAAACGCTGTTAGAGCGCGCTGAAGAGATCAAACAGCCCAAACGCCGGGCGACCTTGATCGATCATGCTGCGCAAATTCGCCTCTCACGTCAATTGGTCGAGCTGGATTGCGCCACGCCGTTAGACTTCACGTTGGATGATTTAGAAGTCCGTGCGCCCTATCCCGAAACCCTATTGGGTTTTCTGGCGGAAATGGAATTTCGCACATTAACGGCGCGTATCGCCGGCAAGCTGGGCGCGGAACCGCCCCAAATTGCCACCGCCACTGCGCTTGAAACGCCCACGCATATCGAACAGCCGGCCTTTGACCGCAGCGCTTATTGCTCGCTCCATGATCTTGCCTCTCTTCAAGCGTGGATCGATAAAATCCGCCAGCGTGGCTACGTGGCCATTGATACGGAAACCACGTCTCTGGATGAAATGCGCGCTGAGCTGGTGGGGATTTCTTTGGCGGTCGAACCGGGGGAGGCCTGTTATATTCCGATATCGCATAAAGACGGCAACAACGATGATTTATTCGGTTCGTCAAAATTAGCTGCGGGCCAAATGCAGCTCGATCAGGTGATTGGGCTTTTGCAACCCATCTTGGAAGATCCGGCGATCCTGAAAATTGGCCAAAATATGAAATATGATGCCAAAATTCTTGAGCGGCAGGGCATTCGCATCGCGCCGATCGACGATACCATGCTGTTATCCTATGCATTGCATGCGGGCTTGCATAACCATGGCATGGATAGTCTATCGCAGCGCTATTTGGATCACACGCCTATTCCGATCAAACAACTTTTGGGAAGCGGGAAATCGGCGGTGACCTTTGATCTTGTGCCGATTGAAGAGGCCACGCCCTATGCCGCTGAGGATGCTGATATCACGCTGCGCCTTTGGCAGCTTTTGAAGCCCAAATTGCATCTCCAAAAAGTGACCCGTGTTTATGAGGGGCTTGAGCGGCCGTTGATTCCGGTTCTGGCCCAGATGGAGATGACCGGGATCAAAGTGGATCGAGATACGTTGTCACGTATGTCCAACGCGTTTGCGCAGAAAATGGCAGGTCTTGAGGCCGAAATTCACGATATGGCCGGTGAAAGCTTTAATGTGGGCAGTCCAAAGCAACTGGGCGAGATTATGTTTGACAAGTTGGGCTATGAGGGGGGCAAGAAAGGTAAAACAGGCGCTTACGCCACCGGCGCGGATATTTTGGAAGATTTGGCCACCATTCATGACTTGCCCAAGCGGGTGCTGGATTGGCGCCAATTGAGCAAGCTCAAATCCACCTATACCGACGCGCTGCAGGATCATATCCACCCCGAAACGGGCCGCGTGCATACCTCTTACTCAATCGCCGGGGCCAATACTGGTCGTTTGGCCTCAACCGACCCCAATTTGCAGAATATTCCGGTGCGCAGTGAGGATGGCCGGCGCATTCGCGAAGCCTTTATTCCCGAAGAGGGCAAGGTTTTGGTCAGCCTGGATTACAGCCAGATCGAATTGCGCATTCTGGCGCATGTGGCGGGCATTGACAGTCTCAAGCAAGCCTTTCGTGAGGGTCAAGATATCCACGCTCTGACGGCTTCGGAAATGTTTGATGTGCCATTGGATGAGATGACGCCGGATATTCGCCGGCAAGCCAAGGCGATTAATTTTGGCGTTATTTATGGTATTTCAGGCTTTGGGTTGGCGCGTAACTTGCGCATTCCGCGCAGCGAGGCACAAGGGTTTATCGATCGCTATTTTGAACGGTTTCCGGGGATCAAAGAATATATGGACGATACGGTTGCCTTCGCCAAAGCCAATAATCGTGTGGAAACCCTGTTTGGCCGCGTCATCCATACGCCAGAGATCAATGCCAAAGGTCCAACCGCGGGCTTTGCCAAGCGCGCGGCGATCAACGCGCCGATCCAAGGCACTGCGGCGGATATTATCCGCCGAGCGATGATCCGAATGCCGCATTCGATCACTGATTTGCCGGCGAAGATGCTTTTGCAAGTACATGATGAACTGCTATTCGAAGTGGAACACCACGCGGTGGATCAATTGATTGATGCTGCGCGTGGGGTTATGGAAAACGCCGCAGATCCAATCGTGAAGCTGGACGTTCCCTTGATCGTTGATGCGGGGCAAGGGGCGCATTGGGCAGAAGCGCATTAAAGCAAAACAGTCATCCGTAAAGGGGATAAGAATGTCAGGGTTAAATAAAAATTTTATCGCGGGAGACTGGGTTGCTGGCAGCAGTGAAATTGAAAATCGAAACCCATCGGATCTTTCGGATTTAATCGGCTTATACGCGCAGGCATCGCCAGATCAATTGGATACGACCTTGGCCCAAGCGCAGCAGGCGCAGCGCGAATGGGCAGCCTATGGGATCGAGCGCAAATATAACGTGCTGATGGCGATTGGCACCGAAATGATGACGCGCGCCCAAGAGCTTGGCACATTACTGTCGCGCGAAGAGGGTAAACCCCTCGCCGAGGGCAAGGGCGAAGTGTACCGCGCCGGGCAGTTCTTCACTTATTATGCGGCAGAAACCCTGCGCCAAATGGGCGAGACGGCAGAGTCGGTGCGCGAGGGCATTGAAATTGACGTGCGCCGCGAGGCTGTTGGGGTGGTGGCGATCATTTCGCCGTGGAATTTTCCAACCGCAACCGCCTCTTGGAAAATCGCTCCGGCTTTGGCCTATGGCAATGCGGTGATTTGGAAACCAGCGAATTTAACCCCTGCTTCGGCCGTGGCGCTGACCGAGATTATTGCCCGCCAGGATATTCCAAAGGGCTTGTTCAGCCTTGTTATGGGTGCCGGGGGCAGCATCGGGCAGGCCTTGGTTGAAAGCCCGAAAGTAAACGCAATATCCTTTACCGGTTCGGTGCCTGTGGGCAAAGGCATCGCGGCGGCGGCAGTGCAAAACCTGACGAAAGTGCAGATGGAGATGGGATCAAAAAATGCGCTGGCGGTCATGGAAGATGCAGATCTTGATTTGGCCGTTTCTTTGGCGCTTGGCGGGGCCTATGGGGGATCCGGCCAAAAATGCACTGCGTCCTCGCGATTGGTGGTGCATGCGCGAATTCACGATGCGTTTGTTGAAAAAATGATTGCAGGCGCCAAGGCGATGGTGGTGGGTCATGCGCTTGAGGCTGGCACTCAAATCGGACCTGTGGTGAGTGCCCAGCAATTGCAGGAAAACCTTGCTAACGTGGCCTTGGGGTTATCCGAAGGCGCCGAATTGGTTTGCGGCGGGCAGCAAGTTGAGCGCGCAAGCCAGGGATTTTACATGTCTCCTGGGCTGTTCATCAACAGCACCAATGCTATGCAGATCAACCGCGAAGAGCTGTTCGCCCCGTTGGCGGCAGTGATCAAAGTGGGCAGCTATGACGAAGCGCTGAGCGTGGTTAATGATACGCGCTTCGGGCTGACCTCTGGTATTGTTACCACCAATTTGGCGCGGGCCACGCATTTTAGGCGCAATGCCAAAACTGGCTGCGTGATGGTAAACCTGCCCACTGCTGGCACCGATTATCATGTGCCATTCGGCGGCAGAGGGGAAAGCTCTTACGGGCCGCGCGAACAGGGCAGTTATGCGGCTGAATTTTATACGACGGTGAAAACGGCCTATATTTCCTCGGGTATGCCTGCATGAGGATCATTGATAATCTGCAATACGCAAATTGGTCGGAAAAGATTTTTCGCCAGATGCGGGCGGGCGGCGTTGATGCGGTGCATGTCACGATTGCCTATCATGAGAATTTCCGCGAAACGGTTTTGAATTTTGAGCAATGGAACCGCTGGTTTGAGACCTATCCCGATTTAATCATGAAAGGCTTGACAGCTGAAGATGTCGATCGTGCTCGCGCTAGCAACCGCACGGCAATTTTCTTCGGGTTTCAAAACCCCAGCCCGATTGAAGATGATATCGGGCTAGTGGAAATTGTGCATAATTTGGGCGCGCGGTTTATGCAGCTGAGTTATAACAATCAATCCCTGCTGGCCACGGGCTGTTACGAAGCGGAGGATCCCGGCATTACCCGGATGGGGCGGCAGGTGATTGGCGAAATGAATCGCGTTGGTCTGGTGGTGGATATGAGTCATTCTGCAGATCGCTCAACCATTGAGGCGGCCGAGATTTCAACGCGCCCGATCACCATCACCCATGCCAACCCTTATGAGTGGCAGCCCGCGTTGCGCAATAAACGCCCCGAGGTGATCAAAGCCGTCACTGAGGCAGGCGGCATGATCGGATTTTCACTTTATCCGCATCATTTAAAAGATAAATCGGCCTGCACGCTTGAAAGTTTTTGTCAGATGATCGCCGAGGCGGCGGCGCGCTATGGGGCGCAGCATTTGGGGCTTGGCTCTGATCTGTGCCAAGATCAACCCGATCGCGTGGTGGAATGGATGCGCGTAGGCCGCTGGAGCAAAGCGATTGATTATGGCGAAGGCTCTGCCAGCGCGCCGGGATTTCCACCAATGCCAAGCTGGTTTCAAGACAATCGTGATTTTGGAAATATCGCCGAAGGGCTGCGCAAAACAGGCATGTCAGAGGCGGAAGTGGCTGGCATTATGGGCGAGAACTGGTATCGGTTTTATCAGGAAAATTTTGGCGCTAAAGCGTAGTTTCTGATTTGCAACAGAGTCCGTTTGCACGCTGTTTTTTGCGCAGTCGTTTTAAAATTGGCGGATAGGTCATCTGGTAAAGCGGTTGATGGCCAAGAAACGCACATGCGGGGATGTAAACGAGGGGGCTTTGCTTTGAATTATCTGGCGTTACTTGGCACCAAAGGTGGCCCTGCGATCCGCCCCGGCTCTACAATGCCCACCGCGCATCTTTTGCACTTAGAGGGCTGCCCGATTATCATAGATTGCGGTTTGGGCGTGGCCCGGGGCTTGATTGATCAAGGCGTGGCGCTGAAAGATATTCGTCATATTTTCATAACGCATTTGCATTCGGATCATTATTTAGAACTGGGCCCTTTGTTGCACACGGCTTGGACAGCCGGACTCAGCAACATCGTGCAGGTATACGGACCTGTCGGGCTTGATGCCTATTGGGCAGGGTTTCTGGCCTCGATGCAGGCGGATATCGATCTGCGGATCGCGGATGAAGGGCGCCCGGATTTGCGCGGGCTGGTGCGTTTTCATGGGATCGATACACCAGATGTGGTGCAACTGGGCGATATTCAGGTTTCGGCGTTGCGCAATATCCATCCGCCATTACTGGATACGTTTGCGCTGTCGTTTAAAACTGCGCGCTCGCATATCGTGTTTAGCGGCGATACGGCCTATTTTCCGGATTTGGCCGGGTTTGCGCAAGGCGCTGATCTGTTGGTGCATGAGGCGATGCTGGAAGCGGCGATTGAGCCGTTGCTGGCGCGGGTTGGCAATGGTGATGAACGCTTGCGGGCGCATTTTTATGCCGCCCATAGCACGGCGGCAGAGGCTGCAAGGATTGCGGTGGCCGCCAACGTAAAAGCCTTGGCGCTGAACCATCTTATCCCGTCGGATGATCCAGATTTTGGCGAAGCTGAGTGGCTGGCCGCCATTCGCCCGATATGGGATGGTCCGTTTTATCTGGGTCATGATGGGCTGCGGATCGCGTTTTAAAAACTTGGTCGCGCGTCTTTCGGCTTATGTTTTAGAAGCGGTTTACCGCGTATAGCGAGCGGTTTTTTATTATGCGAAGCCAAAGTTTTTCAGTGTTTTTTAGGGCTAAATTTAGGTCTCTTCCTCTGGCACCCTAAGGATGGAAAAGGTTTGCAAACATAAAATTTTAGCACGATCTAGCTCAGGGCTTTTAGATTTAATCACCGGATGCAACGATTCTAGGCTTTTCAGCGGAAATTATAATTCGGCTGAAAAGCTGCAAAAATCCTACCCCCAAGCGGAGCGGTATCAAGCCGCTGCGCTGTGATCGTGGGCGAATGAGAGGGCTGCGTTAACATGGCGGATCTTTTTTTTCGCAAGGCGGGCCTTTACGCTCCATAGCGCGGTCCGGAAGAACCGGTAGATATGGGGGCTTTAGGCGGGGTCATGCAAAAATATATGGTGATAGAACGGTTTAAAGCGGGGTGTCGGGACGCAGCCCATGAAAGGTTTCAAAGGCAGGGTCGATTGCTTCCGAATGGGCTTTATTATTTGAATTCTTGGCTACATTAAGATTGATTGATTGATTGATTGATTGATTGATTGATTGATTGATCTGCGATCTGCGATCTGCGATCTGCGATCTGCGATCTGCTGATGGAGATGCAGAGCCCTGTTTTGTTCGATCTTTGGTTTGAACGCTGGAACGATTTTGTTGAGTTCGACCTGGTGCCAATCGACGAATAAAATTTACATGCCTCCGCTCTAAAAAGTAAAAGGTCTTTCTAAAAGCCCTTGTTAAAACCGCCTCGGTTTGCAGCCAGCTAAGTTAATTGAGTTCATCCGCCAGAATGATCGGAAAAAACACCCCATCGGAATAAATGCCATACCAGGTTTGGCCCTGATGCTCGGCTTGTTCGCCCCGCTCGACCAAACGGTAAAAGCTTTTGCGATCGATCAAAGCCTCTAGCCCAGCTCGGATATGAATATAGGGCGCGGGCTCGCCAGTTTCTGGGTGCTTTTCAACGCGAATTGGATTTTCCCGCCCAGCTTGCGAAAAATCACCAACATGCGTTTCAAAGCACAAAACGGGCCTATCTGGGGTGCCGATATTTTCAAAATCCACAGCCACAAAAGGGGCGTCATCCACGGTGATTCCCACTTTCTCAACTGGGGTAACCAAGACGTAGCTCTCTCCATCTTTGCGCAGAATGGATGAAAATAGCCGCACCAGCTCGAAGCGGCCGATGGGCGTGCCTTGATAAAACCAGGTGCCGTCGCGGGCGATGCGCATATCCAAATCCCCGCAAAACGGTGGATTCCACAAGTGGACGGGCGGCAATTTGCGCCCATCGCTGGCGGCTCTTGCAGCCTGCGCCAGCCCTTCGGCGCTGGGCGATGCTATTTTTTCTGCACTCATTGGTTTTGCCATTTTGTTTTGTCGCAATACACTCAATAACACCTATATATTTGTCAAAGGGGAAAAAGCCATGTCGTCGTCACCAGATATTGCGGATCAGATAGAGGATCTAACGGCAGATTTGGCCCGGATGAAGGCCGAAATTGCTAAGAAATTCATCGGTCAGAAATCGGTTATAGATCTAAGCCTGACCGCGCTGTTATCGGGGGGGCATGGATTGCTGGTCGGGGTGCCTGGGCTGGGAAAGACCCTGCTCGTGAACACTTTGGGGGATGTGCTGGGGCTGCACACCCAACGCGTGCAATTTACACCTGATCTGATGCCGGCTGATATTTTAGGGTCTGAAATATTGGAAACGAAGCCTGATGGGACGCGGCAATTTAAGTTTATTGAGGGGCCGATTTTCAGCCAGCTTTTAATGGCAGATGAGATCAATCGCGCCAGCCCGCGCACGCAATCTGCCTTGCTGCAAGCGATGCAAGAAGGGCAAGTGTCGATCGCCGGACAAACGCGCCCGCTGCCGCAGCCCTTTCATGTTTTGGCTACTCAAAACCCCATTGAACAAGAAGGAACCTATCCGTTGCCAGAGGCGCAGCTGGATCGGTTTTTGCTGCAAATCACTTTGGATTATCCAGATCGCGAGACCGAACGCGAGATTTTGCTTGAAACCACAGGGGTGGGGCAGGTGGGGGTTGCGCAGGTGTTTGATCCGGCTCGCTTGATGGCGGCGCAAAAAGTGGTTCGCCAAATGCCAATAGGAAATAGCGTGGTTAACTTTATCCTTGATTTGGTGCGCGCGTGTCGCCCCGAGGATGCTTCTTCGTCAAAAGAGCTGCGCGAGACGGTTGCGTGGGGCCCGGGGCCGCGCGCGGCGCAATCTTTAATGCTCTCTGCGCGCGCCTGGGCGCTTTTGCAAGGCCGCTTATCGCCCTCGGTGCAGGATGTGCTGGCATTGGCGGTTCCCGTTTTGGCGCATCGCATGGCGTTGCGCTATTCGGCGCAGGCCAATGGTGTGGATTTGCCGGAGCTTATTCGCCGTATTGCAGATCAGCTTGATCACGCGCGCGCTGCGGCATGAGTTTAGCGGCCTCTCTTCATGGCAATGCGGGGCAATTGGCGGACCCATTAGGGGCGTTGCTGTTGGCTGCTGACCGCTTGGCTCAAAACGCGCTGATGGGCGGGCACGGCCGCCGCCGGTCGGGTATCGGTGAGGATTTCTGGCAATATCGGCCCTATCAACCGCAACAGGATACGCTGCAGGCAATAGATCATCGCCGCTCGGGCAAAAGTGACGGGTATTTTGTGCGCCAGCAAGAATGGAGAACCGCGCAAGCGCTTCAGATTTGGGTGGATAGCGCGCGCTCGATGCAATTTTCATCTCAAACCGCTCCCTCAAAATTCCAGCAAGCGGGGGTTTTGGCTTTGGCGCTGGCGATTGCAGCTGAGAAAGCCGGTGAAAAAGTGGGTTTGGCGACCACAGGTTTGCCCCCAGCGCGCGGCCGTAAACAGATTTTCAGATTGGCGGATGCCTTTTTAAAACCTGGCTTTGAAGAATATACCACAGCTTTGGACCCGGCTTTCATACCGAATGCTCGCGCGGTTTTCATCTCAGATTTTCTGGGAGATTTAGATCCGTTAAAACTGGCGTTGAGCAAAGCAGCCGATGCCGGAATTAATGGCGTGATATTGCAGGTTTTAGATCCCGCAGAGGTTGAGTTTCCCTATCGCGGGCGGGCTGTTTTTCAAAGCCCGCTGAAACGCCTGCAGCATGACAGTTTACAGGCGGCAGATTTGCGCGCGCAATATTTAGAGCGCCTGGCGGCGCGGCGCGACGGGTTGGCAAATTTGGCAAAAGCCGCAGGCTGGCAGCTGATCAGCTATGTCAGCAATGCAAATCCAATATCGGCCCTTTTACAATTGCATAAAGCGCTTGGCCAAGAGGGGCGCCGCCGCTGATGCCGGGTTGGAGTGTCATCGCGTTCAACGCCCCGTGGGTGCTTTGGGGGTTGCTGCTTCTGCCGCTGCTTTGGATTTTGCTGCGCGCTTTGCCGCCGGCGCCCGTACAAAAGTTGTTTCCGGCGGTGGGTTTGTTGCTGGGGTTGGAAGATGAAACCCAAACCAGCGCACATTCACCTTGGTGGCTGCTTGTTTTGCGCAGCCTGGCAATTGCGGCGGTTTTGATTGGGTTTGCAGGCCCGATTCTCAATCCGCAAACGCAGCTTGATCGCGGCCCAGACCTTTTGATCGTGGTGGATGGCGGATGGGCTTCAGCGTCCGAGTTTGAGTTTCAACGGGATGTGTTAAAGGCCGATTTGCGCAAAGCTGCGCGGGCGGGGCAACGGGTTGGCGTGATGCTGGCAACCGCTCCAAACCCGATTGCGTTTCAAAGCGCGCAGGCGCTGGCGCAAGAAGTCGAAACGCTGCAGCCGCGCCCCTATGCCCCAGAATGGGCGCAGGTCAACGCGCAGCTTGAGGCTTTGAGAGGCGCCAAATTTGACACGCTTTGGCTGGCAGATGGCTTGGATTATGACGGCGCGCGTCAAGACATCCTGCAGCGGTTGCGCGCGGCAGGCGCGGTGCGTTTGATCTCTGCGCAGAGTGAAATTTTAGCGCTGGGCGATTTGCAATACGCGGCAGGACAAGTCTCTCTTAGCCTGCGCCGGAGCGCGCATGGATCGGATCGCTCGGTGGCTATTTTGGGAATTGGCCGCGATCCTGCAGGAACAAGAACGGTCTTGCTGCGCGAAACGGTTAACCTGATCGCCGGCGAAACAGAGCAGGAGGTACGGTTTAAAGCGCCAACAGAAATTTTATCACGGCTTGAAAGGTTTGAGATTGAGGGGCAAGATCATGCGGCGGCGCTTTATTTATTAGGCAATCAAATTAAGCGCGCCGAAGTGGCCCTATTTGGCGCGCCGGCAAGCGCCGAAAACTTGGATCTTTTAGATCCGCTGCATTTTGTTCAAAAGGCGCTGGCGCCAAAAGTGGCCTTTATTACAGGGGCGTTAGAGCAGGTTTTACTGGCCAATCCTGATCTTATCATTTGGGCCGATATGCTGCCTTTGGCTGATCCTGAACCGCTGCTGAATTGGGTGAAAGCTGGGGGTACATTGGTGCGGTTTGCAGGCCCAAGATTGGCGGCTGCAAATCCTGCGGCCTTGCGCGAAGATCCTTTGCTGCCGGTCGTGTTGCGGCAAGGCGGGCGCCAGCTCGGCGGCGCAATGAGTTGGGACCAACCCAAAGCAATCGAGCCCTTTGCGCTTGATGGTCCGTTTGCCGGATTGACCCTTCCCCCTGATATTCGCGTGAGAGCCCAGGTTTTGGCGCAACCCAGCCCAGATTTGGCCGCGCGCGTTATCGCCCGATTGCAAGACGGAACGCCACTGATCACCCGCAAAGAAGCTGGTTCGGGGCAGATCGTCTTCTGGCATATCACCGCCAATACAGACTGGAGCAACTTACCCCTAAGTGGTTTATTCTTGGATATGCTAAATCGGTTGAACGCGGCGCGGGGCTGGCAAGATGAGGTGCCGTTGGCGGCTGGCTCGGTATGGAGTCCGGTTCAGGTTTTGGATGGCCTTGGTAAAATAGTGGATGCGGATTACTTGCCAGGAATCGCTGCTGAGTTGTTACAGCAGCGGCGCTTTGGCGCGCTTAGCCCGCCGGGCTTATATGAATTTAAGGGGCAGCTGGCGTCTCATAATCTTGAGCCAAAATCTGCAGATTTGGCGCCTATGATCTGGCCGGACTGGGTACAAAAACTGGATATCACGCAACAGACACGGGATCTCAGCGGGTGGTTTTTAAGCGTGGCCCTTATTGCTCTGGCGGTGGATGTTTTGGCCAGTTTGGCGCTGAGTGGCCGCACCATAATCGCGGGGGCGATTTTGGCCACCGTCACTTTGGTTCATAATCCAATCGCTGTTCATGCCCAAAACAGGCTGCCCAGTGATGTCACAGCGGCCAGCTCAACGGTGACGTTGGGGCATGTTATAACGGGGGATCCAAAGCTGGATCTTCTGGCTTTTCAAGCCCTTGATGGGCTATCGCGCCGCATGGGAGAGCGCACATCGGTCGAGCCAGGGCAACCGCGCGGCGTGAATTTGGACGAGGATGAATTGGCACTTTTCCCGCTTTTATACTGGGTGATCAGTCCCGATCAGCCAGCGCTGAGCGCTAAAGCGGCTGATAAATTGAACGGGTTTATGCAAACGGGCGGCGTGCTGTTTATCGATACGCGCGATGCCGATCTTGGCCAGATCACGAGCCAAAGCCGCGAAAACCAAGTGTTGCGGCGCCTCGCGCGCATCTTGGATGTGCCCGCGCTCGAGCCGGTGCCAGAGGGGCATGTGCTGACGCGCAGTTTTTATCTATTGCAGGATTTTCCGGGCCGGTTTCGAAATGGCCCGCTTTGGGTGGCTAAAAGCATGGCGACTGACGAGAGTGAAAGCGGGTTGCCCTTTCAAGTGCGCAATGACGGAGTGACCCCCATATTGATTGGCAGCAATGATTGGGCCGCAGCCTGGGCGGTCGATAGGCAGGGGCGTGCCTTATACCCCGTGGGCCGCGGATATATCGGGGAAAGGCAGCGCGAAATCGCGTTTCGCTTTGGCATTAACCTGCTGATGCATGTGTTGACCGGAAATTACAAATCCGACCAAGTGCATGTTCCTGCCTTGCTCGAGCGGCTTGGGCAATGAGCTATAGTATTTTCCTGGATCCTTTATTGCCACTGCCGGTTTGGATCGGCCTGCTGGTGATCTGCGCGCTTGCGGCTGGGCTTGGTTTGCTGCGTGGATTGCGGGGCTGGGCGTGGCGTATGGCTGCCTTTTTGCTTCTGCTCGGGGCGTTGCTAAACCCGCAATTGCTCCGCGAAGAAAGAATTTTAAAACCCGATATTGTGCTGCTCTTAAAGGATCAAACGGCCTCGAACCGGTTGCCGGGCCGTATTGCGCGCTTAGAGGCGGCTGAAACGGTTTTAGAGCAGACGCTTCAACGCCAATTCGGCGCCGAGGTGCGTAAAATTTCTGTAGAGGATCGCAAAGAAGAGGGAACCGCGCTGTTTGCGGCGTTGCGCGATGCCTTGGCGCAAGAACCTGCGGGCCAAATCGCCGCGGTGATCGCCTTGTCTGACGGGCAAGTGCATGATCGCCCGCTGCCCGGATTTTCTGTCCCAGCGCCTTTTCACATGCTGCTCACGGGCGAAAAGGATGAGTTTGACCGCAAGTTAGAAATCAAAAATGCCCCGGCTTTTGCTATTTTGGGTGAGCCGGTCACGGTGACGTTGAAAATTGAAGACAGCGGGGCTGTAACCCGGGCCGATCCGCGCGCAGATGTTTTCATTTCGGTGGATGGTGCGCCGCCAACGCAGTTTAACCTGCCGGTCGGAACCGAGGTTGATGTGGAATTATCAGCCCTGCATGGCGGTGAAAATATTTTTGAATTTCGCGTAGAGCCCTTGGCGGGGGAAGTCAGTGAAAGCAACAACGCAGCGATGCTGTCGGTGAACGGCGTGCGCGAGCGATTGCGGGTTTTGCTGGTCTCGGGCGAGCCGCATCCGGGCACGCGCACATGGCGCAACCTATTGAAATCGGACAGCTCGGTGGATTTGGTCCATTTTACAATTCTGCGCCCGCCCGAAAAACAAGATGGTGTGCCGGTTGATGAATTATCCTTAATCGCCTTTCCAACCCGCCAGCTCTTCTTAGAAAAAATTGACGATTTTGATTTGATTATTTTTGATCGTTACAAGCGCCGCGGTATCCTGCCACCGGCCTATTTGCAGAATATTGTGCGCTATGTCGGCGATGGCGGTGCTGTTTTGGTGGCGGCAGGGCCTGAATATGCTTCGGCAAATTCGTTGTTTCGATCTCCCCTGCAGCCGATTCTTCCGGGGGCACCCACCGCGCAGGTGATTGAAAACGGGTTTTTGCCGGCTTTAACTGAGTTTGGACAACGCCATCCGGTGACGGCGCAATTGCCAGAGACTGGCGATTGGGGGCGTTGGATGCGCCAGATTGAATTGCTGCCGCTTGAAGGCGATGTGATTTTAAAGGGCGTTCAAGGCCTGCCACTGTTGACGTTAAACCGGTTTAAAGCCGGGCGCGTGGCTTTATTGGCCTCTGATCACGCCTGGCTGTGGGATCGCAATTTCGAAGGGGGAGGGCCGCAACAGGAATTGCTGCGCCGCTTGGCGCATTGGCTGATGAGTGAACCAGAATTGGAAGAGGAGGCGCTGCTTGCAGAGCAATTGGAGGAGGGTGTTTTGATCACGCGACGCAGTCTAAACGCCGTGGTAGATCCGGTTGAAGTTGTTGCGCCGTCTGGAATTTCTCAAAAGCTTTTCCTAGAAGAACGCGCGCCGGGTCAGTTTCAAGGCCTTTATAAAAACACCCAAACGGGGCTTTTTAAGATGTCGGATGGAGCGCTCACGCGCGCTTTTGCGATTGGCAGCGCCACCCCCAAAGAGTTTGAAAACCCGCTCAGCACTGCCGGCCTGGTGTTGCCAATCATAAAAGAAAATTCGGGGGGCGTTTTTTGGCTGCAGGAGGGTCTGCCGCGGGTAAGAGCCGTGAATACAGGGCGCGCCGCCGCGGGGCGGGGCTGGCTTGGGATCACACCCCGACAGGCTTATGAAAATGTTCAATTGAGCCAGTTTTCATTGGTTCCGGGCTGGCTGGCGGCGTTTTTGGTGTCTTTAATTGGGGTGCTGGCCTGGCTGCGCGAGGGCAGAAAACGCGCATAGTCCTTTTTGTCGTGCCGATGCGTTCGCGACTGACCTGTCGGATGCCGCAGCCGGCACCGGATCTCTATGTTAATCTGGTGCTGGTATCTTTACGCAACCCCGTAACACATCAGCAGTAGCCCCGCGGAAGGAAGATCGGAGGATGCTTTCTTTTTAAGCAAACATATTGCAAATAGCCAAAATTGGTTATAAAAGCTTACCAATAAGGAGAGTTTTATGCAGATGCCCCGGCCAAATCCTGATGTTTTGATGCGCAAAGCTGAATTGGTGCGTCGGTTGCATGCTTTCTTGCCAAGCGATTCTGTTATCTCGGATCCGGTGGAAACCAAAGCCTATGAATGCGATGGGTTATCGGCCTATCGGTGCCCGCCCATGGCTGCGGTCTTACCCCGCAGCACGCAAGAAGTCGCCGCCGTTTTAAAGCTATGTCACGAGATGAATGTGCCTGTTGTGCCGCGCGGGGCGGGGACGTCTTTGGCTGGCGGGGCCTTGCCAACCGCAGATAGTCTAATTTTGGGCGTGGCGCGGATGAATGACGTGCTTGAAACCGATTATGAGAATCGCGTTATCAAGGTTCAAACGGGGCGCACCAATCTCAGCGTGACCGGCGCGGTTGAGGCGCAAGGGTTCTTTTATGCTCCGGATCCTTCCAGCCAATTGGCCTGCGCGATTGCCGGTAATATTGCGATGAATTCTGGCGGCGCGCATTGTCTCAAATATGGCGTGACATCGAATAACTTGCTGGGGGTGAAAATGGTCACCATGCAAGGCGATATTATTGAAATTGGTGGTGCCCATCTTGATGCGGCCGGTTTGGATCTTTTGGGAGTGATTTGTGGCTCGGAAGGGCAATTGGGCGTGGTGACGGAAGCAACGCTGCGGATTTTGCACAAGCCAGAAGGCGCGCTGCCGGTCTTGATGGGCTTTGACAGCAATGAAGTGGCCGGGGCCTGCGTGTCGGATATTATTCAGGCGGGGGTTTTGCCCGTGGCAATCGAATTTATGGACCGCCCCTGCATCGAAGCGACAGATGCGTTTTCCGGCGCCGGCTATCCTGATTGTGAAGCGCTGTTGATCGTTGAGGTTGAAGGCAGCGCTTTGGAAATTGAAGAGCAATTGGAGAAGATCACGGCGATTGCCAGCCGGCATAATCCGGTAGAATTGCGGCAGGCGCGGGATCAGGATGAGGCCGCACGCATCTGGTTGGGGCGTAAATCTGCCTTTGGCGCCATGGGGCAGATCAATGATTATATGTGCCTGGATGGCACAATTCCGGTGAGCGAATTGCCTTACGTTTTGCGCCGCATAAGCGAGTTAAGTCAACAATTTGGCCTGGCCGTTGGCAATGTGTTCCATGCGGGTGATGGCAATATGCACCCGCTGATCTTGTATGATGCCAATAAGCCGGGGGATCTGGAAACCTGCGAAGCTTTCGGCGCTGAGATATTAAAACTGTGCGTCGAGGTTGGCGGCTGTTTGACCGGAGAGCACGGGGTTGGTGTTGAAAAACGTGATTTGATGACTGTGCAATTTGATCCAATTGATCTAGAGGCACAAATGTGGCTCAAGGATGTTTTTGATCCTAAATGGTTGCTCAATGCAGCCAAAGTTTTTCCGCTTGAAAGCGCGCAGGCGCATCGCGCGGCGCAGCTTGCTGCTGAATAACCCAGCCTTGGAAGCCTGATCATGACGCCGCAAACCACAGCTGATCTTTCAGATATTTTGCGCGCTGCAGACGCTCCTTTGCGGATCGTTGGCGGCGATAGCCGCGGCATTGCGCCCGACGCGGGGGCGACCCTTCGGACCACGGGTTTGGCGGGAATCAAAGCCTATCAACCGGGTGCATTGACTATGGTCGCAGGGGCGGGCACCTCGCTGCAAGAGGTTGAAGAAACGCTTGCTGCGCAGGGTCAACGATTGGCGTTTGAGCCGATGCGCTATCACAAAATACTGGGCGGCCAAGAGAGCTCTACCATCGGGGGGGTGTTCGCGGCCAATATCAGTGGGTCGCGGCGCATTCAGGCGGGCGCGGCGCGGGATTTTTTGCTGGGCATCGAATGCATAGACGGCCAGGGTCAGTTAATTCGCAACGGCGGTCGGGTGATGAAGAACGTCACCGGATATGATTTGGTGAAATTACTCTCTGGCAGCTGTGGCACTTTGGCCGTGCTGAGCGAGGTGGCCTTTAAAGTGCTGCCCGCTTCAGAAACCGAAACCACCTTTGTTTTGCACGGGCTCGATAGTCAGCAGGCGGTCAAAGCGATGACTGGCGCTTTGGCCACCCCCTATGATGTGTCTGGCGCCGCGTATGACATGATGGCTCAGAAAACATATATCCGCATTGAAGGTTTTTTGAAGTCGGTTGGGTATCGGGCTGAAAAACTTTTTGAAATGTTGGGTCGTTTTGGCGCCCAGATATCGCGCCTGCCAAAAGACGCCTCTGCTGATTTATGGCATTCTATACGCAATCTTGAGGCCTTGGCTGATCTTCCAGGCGATATTTGGCGCATTTCTGTCAAACCTAGTGATGCGCCTGCGGTGTGTCAGGCAGCAGGCCTGCAGAAGGGCTTTTTGGATTGGTCAGGTGGGTTGATCTGGGGGGTTTTGGAGGCCGGTGCCAATCCGCGCCCCGCTTTGCAGGGGTTTGGGGGTCATGCGACCTGCATCCGTGGCCAAAAGGGTGCGCTTCCTCGGTTTCAGCCAGAGGCGCCCCAGCTTGCCAAGCTGAGCCAAAAAATTCGCCAGAAATTTGATCCGCGGGGGATTTTAAACACCGGCTTGATGGACTGAGATATGCAAACTTTTTTCAACGAAGACCAGTTGCTGGAACCCGATTTTAAACGCTCAAATGAGGTTTTACGCGCCTGTGTTCATTGCGGTTTTTGTACTGCGACATGCCCGACCTATCAAGTATTGGGCGATGAATTAGACAGTCCGCGCGGGCGCATTTATCTGATCAAGGACATGCTTGAAAACAACCGTGTGCCAGATCAAAAAACCGTAACACATATCGACCGTTGCCTGTCCTGTCTGGCCTGTATGAGCACATGCCCCTCGGGGGTGCATTATATGCATCTGGTCGATCATGCGCGCGCTTATATCGAAGACAAGTATAAACGTCCGCTTTTTGAGCGCCTGTTGCGCTGGGCTCTGGTAAAAATTTTACCCTATCCGACGCGGTTTAGGCTTGCCCTTTTGGGGGCGAAAATAGCGCGGCCTATTGCTCGGTTTTTGCCCGATCCACGGCTGCGTGCGATGATTGCGATGGCGCCAAAACAGGTCCCTCCTGTCAGCCGCAATGATGATCCGCAAAGCTTTGCGCCAAGCATCGCGCGCAAGAAACGCGTTGTCTTGATGACCGGTTGCGCACAACGCGCGCTGAATACGGATATAAACGATGCAACCATTCGGCTGCTGCAGCGGTTGGGCTGCGAAATCGTTATTCCGCAGGGGCAGGGGTGTTGCGGTGCCTTAACGCATCATCTTGGCAAAACCACCGAAAGCCATGCGGCAGCCGCGCAAAATATTCGGGCCTGGCAAGGCGAAATAGACCAGGGCGGTTTGGACGCTGTGGTGATCAATACAAGCGGCTGTGGCACCACGGTAAAAGACTATGGCCACATGTTCCGCGACACTGATTTGGCGGAACAAGCCGCGCAGATTTCAAGCCTTGCGATGGATGTATCCGAGCTTTTGATGCAACTTGAAATGCCCGAGCTAGAGCAGAAAAATATCAAGGTGGCCTATCATGCGGCCTGTTCGCTTCAGCATGGGCAGCAAATCAAAACATTCCCCAAAACGCTTTTGCAAAAGGCTGGCTTTACGGTTTTAGAGCCTGCTGATCCGCATTTATGCTGCGGATCGGCGGGCACTTATAATTTGATGCAACCAGAGATATCCAGCCAATTGAAAACGCGCAAAGTGGCAAATCTTGAGGCCTTGCAACCCGATATCATCGCTGCCGGTAATATTGGCTGCATGATGCAAATTGGATCTGGAACCGCCGTGCCTGTTGTGCATAGCGTTGAGCTTTTGGATTGGGCAACCGGGGGGCCGCAACCGGCGGCGTTGCAGGCAGGCTATGCCTCGCATGGTGAAGGAATTCCACGCCTACGCTGAGCAGTTTGCCCTTTCGGAGCCTCCGATCATCGTTTAGCCATAGGGGCATGCGGTCTTGGTTTTTTAAAACATATTCTTGGATGCTCATGTGGTGTTTGATTTGCTGCATAGGGCTGTCACTGCCCAGCCATGCTGGGGAAAGCCATTTGCTCTCGCAAAAAGAAATCGCGACCCTTCTGCCCTCGGTTGGGCGATTGTCAATTGATCAGGGTGACGGGTTTTGTACGGCGTCTTTGGTGTCAGATAAAATCATTGTAACGGCCGCGCATTGTCTTTTTGACAACGCCACAGGACAGCCATTTTCTGCAGAAAAATTGCGCTTTCAGGCTGGGTGGAGCGCAGGAAAAGCCTATTTCACAACGGCGATCAAGCGCGCTGTTACGCATCCGGATTATCAGTTTGAAGATATGTTTTTTGAGACTCGCCGGATCCGTAACGATATTGCGCTGCTTGAATTGAAAGAGGTTGTACCTATCGGGGCAGCCATGCCGTTCAAGGTGGATGATTTCCCCGCTTTGGGTGCTGCTTTGGCATTGGTCTCTTACCAACGCGGTGAATCTGACGGGCCGCATATACAACAAAATTGCCGCGCAGCGGGTGATCAAATTGGCATGCTTGTATTGGCCTGCGAGGTTACATTCGGATCCTCTGGGGCCCCGGTTTTTTACAAATATCCCGATGGGCGATTTACCATGGTCTCGCTGATTTCTGCCAAAGCGCAATTGAATGGTCAGGATGTTGCGCTGGGCCCGGCGCTGCAGCCAGCTTTGGCGCGCATGTATGCGCGGCTTTACGCCCGTCTATAACTTTCCGGATTATTTTTTGGCTTCTGGGGGGCTTGAAACTGTAAAAGTGCATTCCCACTTATCCAGCACAGGCGCCGCAAAGGGCCTGCTTTTAACCGCTCTGGTCTACAAAAGACAGGGCCCCACGTTGTTGCTTCAGAAAGGACAACCTATGAGAGATTTTGACTTTACACCGCTTTATCGTGCCAGCGTTGGCTTTGATCACATGGCCGCACTTATGGACCGGCTGGCCTCAAATCAGACCACACAATCAAGCTATCCGCCTTATAATATCGAGAAGACCGATGCAGAAACCTATCGGATCTCCTTGGCTGTGGCCGGATTTTCGGATCAGGATTTAAACGTTGATGTTAAAGAAAACACACTGAGCATTACTGCACAGAAGCCGCAGACCGAGGCGGAAGGGCGTTATTTGCATCGCGGTATTGCCACGCGATCTTTCGAACGACATTTCCATTTGGCGGATCATATCCGCGTGAATGGTGCCAGCCATACCGACGGTATGTTGCATATTGAATTGAAGCACGAAATTCCAGAAGCTTTGAAGCCGCGCAGGATCGAAATTTCCTCGGGTGACGGGGCAAATGCGCCGCGTCCCGCTTTGAATTGATATGTGTTCAAGGTGAAAAATGAACCATGCCATGGCGCGGTCTAAACGTTTTGAAAAGGGCCTTTTAGGGGCCCTTTTTCTTTCAGCGGAGGATGATCTGCGCGCTGCAAAACCGCGCGTATTATAGATAAAGCAACGCTTCATATTGCGGCCCGGGCGCGTAAATATATCGAATAGATTATGTTCAAATCCAAAGTCGGTCGGGTTATGGGATATGGATTGCTCAGGTTATGCTCTAGACACCAATTGCGAATAGCGGTTCCTGCCCTAGGATCACGCTGGCATTTTACGAAATGCTATTCGTCTTCCAGATCTTGACGTACTGCGTTTTGCGACATTAAACGGCGGGTTTCATCCATCCGATCAAAGGTTTCATCCAATCGGAACCGCAGATCCGGCGTGTATTTCAGCGATAGGTTTTTTGAAATTGCACGGCGTATCTCATGTTTATTTTTGGCCAAAAGGGCGATCATTTCCGGCCCTCCATTGCCGCCCAATGGGCAGGCATAAACGGTGGCAATTTTCAAATCAGGTGAGGTACTGACCTCGCCGACAGTCACTGACATCCTGTTGAGGTCTGGGTCGTGTATATCGCCGCGTATCAGGATGTCTGACAAAGTGCGGCGGATCAATTCGCCGACGCGCAATTGCCGTTGAGACGGGCCGGGCCCATCATGAAATTTATTCTTTCCCATAGATTTGCTCTACGCGCTTCCTTGGGCTTTGCCAAGCCAGCTTTGGCAGGTTATGAGGAAGAAAGTCAGAAAAACAGGAGCGTATTATGTCAGATCTGCTTGGCGTTGCCATAACCGGAGTGTCTGGGCGTATGGGCCAAATGCTTGTTGAAACCGTGCATGCCAGCGACACCGCTAGATTGGTTGGGGCCTTAGAGCGGCCCGGTCATCCATGGGTTGGCCAAGATCTGGGGCGGGTGATGCAGAAATCGGAAACAGGTTTGATTGTGCAGGATAACGCGGAAAATATATTTGCCCAAGCCGATGTTGTTATTGATTTTACCAGCCCTGCGGCAACAGTGGCCTTTGCAAAGCAAGCTGCTCAAACCGGAACAGCCCATGTGATTGGAACCACGGGGCTGAGCGATGAGGATCTTGCAGTTGTGGCAAAAGCCGCCGAAGCAACGGTGATTGTACGCGCAGGAAATATGTCTTTGGGGGTAAATCTGTTGGTGCAGCTTACGAAGAAAGTTGCAGCTGCGTTAGATGAAGATTTTGATATTGAAGTGATCGAAGCCCATCATAACAAAAAAGTCGATGCGCCCTCTGGCACAGCGCTGATGCTGGGCGAAGCGGCTGCAGAGGGGCGCGGCATTGATCTGGCGCAGATGCGCGATAGCGGCCGCGACGGTATCACCGGTGCGCGCCAAAAAGGCCATATCGGGTTTTCCGCCATTCGCGGGGGCGATATCGTTGGAGAGCATGATGTGCTTTTTGCGGGGGCTGGCGAGCGAATTACCCTGCGGCACGTGGCCACTGACCGGTTGCTTTTTGCCAAAGGCGCGTTGAAAGCTGCGCGATGGGCGCAAAATAAACCCGTAGGTGAATATAATATGCTGGATGTTTTGGGCCTTTAGCCTCATGCAACACGCAAATGTGATTTGCTTCATCGGATCAATGAAATACGTCTGCACTATAACAAACGTTTCAGGGTAAACAGCATGCGTGGTTTATTTTTTGGAATATTTACCAGCGTCGGTATGGCGCTCTTTTTGCCCGTGAGCGCCTGGGCCGAATTTGTTGTATTGTCCGAACGCGATCATTTTTTATCTGTCATTGAAGGAAAAGACTTAAAGCGTCCGCTGATCAGGTTGCAGGTGAGGCCAGATGGAACAATCACCGGCAAAGCGGCGGCTATGAAAGTGACGGGCACTTGGGTTTGGGAAGATCGGTATTTTTGCCGCGTGTTATACTGGGGTGGAAAAACATTCGAGCATAATTGCCAAGAGGTCGCATTGAATGGCGATAAGATACGTTTCACCACAGAAAAAGGCGCAGGCGAGTTTGCCGATTTCACGCTTAAGTAGAGTTATAAATTTAATTATTATTTTTAGTTGTAATTTCAGCGGTCATCTGTATAGTTAGTTTCAACCTTTTGTCGGGGAGCGCGCCAAAAGCATGAACCAGTGCCAAAGCCATCCCTCAATCCGGAAAGGCTGTCGAAGCGCATGACGCGGCACATCCAAAACTGGAGTCGCGCGGTTTTTCGTCGTAAACGCCCCTAAAGCTGCAGCCGCCTGAGTAACTGTGGTCGCGCATAATTTAACACGCGCGCATATAAAGCGCCGCAATCTGGCGGCGGTGGCGCCAGCAGGGCATGCCAATAAAATTGCAGCT
>Ga0181554_1000285_pt1 | contig 49742 bp, 35 predicted proteins | sample 011ome_16_FD_145602 | JGI IMG/M metagenome (GOLD analysis project Ga0181554, IMG submission 145602) | Coastal salt marsh microbial communities from the Groves Creek Marsh, Skidaway Island, Georgia - 011503CT metaG (spades assembly) | ecosystem: Environmental > Aquatic > Marine > Intertidal zone... | reverse complement strand
AGCCAAATTTGAAATTCAACAGCTCCTTGTGGTGCGTGTTGTCGGCGTTGAATTCGGGCAAACCGGAAATGATAAAAACACTCGGCGGGGTTGGAATGGGGATGATGGTATCCAATGGGGACGGAATAACGACAATGCGAGTGTTGAGGAATTCGGCGGCGGGCAAATTCACGGGCGCCGGCGACGGGGGCGCCGGCGGGCTTTGCGCTGGAACTGTCGCCGCTGGAGCCGTCGCCGCTGGGACTGGTGTCGCCGGACCTGGCGTCGCCGGGGAAGCATTTGGCGTCTCCGGGGAAGCATTTGGCGTCGACGGCGAAGCGTTTGGCGTCGCCGGCGAAGCATTTGGCGTCGCCGGCGAAGCATTTGGCGTCGCCGGCGAAGCATTTGCCGGCGACGGCGAAGCATTTGGCTTCGCCGGCAAAGCATTTGGCTTTGCCGGTTCACGCGTCGCAGTCGCCGACGACGAAGAAGTATCTGACGTCGTTGTCGACGTCGTCGTCGTATCTGTCGTACCGCTATTGATCACGTTGTCGTCCCCGTAGATGTTAAACTCCACCGGTACGTATTGCGGAATGCGTCCCGCGACGTACTTGGGTGAGCCAGGTACTCGTCTCCCCGGCGTTCGCGACTGCGACGCGGCGCTCCTCGTCGCCGGCACCACCGCTGGTTGTTCATCTACCGGCCATCTATGTGCCTGTGTGTGCTCGCCAGCCCCACGCTTGGTATTCAACCGAATTAAACCTCGACGTTGCTTGCGAACGCCGTTAGCCCCGGGGTCGCGCCACATGTACCGCACCACTACTACGCGCACATCGTCATCTATATCATTCGCCTGTGCGTCGACTTCCACTACATCTCCATCGCTCACAACGCTCGCTAACGCCGACTGCTCGCGGCCATTGACGCGTAAAATTAAAGATCCGCGTCGCGGCGACTGCTCGTGCGGGCTCCGCGCGAGCAACTGCAAATCCCCATAAGTATCTCTCGGGAGCTTGACTACGATGCGTGCTGGATACACCCACTGCGCCGGGTCGACGTAATACGTGTACCCCGTGCCTAAACCGAATAAATCACCACCATCATCAACCACTGGGGCGGTGTTGAGCGTCGTCGACGTCGCGGCGCCCATCGCCGCCGCCGCCGATCGCGAGCTCATCCCATTCATCGCCGCACCTCCAATGGGAATCCGAACCTTTGTCGGCACTTGCACGGTCACTGTTTTATATCTTGTCTGCGAAGACACGGGTTGTGCCTCATGCGCGCTCTGTACGTCGACGCGTGGGCGTCCGACGACGGCGGCGCGCGCGCCTTCGCTCCTCGCGCCGCCCCCGTACACCTTACCCGTCGCGCTCACCTGCGCCGCCTGCGCACGCGTGCTCCGCACAAACTCTTGCCGAGCTCGTCTCGCGCGTTCCTCGTTGTCTCGCGCCTCACCCGCGACGGTGTGCTCTGAACCAAGCATGCCTTCATCCGCCTCGTCTCCTCCGAGCGCGAGCGCGGCGTCACCATTCACCGCTCTCGCGCGCCACGCGTCCCCGATCGCCGCATGTGCGCTCGCCACCGCCGCCGAAGACCCTCCGTGTGCGCTCGTATACGCCAGCCCCGCGCACGCACACGCGGCGAGGGCGAATATTGCGATCCAGCGACCGATCGGGTGGCGATGGGTGTTGTTCGAATCATCGCCCCTATCGCTCGAGCTCGCACCGTCGGCGGTGCGCACGAGCAGCGGCGCGCGCTCTGGACGCGACGACATCGATGCGTTCGTCGCGTGCGTGAGCGTTGACGCCGCGCGTGGGCGTCCGCGCGCGTATGTGTGGCGAATAGAGTGCGCGAGAGAGTGATTTTGGGTGTTGCACCAAGACGTGTAAACCCTAGGCAATTTTCTGGCGGGCGGGCGCGTGACGATCGTGTATCGGTCGCGCACGGCGCGTGCGGCGACGATGGACGCAGATAAATGTAAATTCAATCATATGTTACAATGGTGAGGTACAACGCGCAACGCGCGAGATGTTCGGGTGAGCTTACGCGTGGACGGCGGCGTCGAAGAGGCAGACGGAGTCCCACATTTTACCGCCGTCGCCGACGAGTTGCGTGGCGAGGCGGGCGTTTTTGATCATCGCGAGCTTCAATGTGTCGCAGGCGAATTTTGCGTGGTAGTTTGTGTGGATGGCACGACCCATGCCTTCGAGGACGATTAAATCGGCGTCGCGGGCGGCGACGCAGACGTCAAAGGACAGACGTCGGAAATCGATGCACGGCGAACCCGAACCTGAACTCACGACGGTGAGTCGTGGGTGATCGCTCGCGTTTCCGTGCGCGGCACCGAGCGCAGATTTGATGGTATCGTCCAACTCAGACGCAGACTGCAGTACGGCGCGCAATTCGGTGACGGTGATGTCGTTGATGGCTGGAAGCGAGTTGGCGACAAGCGCCACGCTCGTGCCGCGCTTCAACAACTCTCGCGCGAGCGGAAGCATGCCCAAGATTATATCCGCCCCAGAGTTGTCGCAGAACAACAATGCTTTGCGATATGTTTTCTTGTTTGGGCCGTTGAAACGCTCGCGTAGCGCGTCGTAGTGGTCGACAGCCCACGGACGGTTCACCGTGCTTCGCGCCTTGCGGTAAATTTCTAAAATCGTCCCGTTACGGTACAAATCGAGCGTGCCTTGTGAGCCCCAGTCGAAGATGTTCCCGGCTAAAACCCCCTCGACAATGGCAAGTAGACGCTCGTCGTCATCTAGACTGTCAATTTCTTGCAGCAAGTCTGGTAAAACGAGGAGCGCGGATTCATTTTCTTGCTTTTTCACGTCGACATACAAGTCATGAAAGTTGAAAAATCTCAAGCACTCCTCGCGCATTTCAAACAAATCAGCGAGACCGATGCGACCATAAGCCGCGGGTTCTTCTCGAAGTCGTGACAAGTGCGCCTTGAAGACGTTGTTGAAGCTATTCGCGCGTTCTTGCACGTCGTCTGAAGTCGCGTCGTTGGCCAAGCATCGAGCGACGAGGCCCGGTTGTAAGCGCTCCAACGTGTCCAGCCAATATTCGCGCTCTGTGGCGTTTTCGAGCATGTCGAACAAATTTGGGTCGTATACATGACCTTTACGCAACAATGGAAACTCCTGCAGCGCGGGTTCGAGATGAAGCACGCCAACTTGTAGACCCGCAGAATTGAGCAACTGTGTGGGATCCTCGCCGCGACGCTCCACTGTAACTTCGTCACTCGATAGCGAATCTGGGGTTTTGAATCCTGATTTAATCCCCTCGACGTCTTCGACGCTGTCGCCATCGTTCTCGGGAATACTCGACGAGGACAAGGCGCGGTCGATTTCGATACGTTCCATGGCGTCGTTGATGACGCTATCGTTAAAGCTCCGTCGTGCTGGTCGTGTGGGTGAAACCACATTAGCCTTCGACGATAGAGAATTGCGCGACGTTCGCTTGCGTTCGATGCCTTTAGTCATTTGCGGCACTGAGCACTTGATAAACTTTTCAATCCAGCTCCCTTGAGATGCGCTGCTCAAATTCTTTTGCGCCTCGACGTCAGACAGAAAGGCGCCCAGCGCGCCCAGAAAGCCTTCGTGACGCAAAAACATCGCCTTCATTTCACCCTTGGACCAGAAATCAACCGCGAAAGAGATAGTGTTCATCGTATACGCATGATTTCGAATAAAATATCCGCCGAAGAAGATACGCTTTAGCCCGTACTTGACGGCGTTCATCGTGGCAATGTGCGCGATGTTATACGAAATCATCCGCAACAACGACAAAGTGATATCCGCCTTGGAGTAATCTTCCAAGCTACCTTCGTCCATAACGACCCGACCGAACGAGGACGCAATAGTTTCACTAGACAAACCAATCTTGGGGTAATCCCGTCCGCCGTAAATGTCCCCGACGAGCATATCAACTTTGGCGTTATCCGCTTCGGCGCTCAACTTTAACATTTCGTCGTAATCCTTCAACCCTGTGAGTAACCGGCACAATCCCCAAAACGTCCCACCACCAATGTTACTCCCACTCACGCGCTCGTGTCTGTCCTTATCAACCTTAATGATGCTCACACCGCTTCCAATGTTCACCAGCAAGTACGGATACAACGACTCTTGCGTGAGTTCATCCTTGCCAATAAATTCCTTCTTATCATCCCGATACGAAAACGCCTCATCGCGAATCGTCTGCAACAAGAAATTCGCGCCAGCTACGGCACATGCCATCTCATCCTCCTTCTCTAACGTAATTCCTAAACGCTCTTGAAACGCTCGATGAAACTTGTACGCGCCGCCGCCCGTCGCCTTGACCGTCACCCCGTCGCCCTCTCCATCCCCATCTCGCGCACTCTGCGCGTCTCCCCCACTTCCACCCTCGTGCAACTTCTTAAACTCTATAAACTCCATGCAATCCTCTAAATGCGCGCTGGCAAACTTGCGAAAGTGTAGACGACCGCCGCGAGGCTCGCCGTGCTCATCCAACCCGCCGGGCGAAAAGTACACCAACTTGACCAACGACCCGCCCAAGTCCATCGCGAAGTGCCGCACGGCGTCTCGTTGGCGAGGTAAACTAATCGCAGGCGCTTCTGGGACGTTGCGGCGGGCGACATCTGTCTGTTCGTGCGTCGCAGTCGTCGCTTGTGGTGCCGAGCTCTCTCTGTCCCTGGGGTCAGCGCCGGCGCGGGACACGTCTATAGCCGCGCCGGTGAGGTCTAGACGCAGCGGCGCCGAGATGGAACGCGCGCGAACATGCCTCGGGAGTCCAGGTTCGAGCTCGCGGTCGTCGTCCATTATGGACGACGCGATGAAGACTGCGGTACTCTCGAGGTCAAACTCCGGGACGCTCGACGGAGGAGCGCGCGCGTCGTCGCTCAACGAATGTTCGGATGTTCACACTACAAGCTACGACTATGCCACGCTAACGCTCGGATTCTTGAATTTGAAGTATATCTTTGATGAATGTGCGCGCGTTCAGGATTGTAGACCCGCCGAGTAAAACGGAGACGCCGGAATTGAGCGCGTTGAACTGCGCGACGATTTTGGCTTCTTCGTAACACGCGCCGCCGACGATGAACACTATGAGCTCCGCGGGCTTGGCGGCGTTCGGTGCGGGCTGTGCACCAACGAATGGGTAATCTTCGGGTTTTAGCGAGCCTTTCGCCGCGGCTTGGATGGTTGAACTCAACAACGGTTGATGTTGGGTATAGACGTTTTCGACGCCTTTGAGCGATCCTACAACTTTGGACGCGCGGCCTAAGAACGAGCGGTTACCGAATAAATCGCCCGTTCGCGCCGCTTCACCACCGTGCTTGATAATCGTTCGCACCAAATTCAACCGAGCACCGCTCACGCCTTGAGACATCAACGTTTGAATCAAATCTTGAATTTGGCCTTGCTCGTTTTCGTACCGCAACGCAAACATCAACACGAGCTTCAAACGCTCCTCCTCGAGAATTTGCGGATTACGTAACGCATCGCGCACTTGCGTAAACGCCCCGCTGCGATCGGTGCCACATACGACTTCTTGCTCAACTTGAGACGCCGCCATCAATTGACGCTGTGAAATCACCGCGCTGAGCTCAGACATGAGCGCGACGTGCTTGGACACGTTCCCCGACTTGGCGCGGAACTCTGGATACGATTCTACGAATCTCGCCATGTCATCTATGGACTCAATCTTCTTTGTCATTTTCGTTTGTTGCTGAAACTGATCGACCAAGCCCTTTACGCTAGCACCTAAATCACCATAGTTGGCGTACATGTTTTCCGCAAAGAAAGCGTCTTCGCTCGCGCTCAACACGAGCTCGCGCAACTCCTTACTCAAGGACTTTACGTGCCGTAAATCCACCCTATTCGTGCACGAAATGCCAAATATTTCATGCACCATAGCTTGATACGTCCACTGCGATAGAAGCGGCGTCACTGCATCGTCGAAACGGTCGAGAATCAACAACTGCGCCGCGCCTTCGCCGCGTCTGAAATCAAACAATCCTTGCTCCTGCTCGTACACCAATCGATACACATCCGTCGCCAAGCGCCGCGCCGACTCGCTCGCACGCGCGTGACGAATAAAAGGTCGCCTCTTGATCGATAAAAGCACGCTCGCGATCCCTTCAACGCACCGGTCGACCGCAGAACCTACGTTCCGCGTCCACCGCGCGGGATTCATCAACCCACTATTCGCCTCGCCGACGTCCAACGAAAACACATGTCTATCCACCGCAACCGCGTCCGCATAAAACTCCTGTACTTGCTTCACTAACTCATCTTCGTCACCGCTGGCGAGATCTTGCAACAGACCATCAGGGCAGATATTCGAAAAGAAGACGTGGTATTCGCCGTAAATCCCGCGTCGCAACTGTTTTTTTAGCGCGTTCGCGTTGCCCCGCGTCGGTCGCGCGAAGACGACAGCTTTCAAGTGCGGCATCGCATCGTGCGGATATTCTTGGAGCAATTCAATGAGGAAAACCTAGATGTATGTACGTGCGTCGCGTGCGGTGGTGAGTACGGCGCGGAGAAACGGGGGGAGGAGAACGCGCGCGAGCTCCAGAGACTTTTGCCACCGACGGGACGCGTCTCTGCGATGCATAGACGTACCTCACGCGATAGCACCTCACTTTGCGACATCACCGCACTCACGATGGATAGCTGCGTCGTTAAACCCGCGCGTTAGTCGTCGTCCGCGCGAAGTTCGGGTCGAGTTGCGCGACGAGCTCGTGAGAAATTCAACGAATTTCTCAGTATAGATTACGAATTCGCGTACCGTGACTTCATCGCACACGAGCGCTTTCATGCCGCCTTTCGCGGCATCCAGCATGCGCGTGATATATTCTTTGTGCACCGCCGCGAGGTCCATGGTGACTGACGATGGTGCGCGCGCGGGTGTGCGGCGTCCCGGGAAAGCGCGCGACGTGGCGTCTTTTCGTGCGCGGGTGTATGTACATCAAATTATTGATATTTTAGCACGCGCGCCTATCGCGCGATCTCGCTAATGTTGTGGCTAATTATTTCAAATATGTTGCTGTCAATATGCATGGTGTTGCAGGCGGTGACTTCACGCTCGTCGTTGTCGCTTGTTGCCCGCCGGCTTGCTCGCCTCGGCTGGCTGCTTCAATGGCTTCATCTTCAACTTGCCTTGAGAGATGAGTTCATTCAATTTCAGCTCTTGTTCAGGAGTCAATGGTTTCATTTTTCCGAGCTTACCACGAAAACGATTGCGCTGCGTCGCAAGCCACGACCCCAATTGAACACCCTTGTACGGCGGAGCGGCTTGCGGTATGTTTACATGCTCGCCGTTATTGTTGTCTTCGCTCCACTGCAACAATAAATTATACTTTTTATCCCACATGTCCGGCTCGAACACCCACAACTTACGTTCTTGCACGAGTTTCTCCAACATTTCGCGTTGTTCCGCCTTCAATTCGCTCTTTGATTTCGTCGTACCGCCTCGCAAACGCTGCCGTTGCGTATTCAACCACACTCCGAGTCTCTCGCCCTCGTACACGCAATCATACGGCACGTTACAATGTCGGCCACCCACCTTCTCTTCACTCCATTTCATCATCAAATCAAACTTGATTGGAAACTGATCGACGGCGTCGATGCGAAATTTTCCCTGCGCAACCAACTCTAGCAACGCCGCCTTCTGTTGAGCAGTCAACGGAGTCTTTCCATTCTCCTGTGGAGATTTATCCCGAAGCCTCATGCGCTGCAAGTTCACCCAAGTACCTAATCGTATGCCTTCGTATTCCTCGTTGTGTCGCACGTTGTAATCGTTCCCACCGTGCTTTTCATGCGCCCAACGCGTCCACGCCTGAAACACCTCGTCCCAGCTCCGTCGCTCAGGATTTTGAAGCCACAACTTTCCATCATCCACGAGCGCTTGAAGCAACGCGCGCCTCTCACCGTCGAGTGTGGCAATCGACTTATCTCTCCCTCGCATGCGCGCGCGCTGGTCTACGAGCCACGTGCCGATGGGGAGGTTGCCAACGACGCAATCCTTGGGACAATTCACGTGCCGACTGCCCACGGTGCGCGACGACCAGTTGAGCAGGGCTTCGTAATGCGCGCGCCACACGGCACTGGCGGGCGTTTCTGCATTCGAGCGCGCCATCGTCGCGGCGTGTGATGTCCTGATGCGTGGCGAAGTGACGCGATTTGGATGATGCATTGAATTCTTGACTACTTTTTGACCAACTTGAGCTGCTACGTTGTGATTGTCAATGCTATTCGCTAGGTGTAATGCGCGAGACGTCGCGAATGCGCGAAGGATCGACGCCGGCGGCGGTGAGGAGTGATTGTGCGGGGTTTGGTGCGCCTTCGGCGGCGTGTGAGGCGTCGAGAATGCCGCGCGCGAGCGCGGCGTCGACATCGGCGTCTTCGAGCGGTTGACGACTGGCGTGAATGTGCGTGCCTGTGAGCTGTTCTCTGAGCACAGAGTCGTACTGGGCATCGAAATCTCCATCATGCGAATGATTATCGTCGTCACTGTCGTCGGCGTCGTCGCTGTCGGGCTCGCTTTCGTCGACGTGGATGAACTTGCGGCGACGCGACTCTGGCTCTGGCGCCTTTGTCGGTCTCGTAAATTGCAAGTACTCTTCCTCGGCGTCGGATGACGACGAGAAGAAATCATCCGAGGGTAGAGCGTCATCGGAAGAGTCGTCGTCATCAAAATCGTCGTCGGAATCCGTCAAGCCGCTCGCGTCGGCGGAGCGCATGTAGCGCTTGAACTTTTCGTCGTCATCGACGCCAAGCGCCTTGCTTAATTCTGCCAAGAATGCTGACGCATCGAGATTAAACACGCCGTCGTCGTCTGAGATGTTTAAATCTCCAGGACATGATCCGTCTTTGGCGTTGTGATTCGTGTTCGTCGCGTCGACGCCTTCGTAACCGCTTTCGCGATGGACGAACGCCGACGCACTTTGCGTGGCGTCTCGAATGGTCCCTTCGCGTTCTTTCTCGAGCTTGGCGAGCTCGGCGTTGAGTTCCATTTCGGCATTGTGTAACCAGCTATCATCACTCGCGTCGTTCGGATTCACCGCACGGGGCACATAATGTTCATCGAGCGGCGCCGCGAGAATTTCACGCAAGCGTTCGGCGGGCGCGTTGCGCAGCCGCCGCGCCCTGGAGGCGTGCGAAAATCCCTTGAACTCACTCACGGCGTGCGCGAGTAAAGATTTATACAGCGCGCTTCCAACCATTTCGTTTCTAAAGTAACCATTCGCAGTGAGACTTGCTTTGAATGTGTCCCACGCGGCGTCGCCCGTGGGTTCCGCGGCTCCGCCCGTCGCCGACGCCGACGCCTCCGCATCCATCGCACACGCCGTCGACGCCGCGCCACTCATATCGTGTCCCTGACGCTCCCATTCTGCGACGAGCATCTCAAGACCGCACGCAATTTTCATACCCAACTCATGCGCGGCGTAAAATTCCGAACTCTTTGGTGGCATCGGGTAACATTTGGGCGCGTCGAATTGTTCGTGCGTCGCCTGCGCAAACAAACATCTAGACATCCGACACAACGTCGGCTCAATGTCCACCGGCACGAACACGTGCATTTTTGACGCGGCGCGCAAGCCAACGGGATCGCGCGTGCGAAAGCTCTCTACAGCGAGCGCCACGAGCTGAGGCTCGCGCCGGAGCGCTTCGCCGACGCGTCTCGGCGTCCATACGTACGCGTCGTGTCTATTCTCCAACGCGCGCGCCGGAAACGCATCCAAGCGCGCACTCAGCACGCGCTGCACCTCATCACACAACGGTGTGGCGCTCGCCACTTTCCCCACCGCCTCAGACGTGCGCACGGATGATTCGTTCGACGCGAACTCGTCCCCGTCCACGACGACCAACCGTCCTTTATACAAAAACGTACACCCATGCGCGCGTTCGGGCGTCACCCACCCCGGTAACGCCTCCGCAGTTTCAATCAACAAAAACTCCCCATCGTCGTCCCACACGCGCACGGCGATGGCGTCGGCGAACGTCGCGCTCAACGCGCGCGCGATGTGCGCCGCGAACCACGCGTCGTCGACGCAGTCCCCAAACTCCACGCATCCTCGAAACACGGCGCGCGATGACCCTCGCGCGGCGCGTTCCAACGCGAACGCATCCCGTTGCCACACGTGCCCTGCGCTGAGACGCGCGATTTCGGCGTTGAGCGCTAAGAGCAGGGCGTCGGCGCGCGATTCGGTGATGGATTCATCCAGCACATGAACTTCGCATTCAACGCGGTCTCTCTCTCGCGCGCCGGCTTCGGCGGCGCGCGCGGCGAATATATCATCCGGGTCGAGATTCCATTGCATCGAGCGCGCGCGTGCGGGCGGCGCTGACGACGGCAGGCGTCGCGCAGTGACGGCGAACTGCACCAAAAAAGTGCACTTTTTTGTCCTCTCCTCTGCAGAACGCCGCGCGCGCGCGTCGCACGCGCGTCGTCCGCGATGCGTTCGAGCGCACCCGCGCGATGCGTTTCGCGCTTTCGCGTGACGTGCGCGACGGGGTCGGAAAAGCGCCCGATACGCGGCGCGAAGCGCGGGGACAGCGCGTACCGGGACAACTTTGCTGAGCGCATAAAAGAACTGCGCGCGTCTGGTGCGCCCACGCCCGGCGCCGCGCTCGTGAACCCACCCGCGGTGCTATCGGACGTGGTCGTGGTGTTCGTGTCGCCAAAGACGGCGAGCAATGTGGGCGCCATGGCGCGGTCGTGCGCGGCGTTTGAATGCGAGACGCTGCGGTTGGTGGCTCCGGTGTGCGACGTGTTCTCCCGCGCATCGATGAACGCCGCGAAAGGAGCGCAGTATTTAATCAAGAACGCTTTGATTGTTGATGACTTGGCCGACGCGTTGGTTGGCACGCGCGCGGCGGTGGCGTTTCATCCTTGGATGGAGGATGAGCTGCGCGCCGACGCCGACGCTCAACCGACGCCGACGTTTTACGACGACCTCGACGCGCTCGTCGAGCGATTCCCCGGCGGCGACGCCGCGAGCGGCGAGAAACTCGCCTTGGTGTTTGGCAACGAAGCCGACGGGTTGTCGGTGGAGCAGCTGAAAATGTGCGACGCCGTGTGTTCGATTCCCATGGGTCGGTTGGTTGAAAGCTTGTCCGTCACGCAACGCCGGCGTGATTACCCTGTCGCGATACTTTGAGCGCCGCGGCGCGCGCATCGATCGCCGATAGCCTCGAATGTTGTATTTCTAGTATGTCCGTTCGCGCGCGCGACGCGTCGCCGTCGCCGCGGGTGCGTGCGCAAAAGGATGAAAAAAGTCACTTGTTAACGATGAGTTTCGGAAGTTTCCGACTCGAAACGACACTGTCGCGCGCGCGCACCGACGACGCGCGACAGTCCGCCCAGCCGGAAACAGCGAAGGCGGCGAATAGACCGTGCGTGGCGTCATGCGTTCTGCGGTCGGTGATATCCTGCGCCTGCACGACACCATAGAGGCGTGGAATGCGGATGGAACCGCTGACGCCGTCCCGGACCTGACTGGCGCATGGATCACCGACGCCGAAGCTATCACGGGACGCCGACGAGGACGGTGCTCGTTCGAAGGATGTCCTAACATGGCTGAAGTCGGCGGACACGTGTGGGTTCGGTCCATCGGGTGCGTCATAGCGCCCATCTGCAGGCCGTGTAACAGTCCTCGAAACATGGCTCGAAGGCAGGGCGGGGGCTCGCGTTTGCGCGCAAACATTGAGGTATTTCAGACGCATATGACGGAAGGCATGCGGAACGCGCCTCGGCGATTCGCTCAAGAACCCAGGAGAGAACTCAGGAGACGGTGCGAAAGGTGCGATGTAGATATTTCAGATAGGCCGCCGAACCATACGGTGTGTTTGAACTGCTTTCACGGCGACCGCGGACGCGCTCGTCACGATATTTATGACTACGGCCACCGCGCGTATGGTTTTGCTACACCACAAAGCAGGAATGCGAGAAGCTGTATGTCGTGCGGGACCGATATTTCAGATAGGCCGCCGAACCATACGGTGTGTTTACGATGTTATCGACAGTTTTCGTAGAATTTTGTATTGGTACAACATGTTTCTCTGACTAATGCGGCATGCGTTCGCCGCGCAGATAGTATTCCATGCGCTCAAATTTGCCGTGCTCGAGAAAATAATCAATTTGCGCTCCAATCGATTTCCCCACACCTTCCACTTTACCCGGACCAGTTTTGGCTAATTTGGACCCGTTCGTGACTTTGTACGTCAGCGCTCGAATACTCGTCGTCGCCTTCGCGATGGCGTTCACGCGCATCGGTTCTTCGCAGCTCAGCGCAGCTTGATGTAAAGCATCCATGGCGTCGCATAATTTTCTATTATCTTCGCACCCGATTGCGTTGAATATGTTTTCGTTTCTCTGCGCTCTGTACTCGACGGGAGATTCAGGATTTTGCGTCTCGTCTGCAGGTGCATCGGTGGATTCTGTTTTAATTTCCTTCTCGAGTAACATCTTTTTCGTGCGCTTGAAAAACTCATCAACGTTGCGAACGCTTTCGTTCACGCTTCCGCATGCCGTGACACTTTTGCGAATCCACTTTGAAATATTGTTCATCATGTATTGCCCGCCTTCACGAAAACGAGCGTCGACGAGGAACAACGCGGCGTAATCCTTGGGATGGCGAATGCAACGGCCGAGAGCTTGATTGTACGCGCGATACGCCTGTGCGCTGTACCAAGCACTACCAGTGAGCATGCCTTTCTGACGTGACTTTGGAAGGTCATTAAAGTCGCGCTTGGTTTTTATCTTGACGTCAAATACGTTTGGAAATGGAATACCGACGCAAAACACCGCGCGCGCGCTGTCATCTTTAAAGTCAATACCTTCGGACACTTTCCCGCGAAACACGGCAAGCATGAGCGATCCTTTCCCAGTCGCGTTCCCCCGATTGAATTCCACGAGCGTATCGGCAAAACCAGACGCGCCGCGACTCTCGCACACGATGTGTTTTTGGTCGCTGATTTGCGCAAACAAACGACTCGTGTGCCACTCTCGTAGAGTAACGTCGATGAGCGAATACTTTGGAAAAAACACCAGCATTCCTCCCGGAATGACTTTGGCGTATTCGAGCAAGTATTTCCCGAGGTTTTGGGCGAACCTTGATGCGCCGACACCAGACGTAGCTTTGTAAGTCACCTCTCCGATGGCGTCGCTCAGTTCCACGTAGACTTGAGACGTCGGCACGACGTGCGGCGCTTCAATTTTGATGGGGAATTCCACACCGAGTTCAGCTTCAAAAGTGTTCATCGGCGACAACGTGCCAGAGGTGAGAATCACACATCTCGCTTGTTCCGCCACGGTGCTAAATCCAACTTTTGGCTCCATGCATGAGATACACATTCCCTCGCATTCTTCGCCGTTGATGTCGACGCTTCTGCCAATGATGATGACGTACGACTCTGGAGTTTTCGTCACAAGATGTAAGATGTTTGCAATGTCTTCGCACAAATTCATGTACGTTGTCAATGGGCCGTTATGGGTCGGTTTGGCGTTATCTGGCGTTTTTATGAGGTTGCGCACCAGTTCGACAGCGTGTTCGCCGAGCATGTCAATTACGCAACCGACGATTTCGTGCGAACGCACGACGACTTCTTTCTGACCCTCCCCAGTGTTGCTAATGATGCGCTCCAAAAAGTGCGATATTTTGAGTAAAAATTGGTACACGTCTGCATAGTAACCAGGCGCAGACTTAATAGAGTGCGCGTTAAACGCGGCGATAGCCTCCGTGACTTGCGCCATCGATAGCTCGATTGACGTGCCTGAACGACACACGTCTTCGATGTTGTGTCCTTCGTCAATAATCACCGCCGCGCCAGCGATGTCGAGTTTCATCTTTCTTCGCACGTTGTGATCAAACAAGTAGTTGTATGGACAAAACACAATCTCTGAAGTTGCCTGCAAATGTCGAAGCGCGAAAAATGAACAGGCTGAGAATTCATCGACGACTCGATTAAAGTCTTCCATATCCCACGTGCAATTCTTCTCCGCATAATAGTTCATGTTATCCGCGGCGTACTCGTGGCGATTATAGTGCGCGCATGCAGTTCTCCGTTCTTGCTGAGTGAGTCCATCTCCGAGCATATCTTGACAATCGGCGTCAGACTTTTTCAGCGGACACAAACGCTGCCTGCTCGAAAGCACCGTATACTTCGGAGCGTACCCAGTGCGTTTGAGTTCGCGCAAAATTTGCTCAATCTGCGAGTGCGTACGAGAGCACACGTACACTCGCGGAGGTGGTGGCACGTCGGTCTTTTGTGTAAACGGTCTTGAAGCATCCCATCCGTCGCCGTATTCAGCTTTGACGGTGCTCACCTTGTCATTTCTGTGACCGAATGCGATGAACGCATCTTCATACTTTTTCCTCGCCACGCTCCAAGCCTCATGCGCGTCGCGCACCTTCGCCGAGCTCTTCTTGTACGCTTCTTTCTCTCGCTCGAGCCATCCCAGGGTGCTGCACAACAACGCGAGCGTCTTTCCCGTGCCCGTCGGCGATTCAATCATCGCGTGCTGACTCTTCTTCAACGCGTCAATAATCTTCGCCATCGTCATCCTCTGCGCCGGATGCGGATTAATCTTCGCCGGAAACTTGACGTACACGCCTCCAATCGCAATCTCCTTTGTCGGTTCACGAGTGTCGTCGATTTCAAGCTCCATAGGTTTCCCGTCGCGTCGACGCTTGGTCGCGCGCTCGGGCGAACTCTCCCCGCGTTCCTCCACACTATAGTAGCTCTTCATCGAAAACTCCGGCAGGTACTTGGGCTTGACTCTATCCACCATCAACACGTCGTATGGTATATCGTACAGAAGGAAGGACGGCGCCGTGGACGCGCGCCGCGGCGACGCGGATGGCGACCCGGTGGCTCGAAACGCATCCGCGTCGGCCACCGCGGCGTCGTCGCGCACGACCACGACGTCGTCGTCATCGCCGCCATCCGCGCGCGCGACGCACGCGTTGTCATCCTCTTTCCCAGGCGTCACGACGTCGCTCATCGCGATCGATCGATCGACGCGCGCGCGAGAGAATGAAGGTTGAGCTCGCGAGCTGTCGCGCGCGTTTGAAATCGAATCGAGCGCGTCGGTATTGCAACATGTTGTGGTATCACGCGATCGCCGGGTCGTCGCGCGCGATCGTGTCTGGATCTACGTCGATGACGATTTTACCCTTGACGCGTCGGGATTTTAAATCGTTCATGGCGCGTCGTACGCCGTCGTTTGTGAAAGGATACGCCGCGCGCGCGATTGGTCGGACGCCGAGCGCGTCGACGACGTATCGCAATTGTCTTTCGCAGCCTCGAAAGTACACCCATTGGAGCGATCGCTGGCGATCGGCAAATGGAGGGGATGAGGAAGACGCGCGCGCGTCGGCGTCGACGCCAGAGGCGCAGCGTCGGATGATGGCAAATGCCCATTGCGACGTTGTGCCGCCAAATGTCACGTATCTGCCGCACGCGTCGTCCACGAATGGCCTGAGACGATTCGGGTAATCACACGCCGCGTCGCGCGCATCGTTGCTCGTCACTGTATCGATGACAATGTCGAATTTCCCATGCGTAGCGACGCGATCGGCGAGCGCGTCTTCGAGCGAGCGCGACGAATCGTCGTACGCGACGACGTCAATGTTTCGCGACACCGTCGACGTGAATTCGACGCTCGATTGCGAGCACACGCCGACAATCGTCCGCACGCCTTCCGCGTTGAGCACGCGCGCGGCGATGTGTCCCAGACCGCCCGAAACGCCGACGATGAGCGCCGTCTTCGGAGGACGTTTCACGACGTCGAGAGTTTGCGCAATCGTCGCCGCACATAACCCAATCGACGCGCCTTCGCGCCACGACACCTCCTTCGCTTTGCTCGCGATTTGATCCGCAGGCACGTCGACGTACTCTGCGATCGCACCCGCGCCGGGTTCGGCGCACCCGAACACGGCGTCGCCGACCGCGAAGCCGCTTCCGGGATCGGCGCGCGCGACCACGCCGGCGAAATCAAACCCGACGCCCAACGATTCCACGCACGTTCGCGCAATTTTCCGCGACACCCACGGCCAGAGCTTGTCGCCGATCAAGTACTTGGCGTCGACCGGATTCACCCCGGCGCACACGACTTTCACCACGCACCGAGGACGAGACGTCTCGCGCGCGCCATTTCCAAACCACGCGCCCATGCGCGCGAGCGTGCGCACGAAAACGCCGCGACTCGTTCGAAAGCGCATGGACACATCTTTCAATCGCACGCCGTGCGCGCATCGACGCGCGTACGTGCATCGCGTGAACGTCGCTGGAAGAGGCGTCATGTGACGTCGTGCGTCGTCACATGGTGGATCCGAATCGACGTTTGGTGCCGGATGTCCGAATGAGCCCCCCTCTCGCAGGTCACGATTGGTCGTTGGATGTTGAAGTTTGAAAACGTCAGTCCACGGATTTCGCGCGCGCGCGTCATTCGTTCGCGGTGCGGCGCGGACATGGACCTCGGCCCGCCATCGCGCGCGGTGGTGCGCCAGGACATCGTTGATGGAGGCGTTGGCGATGAGAACGCGCGCGCGGCGTGCGTGACGCCGCCGCAGAAGAGGTGAGCTATGCGATTAATGCGCTGCGGTGCGATGTGATGACACGACGCGTGTGCGGTGGATTGCGTCGCGCGTGACGTCGCGCGTGGTGAGGCGATGACTGACTGTGGTGCTATCGTCGTCGCGGTGGTGGTTCTTGCGCAGGGTATCGCCGACGAAGAAGGATCTTGCGGCGCAGGTGAAGTGTCCGCGGGTGATTATGGAGACGTACGCGACGACGTCGACGGCGGCGACGAGCGACGAGACGCACGGGCGACAGACGCGGCGGTACGTGCGAGGGAAACCGCTCGGGAAAGGAGGGTTTGCTATGGTGTACGCCGTGCATGAGACGCGCACGGGGAAGACGTATGCGTGTAAGGTGGTGAGTAAGTCGTCGTTGGCGAAGGAGCGCGCGAGGAAAAAGATGCAAACGGAGATTCGAATCCATCGCGCGGTGGATTGCGCGCACGTGGTAAAGTTTGTGCGGTGTTTCGATGACGATGCGAATGTTTATATTATTATGGAGTTGTGTTCGAATAAGACGCTGTCGGACGTGGTGAAGACTCGAGGGAAGTTGACGGAGGATGAAGCCGCGCCGTACTTGCGCGAAGTCGTCGCCGCAGGGCATCATTTACACGCCATGAAAGTTATTCATCGCGATTTGAAGCTTGGTAATTTATTTCTTACGCAGCGTGGATGGGAAGAAGTCACAAACGCCGAGTTTGGTCCTGGAAAGGACCCCACGCTTGGTGTGTTTCACGACGACGCTTCGGATGAAAGCTGCAGTCGCGATTCGCGGTTGAAGATTGGTGATTTTGGGTTAGCGTGCGCGTTGGAGCACGGCGTTCGGCGCAAGACGATTTGTGGCACGCCGAATTACATCGCTCCTGAAGTCCTCGAAGGGTCAAAAGGCATGGGGCATTCCTACGAAGTTGATACGTGGTCGTTTGGTGTGATTTTGTACACGCTGCTCTTTGGCTCGCCGCCGTTTCAAACCAAGGAAATCAAACAAACGTACAAGCGCATTCGGGCGGGGGATTATTCGTTCCCACCCGACGTCGTCGTCGAGGAATCTACGAAAGAGCTCATCCGCGCGGCGCTGCATCCGGATCCAGGCCATCGACCGAGTTTCCAAGAAATCGCGAGTCACCCGCTGCTCAAGCGCGGGGCGAGCGATTGGACGTTGAGCGACGTCAAACCGACGCCTTACACGCCTCGTGCGCCAGAGTCTCCGACGCCGAAATCGCGTAAAGTCGTTGAATCGTCGTCAGCAAATGGTGACGTGGACGTGGACGTGGGTGCGCGTTCGCCGTTGCGCGCTGTGGATAACGGCGCGCGAAGCGCCGCGCCGAAGACGCCGTTGCGCGTTCCAGTTGGATCGCCAAAAACAAAGGCGGTTTCGACGAAGAAGCTTCCAGTGCTTGAAGATGTATTGAATTCACGGTCGCCGTCATACGCGCGCGAGCGCAACGCATCCAACGAGTTGGCTTTAGCGTCGCGCGGCGGCGGCGGCGACGCCAGCCGTATCGCCGACGAATTCGATAGTTTACGTCTCGCGCGTTCACCACCAAAGGTAACCATCGCCGATTTCCCGCACTTGTGGGTAAAGCAGTGGTGGGATTTTACTTCAAAGTTTGGTGTCGGCTACGTGTTGAGCGACGGGAGCGTCGGGGTGATTTTCAACGACCGCTCGCGGTTGGTGTTTGAGTCGCCGACAGTCGTGGCGTATAGAGTCGCGCCAGACATTCCAGCGATTGAGCGCGGTGCGAGCGCGCCCGAGACCGTGCGTCTGGATATCGAACGCGATACACCACCTGATCGCGATGTGAACAAGAAGATCACCATCGCTTCGTCGTTCAGGTCGAGATTATTAGCCGACGCCGACGCCAAGCCGATTGAGACGTCGCGCGGCGGTTTATCCGCGGCGCTATCTTTATCGCACACCGTCGCGCCCTACGCCACGACCAGCGACGAAGAAGGCGCACCATACGTAAAAGACTGCTTCCGCACATCCAAGGGTGTGTTTTGGCGTTTATCCAATCGAACGGTGCAATGTAACTTTGTGGATGGGAGCGAAATTTTACTCGCTACGGCGTCGCGGCTCGTGGTGTTCACGGACGCGTCTGGTAAGCAAGGCGCGCACGCGCTCGAAGATCGTGCATTCGAAACCGATCATGATCTTCGTCGCGCGATGCGTTGGACAAAGGATATGATCACTGTGGCGACGACGAGACGCGCGCGTTAAACCGTAAAATTTATGTAATCATATAACCAACCTAGTAGCTCACAACAAACCGATCGCGCGCGCGCGCGCGCGCACATTCAAACACCACCGCTATGCACATTTCCTTCTAACGTTTCAACCGCGCGTTCCTCGCGTCATCCTTGGCGTACGCGTTGTCCCGAGCCTCTGCCACCGCGTACTCGCGTCGTCTAAACTCTTTAAACCCAAACGGTATCGCCGCGATGGCCAACCCAATCATCACCCCTATGAACACCCGCGGTTGCGACGCCGCCGGCTGCACGCCCGCCCGCGATGGCGCACCCGACATAGTCACCGCACGTTCGCGCGAGGCACAAAGTGAAGACTTTTTTAGCTTGGGTTGGTTGCTCGACTTCACAACGCGCCGTCGTCGTCGTCGCTACCGTCGTCGCGCTCGCGCTCGCGCTCGCGCTCGCACTCGTATCGCACATGTCGACGCCGTCGCACGCGCCGAGCGCGCGCGCGCACGCGCGCGTGACGCGCGTGCACCGTGGTCGAGCTCCAAAAGCACCCGCGCGAGGACACACAGCTCCATCGACTGCACCGCCGCGCACGCGCACGAGCGTCGTCCCGCGCGCGCTCATCGCGCCCACGGATCCGTTTGGGATGTACACCGCAGTGTTCGCGCTCAGCGCGTTCGGGTTGTGGGCGGAGACGAAGCCTTGGGGCGCGGCGGCGGGCGGCGCTCCGCTGGCGTCGAGCGTCGCGGCGCTCGTCGCCGCAAACGTCGGGCTCATTCCGATCGCGTCGCCGTGTTATGACGCGATTAATGGTGTTTTATTGCCGCTTGCTGTGCCGATGTTACTGTACACGGCGGACGTCAAGCGCGTGATTAAAGGGAGCGCGGCGTTGTTGCCGGCGTTTGTCGTCGGCGCGCTCGGGACGACGTTGGGCACGCTCCTCGCGTATTTCGCCATTCCAATGCGCGCTCTCGGTGATGAAGGATGGAAAATAGCGAGCGCGTTGATGGCTCGACACATTGGCGGCGCGGTGAACTTTGTGGCGGTGGCGAATGCGCTGGAGATACAGCCGACGATGATGAGCGCCGCGTTGTGCGCGGATAATTTAATGAACGCGTTGTACTTTGCGGGACTGTTCGCGCTCGCGAAAGGCGTGATGCCGACCAAAGCGACGTTGGCGGCGATAGGCAATGATAGCAATAATGACGACGAAGGCGGTATAGCGGTTGAAGGCGAGGGATTGGCGCCATTTAGTGTAAGAAAGGCGTCGTACGCGCTGACGTTGGCGTGCGCCGTGGGCTTTGCCGCGAAATCCGCGACGCGCGCGTTCGGATGGACAGGCATGGAGATTCCCATCATCACCCTCGTCACCGTGGCGTTGGCGACAGCGATGCCGAAGAAACTCGCCGCGATCGCAGGATCGGGGGAATCCATGGCGACGCTCGTCATGCAGGCGTTCTTTGTCTCTGTCGGCGCGTCTGGGTCCATTCGCGAAATGGTGACCACGGCGCCGTCGTTGTTCTTCTTCTCGAGCATTCAAGTCGCATTCCACGTCGTCTTCTTACTCGCCATCGCCAAGGTGTGTCGGTTTGACAAGGCATTAGCGTTACTAGCGTCGAACGCGTGCGTTGGTGGTCCAACAACCGCCGCAGCCATGGCGAGCACCAAGTCGTGGAAATCGCTCATCGTCCCGGCGCTCCTCGTCGGCGTGTTAGGCTACACCGTCGCCACATTCATCGGCATTGGATTTGGATTGACCGTGCTATCGAAACTATCGTACTCATAGCGCGCTGTTCAATCAGCGCTCTCGCGTGCGCGCGAGTTCTAGCGAAATGTAGCGACATTGAGACGCGTCGATAAAGCGCACGCCCCCTCGCGGCTTCAGCGACGCGCGCGCTCAAAGACGTCGTCATAATTTAACACGCGCACGATGTCCGCCATCGCGCCGCACGCGCTCAGCGCACTCACGCGCACACCGCACACCGCGCACCACGCGCCGCGCCGCACGCACGCGCGAGCGCGCACCGTCTCTCCGACGCTTCAGGGCCTAGGTCAACTCCGCGACGTCTCGCGCCGAGCCACCGACGGCGACGACGGCAACGAAGAAAAGCCGCGATTCGTCCCAGCGCACGAACGCAAAACGTTATCAAAGATTTTACCCGACCAGCTCCTCGAGGGCGGCGTGTTGCTCAAGGATGCCCCGGAAGAGTGGCGCACATCGTTCACTGGGTTTCTGAGCTTTGAGTTTATGAGCGTGCGCGTGGCTGACATGCCCGGCTTGCGCGTGTTAAACATCGATCCGCCGGTATTCACTGTGGATAATTTTTTATCTGCCATGGAATGCGACACGCTCGTGGCGAGCGCGGAGGCGTGCGGAGGGTTGGCGATGAGCGCCATTGGTGGGGCGAATAACGAAAACATTCGCACTTCGCGCACCGTGGCGTTGAATTCGCATGGTTTAGAATCGCACGCGACGAAGAAGGCCATCTTGAAGCGAGCGGAATATTTATTGCCCGCCGTGGAAGGGTTAAGCGCGAAGGATGATGCGTTTCGCGCGCCCAAGGCTGGGGAGAAGAAGTGGTCGTTTGAGCTCCCGCAAGTCGCGCACTATTCTGGTGGAGAATTTTTCAAGGCGCACGAGGATGGATTTCCAATCGCAGTCGCCGCAGATAAAGGTTATCAGCGCCGCGCGACGATTTTGGTGTACTTGAATGACGTCGAACAAGGCGGTGCGACGCGATTCGAGCATTTAGGTGTTGAAGTGCAACCAAAGAAGGGCAAGGCGCTGGTGTTTTTCCCATCGAGCGCCGCGTGCATGCCAGACGCGCGCACGCTCCATACGGCCACGCCCGCGGTAGACGGTCACGAGAAGTGGGTGTCACAGCTTTGGGTGGCGTCGAGCACGCCTCCAGTGCCCACGCCTGAGGAGCTTGAAGAAGAAAATAAGGTCAAGGCGGCCAAGGCGGAGTACGCGAAATTGCCTCGCGCGCAGCGTCGCGAAATGGAAAAGGCTGAAAAGAAAGCCGCAAAGAAGAAGAACGCATCAAACGGTGGACGCAAGTAGATTCACTCGATGTGAAACAAGTCCTTCGCGCGTTCGTCCAACCCCACATTCGCGCGTGGGCAAATTAGAGGCTTTGACGTCCCGCTCCGGGACAAACGAACAGTTGTAACAGTAGCTCACACACCGACCACACACCGACGTCATAATTCGCCACGCACGCGCACGCGCACGAAGTCGAGCGCGCGCCGCGACGCCTTGGTGTGCATCACTGATTCGTCGCATCGCGCGCGATGTCGTTCCTCGGGTTCGGTAAGGTGTGCACCGTAGACGTCGCGTACGCCGCGGCGGATGCCCAACCCATGGTGAGCGTTAAAAACGAACAAGCCACCGCGCACGAGCACTTACCGCTCTTCAAATCTGGCGACACCATCGCTGGACACGTACACATCGCGCCTGTGCCCGGGAAGAAGGTGGAGCACCGCGGCGTGCGCATTGAGCTCATCGGTCAGATTGAGCTGTACTACGATCGAGGCGCGACGTTGGATTTTTTAACGCTCACGCGCGATCTCGAATTGCCCGGTGAACTCAACGCCCCGAAGAGCATACCATTTGAGTTCAAAACCGTCGATGCGCAGTATGAGAGTTATCATGGGATCAATGTGCGGTTACGATATTTGTTGCGCGTGACGGTGAGTCGATCGTACGCGAGCAACGTCGTGCACGAGTTTAAGTATTGGGTACGCAACCCGCTACCGCTTGCGCCAGAGATAAATAGCTCTATCCGAATGGAGGTTGGCATTGAGGATTGTTTGCACATAGAGTTTGAGTACGCCAAGGCGAAATATTCGCTTCGGGACGTCGTGGTGGGGAAGATTTACTTTCTTTTGGTGCGCATAAAGATTAAGCACATGGAACTCGAGATTCGTCGTCGTGAAAGTACGGAGAGCGGCACGAGCACGCATAGCGAGAGTGAAACAATCGCCAAGTATGAAGTCATGGATGGGGCGCCCGTGCGCGGGGAATCGATTCCCGTACGGTTGTTTCTGTCTCCGTACGATTTGACTCCGACGTACAACAAGGTGAACAATAAGTTTAGCGTCAAGTACTTTTTGAACTTAGTGCTCATTGATGAATGGGATCGACGGTATTTCAAGCAGCAGGAGATTACGCTGTATCGGGCGATTGAATAGATGTTGGCGTTTAGCGCGCGCGAGCCACACGCATGTTTTAACATTGTACACTACACATTTGCTACAGCCGGCGTCATGAATGTATACATCACGCGCGCGAGCCACAGCACTTAGACTATTTTTGTTCGCACCGTTTGCTACATTTACGCTTGCATGATCTCGCGTTTGATCAGTGCTTCATGTAACGCTCGCTGACGCGACAGCGCGTGATGCGTTCTCGAACTTGATTCGCATCCTTCGCGTCAAGTTTCAATAGGCGCTCATACGCCTCGATCGCGTCAGCAAACTTTTCTAATTGTTCATACGCTACTGCCATACGCAAATTCGCCTTGATGTTATTCGAGTCAAGCTTTAACACCTCTTTGCAATCGGATATTACTTTTTCGTGCTCGTACTCGCGTCGGCGGCATTCGGCGCGATTATTATACAACGCCGTCAGCACCTCATTCGACGTCCCACTCTTAGCGATACCGCGCGTGTACCACTCTACAGCTGCTGGTATTTTACCCCTCTTCAACGCTTCGTTTCCTCGTTCCTTCATCTCCGCCGCACTCAACTCGTCCTCTTCATGCATGAACGCCAACTTGACGTACAACGCGCGCATCTGCTCATTCTCGCCAATGTTATTCAAACCATCTTCGAGCACCTCCACCGCTTTACTAAGAGTCCCAGACGCCTCGAGCGCCAACGCAAGTCGATACCACCCTTTCGCCCACGTAGGATCGCTCACGGTTGCCGCATACGCGACATCCGCCGCGTCCTCGTAGCGCTTCAACGCCATGCACGCCGCCGACATATTCGTCAACAGCGCCACGTCGCGGTCGTTCATCCGGTACGCTTCGATGTAATGCATCAACGCCTGTGTGTGTGCGTTCGCGAACGCGCGCGCTTGGCGGTCAGTGCGCGGTTCGAGGGGCGAGCACCCGAGCGAAACGAATCAGATGGTTGGCGCGATATGGTTTGACTGCGCACCTCTTCGTACTCTTTCTTGCGGTACGCGACGTTCCCGCGGTTTTTATGCTCCTCCGCCGTCGTCGACGAGTTGGACGTCTCGCGCGTGGCGCCGAGGACGAACTCGTCGAAGAGTGGGATGTCTAGGCGGGGGTTCGCGAAATCCGTGTGCGCCATGGTGCGCGTGCGTTTGTGAGGAAAAAAACGCTTTTTTTGTGGCTTTTGGCGATGATGCCGGCGAGTGGATGACGCGAGCGCGTGCGTGTGATGCGTTATTAAAATGATTAAATGAACGGTGTGATTACATGGTTACGCCACGGCGGCGTCGCGCATTTCGACGAATTTCGGGGCGTTTCGTTCCAAGAGCTCCAACGTGAGCAGGTAGCAAAACGATAAAATGTTCCCCTGCGCCTTTAACGACGAAAGCGTCGAGGCGTCGTCAAAGGATAGACGCTCGAGGACTTGTTCGCCGGTCTTCTGGTGGTATGGTTTGGAGGTTTCGAATTCGAGCCCTTTGAACTCGTTGATGGCTAAGCCTTGGAAGGCCCATTTGATTAACGAGCACTTGTTCAACCAGCGGAAATACGGAGGGACGTTGTCCGGGTTGACGTAATATCCACCAAAGACGATGAAAAGAACCATGACCGCGGGGCCCATGGCGACGGCAGCTTCGGTGCTCGGGGCGACGGCAGATATAGCTAGCCCCATGGATGAGGATGTGAATGATTCGAGGGTCAGTACGGCGCAGAAGCGTCCGAAATGCGCCAACGTCGGATGCAATCCAGTCATCGGATACACGGTGGCGCCAAACGCGAGAGGAAAGAATGCCCCAACGGGAAGCTCGGCGAGTAATTTCCCTGTGAAATATGGTAGCACGCCGTAAGCTCGCGATGCACGTTCGCGGTTGACGATGACTTTTTCCTTGGTGAAGGATGTGAGCGTCTTCATCAACGCCGCCATCGCCGCGTTGATAGCCGACACTTGGAGCAACCCGAGACGGTCCTGAATGGCCGTTTGCGAAAGCTTCATCTTCCAGAATATGCTACCAAAGACCATGGCACTGTTCAAGCTTGTCATCAAGCGAACAGTATTCGTCGCCTTGTCGCGCCGAACTTGTCGCCACGAGCGATGAAGCAGTAATGGGAATTGCTTCCAAAATCCCACGCGCTTGCCCGTAACGGCGAGCTCCGTACCCGCCGACGTCTTCGCAGATGACGCCACTGCACGAGCCGGAGGTGCGGATGCGTGTTTTTGCACAATAGTTGCGATGCGCTTCGTCGTCGCCGTCGTAGTCTCAGGCGATGTCACGTCGATGGAGACGAGGTCGATGAGATACTCGGCCGTATTAACGTTTTGCGGCACTTCAAATCCCGCGGCATTGAACCAGTCGCGTGCGTTAGACATTGGGCCAAAGTACGCGACGCGCCCACCCGCGAGTAAGCACAAGTCATCAAATAATTCAACAATCGACGAGCGCGGCTGGTGGATGGAGCAAATGACGGTTTTGCCCTGCTCGCGAGCCAGTCGCGAAAGCGTCTCCATCACGCGTTGCGCTTGGAAAGAATCAAGCCCCGACGTGGGCTCATCGGCAAAGATCACCGCCGGCGCTCCAACGAGCTGTACGCCGAGCGCTAGTCGCTTCTTCTCGCCACCAGAGATGCCTCTCGTCTTCGCATCGCCGACTCTCGTGTTTGCGCACTCTTGCAAGCCGAGGTCGCTCAACAAAGCCTCCGTCGTCGCCTTCACATCCGATGCACCTCCAAGCTTTGCCGCCGTCTCCAACGTCTCGCGCGTGGTCAACTGAGAATAAAACACATCCTCCTGTTGCACGTACGCCTTGCGAAACCCCTCTCCACGACGCGCATCGACGCCGTTCGCGGTCAGCGTCCCCGTCAAACTGAGGTTCTTACTCGCCGGCACCTGATTCGCCAACGCATTCAACAACGACGACTTCCCCGCGCCACTCGGCCCCATGATCGCCAATAACCGTCCACGCTGCGCCTCGCCGCTCACATCTCTCAACACATCTCGCTCAACGCCAGTCTTCTTATCGCGCAACGTCATCGTCACGTCGCTCCACCGCACGTCCACACCCGAACCCGCGCCCCCGCCGCGTCCCTCCAACGCCCTCGCCTTCCTCGCCCGCACCAACTTACGCGCACCCAGCGCGAGCGCGAGCGCTGGAAACTTCACCACCGGCGGTGCGCTCCATAACGCCACGCCGACGAGCACGTCCATGTTTTAACCACTTTTTCTGGATAGCTCCACGCGCACCGCCTCTTGCCGCCACCGCCGCCGACGACGGCGCGCACCACCGACGACGCGCGCCTCGCGCGGGTAGAAAACTTGTCGAGTGACGCTTCGCTCGCGCGCAATCGGTCGTCGCTCGCTCGCGCGCGCGTCGATGGCGACGAGTGCCCGAGCGCGTGGTGGCCCGAGCGCACTCACGATGTTTTACATTAGTGGCGTCAAATCTGTAGCTCTCGTGGTTATGATTGGTCGTTGAGTCCCTTTTTGTTTTACATTAGTGGCGTCAAACACCGCCTAGGGCAAGCCCAGGCGTTCGCGCGTCGGCGCGCCACAGCGCCGCCGCCGCGTGACGCGTTTCGCCGACGACTCGCGCGCCGTTGACGACATTGCGAACTGTGTTCGCGCCGCGCCGCACGTGTGCCCGTACGCGTGTTGACGTCGAGCGTCGTCGCACAGAGACACGGCAACGTTGGATTGCGGTGGATTTTGTTTTGTGATTTGTGATCGTTGATTCGCGCGCAGTCGTTGCCGAACGTCGGTCGTCATGGGGGTTTCACGCACGTCTAAGATGTTGGCGTTTATTAATTACCGAATGCGCATCACGCTCGTGGATGGGAGACAGATTGTTGGGCGGTTTATGGCTTTTGATCGACACATGAATTTGTGCGTGGCGGACGCGGAGGAGCACCGCAAGTTACCGCCGAAGAAGGGCGTGGACGAGGATGATCGACACATTCGACGGGTTTTAGGGTTTGTGTTGATTCGTGGAGAGGAGGTTGTGTCGTTGACGGTGGAAGGGCCACCGCCGGCGGGGGCGAAGAAACAATTAGCGACGGCGGGCGGCGGCGCGGCGAAACCCGCGGGACGAGGTATGCCGGCGCCGCAAGCGATGGCGCCGCCGAGTGGTATGCGTGGGCTCGGCGGTCCCCCGCCGGGAATGATGATGCCGCCCGGCATGCCTCCGCCGGGGATGCGTCCGCCGGGACACTAAGATGGTACTCTTTTTAGGACACGAACGAATTTGTAACAAACCACTTTTCTACACGACTTATTACTGGTACGACGTGCACATTAAGCCACCTAAAACGCGCCAGTATCTAACATTTCACGAAACATGGCTTCATGTTTCAATCCATTCATGTACCACGCAAAGCCGACAGAACTGAACGTCAAAAGGATGAGCGTCATAAATCCGAGCACCGCGGTGACATCTTCAATGTTTCCGTTTTGCTCCTCCATACCGTCGACGTCGAGTTGTCGCATCCCAGGAACGGAATAAATGTCCACTTTCGATTCGACTTGAATATCCCAATCTTCGAGCGACATTCCTGGTGGCTTGCGTATATCGAGGTACTCGAGGACGTCTCTCATCACGCGTTTGTTTCTCACGCGTCCCGCATTTACCATGCCGATCAGCGCCAAGCTCTCCACGTGACGCTTGAGCTTCCCATTATCATCCAATGTCAAAGCACTCGTTCCTTCGATTTTCGCCACCGGTATGCGCATTTCCTTTTCTACAACCGCGCGTTTGAACACTTGCGCTAAGACTTTCCACGAAAACGTTGACGTCTCCCCCACGCGGTCGAGAATGTCGTACTTTGTAATCTCTAAAGTCCCGAGAGGCCAATTCAATCCTAAATCATACAGCCATACGAGCTTTGCGGGCACGAACTCGCACGACCACTGCACGAGAATTTCGTTGGAGGCGACGCGGGCGACGGAGGCGACGGCGAACGTCGCGTCGCGGAGTTCGCGACGCGCTCTGTCATCCCACCGTGCCGACATCGCCGCGTACGACGCACCATCCAGCGCGCGAGCGTCTTGAACATCTGAGCAATACGACACGGACGGCGCGCAGTGTTCCTCGCGCGCGAATGCGGCAAAGGGTGAGCTCGACGTTGATATGCGCTGGAGCGTCTCGTCTTGCACCGCTGACGACGACGCTCTCGCGACGCGCGAAGGACGACGAGGACGACGGGACGATGGATGCGATGGATGCGGCGTCGCCACGCGTGTTAGCGCGCGCGTGGACGTCATGGTGACACGCGCGCGAGTGCGAGTGATAATGAAGAGATGCGGGTGAAAGCTTGCGTATTAGAACAAAAGCGTCAGAACATCCGCTACGACTGAGAGAAAAGAAAGAGCTCGGAATCATGCGTTGATAAACGCACGCTGAGAACGTGTGGTATACTATATTACTTCTTCCAGAATACCGACTTGGTGACCGTGGCGACGGGGACGCTCCCGCCCGAGCGCTTGAAATTGTTCACCACGGCGGCGAGAACGGCGCCAATCATGCCGAGACGAATCACCGCCTTTGTCGTGCGCTCACTGACGGAAGCCGGGCCAGAGGCGCCAAATACCAAGCGACACATGTCGCTGTCGGCAATTTTCACCAAAACACCACGATTGTTACGTTCAATCATGGCTTCTAACTCGGCAGACGTGACATCGAGCTCGCCGCTCAAAAAGTTCAACTCGGTTTGCATCTCAGAGCGCTGCTCGGCGTTGAACGCGCGTTCAGTTAAGAGAATTTGAAGCGTTTCTTGGTACTTGGCTTCGAGTTGCGCAATGAGCTGCGCGTTGGCATCCATAGAGTACTCCGCTGCGGTCAATGATTGCGTAAGAGAGTTTTGTAACTGCTCAAATTCAGCGCGTTCGGCGTTGATTTGATGTTCCAAGCTCGAGCATCGCTGATTCGTCTGCGACAATGACTCCGCGGCGGCTCTGAGCGCGATCTCCGCGCTCTTGCCTTTGCGCTCGAGCATGGCGACCTTATGCGTGAGCTCATCTCTCGCCTCACTCATGACCTTCAACGCCGCGCTGAGGTTATCGATGCGCTTGGACTGTTCGGCACGAGCGTTCTCCGACGCCGTGAGCTTGACGCCGACAGAGTTCGCCTTTTCGCCATTGCGTTGGGCGAGCTTGGTAAACTCTTCCGCCTTGTTCGTCAAGTCCTTCAACTGTGCGCGCATGTTGGCAATCTTAATATCCTTAGCCTTGTGCGCTTCGGCGGAATCTTGCAAGTCCTTTGCCGCGAGCGCCAAATCCGCGCAGCTTTGCTTGAGTTTGGCTGATGCGCCCTCGAGCTTGCGCTTGAGCGCGTTGACTTCAGACTTGGACGAGTCGAGAGATTTCTTAAGACCTTTACTTTGCGTCTCCTGGGCAACGAGTTTGATTTGCAACGCGCAAATCTCCGCGTTGGCTTCTTGCGCCGCCGCCTTGGCGTTGCTCTCCGTCTTTTCCAACGTCGCGACAAGGGACTCGATTTCGCTCGCGCTGCGCTTTTGGTCCTCAATTAACAACGCCTCACTGCGTCGAACCTTGTCCAAATCTGCTTGCGAATACTCGAGCTGGCGCTCAAGTGACGTGATTTGCGCATACATGTGGGTTTGAACGTCGCTCAAATGCTTGGCTGCGGCGGTGTTTCCAGATTCCATTTCAGCGCGCAACGCATTCGTTACGCGCTCGTATTCAGCATCCTTGGCTTCAATCGTCTGCTCGAGCGCGCAAATCTTGGCTTGTTCCTCGCGAATTGTAACTTCGGCTTGCGTTCGAGCGGCGGCAAATTCAGCATTCAACGCGTCTGCTTCCAAAGCCGCCTTCTTCGCCTTGTGCAAACGCTCAATCATCATTTGGTTCAATTCTCGCAAACGACCGACGTTGACGTTGGCCTCTTCAAGCTGCTCGTGACGCTTCAACGCCAACGCGCGCATACCCTCGGCGTCGTGCAAAGCGTGATTTAAGTTAGCATTTACACTCATCAACGCACCCCAGGCGCTCTCCAACTCTTCATCCTTGCTTTGCAACTGTGCGCGCAACGTCTCGCTCTCATCCTCCGCCGACGCCACAGCTTGGCGCAATTCAGCAGACATCGCCTTCTCCGTCACAAGCTCAGACTCCATCGCCTTGATTTGGCCAGTTAAATCACCGTTCATCGATTGCAACGTCGCCATATTCTTCTCAAGGGATGCGTTGTTCATTTGGCCTTCCTGCGCTTCGGCGAGCGCCTTGGAGAGTTGCGCCTTGACGTCGACAAGCTCCATGGACTTGCTGTCGATGAGAGATTGGAAACGCGATTCTTGTTGAGACTTGATCTCACCAATTCGCTGAATAATGCGTGTGTTGAGTTCTCGCAAGTTGGAGATTTCACCCTCCGAAACAGCTTCGCCCGCCGCCTTGGCTTCCTCAGCCGCGGCGAGCGCCAATCTCGCGGTTTCGAGCTCATTAGTGCGCGCCGACAACGCCTTGGATAAACTTTCATTCTCCACCTCGACTGACTTGAGCGTGGCGAGCTGGCCGATGAGGACGGAGTTCAACTCGCGAAGGTTGCTCACGTTAGATTCGGCGACTTCAAATTTGGCCGCCTTGGCTTCCGCTGCGGCGAGCGTTTCTTTGACGTCGGCGAGTTCGAGCTTCTTTGCCTCAATTTGACCGCTGAGATGTGCGTTGATTGCGAGATTTTCTTCAGCGATTTGCTTCAAGGTCGAAAGTTGTCCATTTAAGACCGCGATGTGAGCACGTGCGTTGTCAAGCTCTTGCGCGTTGGACGTTTCCGTGCGTTCGAGCTCTGCCAACGCCGCGCTCGCCGCGGCAAGCTCAGCGCTCTTACCGTCGATCTCAGCCTTGAACGCCGCACGATCTTCCATGCTCGCCGTCTTAAGCGTGCGCATTTGCGCCAAGATGACGGAATTTAACTCGCGAAGCTTGCTGACGTCGGCGGACGATCGCTCCAGTTCAGCCTCGACGAGTTCGAGCGCCATCTTTGCCGCGGCGAGCTCGGCGGATTTCTCCTCGCGCGCGATTTCCACGGAATCCTTCAACGAGGATACTTGCTCGATGAGCGTATTGTTCAACGAACGAAGACGTTGGACATCTTCTTGCGCCGCGCCGTGGGCTTCAGTCGCGCGCTTGAGCTCGATTTCGTTCAATGCTAATTCGCGCTCCTTGGCTTGCAAGTTTGCCGAAATGTCGAGGGACTCATCCGCCTTGGCGCGCAAGCTCTTAATTTGCGTCATGAACACCGCGTTGAGCTCTCGAAGCTTATGTACGTCTTCGCGTGCGCCTTCAAGCGACAAAGCTTCGGCTTGCGCAGCCTGCAATGACGCCTTAACGCCATCCAACTCGGCGCTCTTTTCCGCGATTTGCGCGCGCAACGTCTCCGCATCCGCCTCGGCGCCGTCGCGCAACGTTGCAATCTCCCCCACAAGCACGGCGTTGAGCTCACGAAGCTTATCCACCATCACTTTTGCCCGCAAGCTGTCCGCGGCGCGCTCTGTGGCGCTCGCCAACGCAACCTGCACGCGCTCGAGAGTCTTTTGCTTTGACTCGATGTGAGCCTCGAGCGCCTCGGCCCGCGCCGTCGCGCGATCGCTCGACTCCTTCAACGCCGCACCCGTCTCTTCGCGAGCACGAACAACAGCACGCGCCACACTCACTTCCTTCAACAATCGAGCATTCAACGCACGCAAGCGCTCAACTTCCCCATCCTTGGCGTCGGCGTCCGCGCTCGCGCTCGCCTTGGCCCGCGCCGCAGCGCTCTCCAACGCCGCCGCATCCCGCGCCACCACTCGCACCTGCGCCTGCGCTCGCTCAAGCTCTTCAGACATCGCATCTCTCAGCGTCTCCCGCGCCGCCTCCGCCTCCGCCGCAGCCGTCCTAGCGCCGCTCAACTGCTTCAAAAGCATCGAGTTCAGCTCGCGAAGCCGCGCGACGTCCCGCGTCGTCGCCGCGTCGCTCGCCTTCACCGAACTCTTCACCCCGCTCGACGCCTTGGGCGAGATCGCCGCACGTAACGGCGACGCCAGCGCGCGTTGCGCGGTGATTAAACTTTGCGCGCGCGGCGTCAGCGTCGGCGTCGGCGTCGACATGGGCATCCCATCGCCACCACCAGCGCGCGGCGTCGGCGTCGCGTGCAGCGCCGCGGGAGGCGTCTTCGCGAACGCGCGAGGCGTCGACGCTAAGTCATCCACCTTGGCGAACCCAGGACTGTTGGTGAGTTCGTTTCCGAACGCCCGGCGCGCGGGCGTCGTCGACATTCTCGTCGTTCCCCTGGCGAGCAATGACGTCTCGACTCAACGTCTCTCTCGCCAACATGCCCTAAAACGCCGATTCATATCACGAAGTAGTATATGTACACTTATATCTATGTCTCAATCATAAATATATTTATGATCAAATATGGGTACGACTTATTGTATACTGGTATATTTAGTGTCTATGAGCTGTTTTTTGTGGTTTTTTCGAGCCCAAGCGCCGCCGGGCTCAAAACCTGATGATGGCGCGCTATCCACGCGCGGCACATCATGGCGCTTTCGCGCGCGATGGCGCGCTCGCTCGCGCCACCGCGCGGCGACGCGCAACATCATCGCGCGTGCGTGCGTTCGCGACGCACCGCGGTGGTGGCGCGGTCGAGGGCGTGGCGACGGAGCGTGGATTCGCGCGAGCACATGCGTAGCGCATTCGATGAGGATGCGGACGATGACGACGATGCGGGAGATGTGGGGAGGGCATCGAGGGATGGAGGCGGTGCCGATGCGTACGGACGCGGAGGTACGACGTCTCGGCGGCGTCCGTCGGTGTCGTCTGCGTATGGGGTGGCGCGAAGCGGGGTTGGGGTGAATGAGCGCGAGCGAAGCGACGGGTCGAGGAACGCGTCGTCTTCTGTACCACCGGCGACGCCTATAGCGCCTTCGCCGCAGCCGCAGCAGAGGTATTATGATGGTAGTTCAGCGGGTGGAGGTCGCGGGGCGCGCACGGCGGGGATGAATAGACGACAAAAGTATGTCATGGCGCGAGGCGCGGGCGCGGCGTCGACGACGACGCACCGAGAGAAGAGGACGGTGGAGGGAGAGATGGATTTACGCGCCACCAAGTCATCGCACGGCGCGGTGGCGAGGCATATTAATGCGCAAAAGCCGAGCGCGCGCGGTGGTGGGCGCAGCGCGGGGCAGCAGCAGTATAACGCGCAGCAGCAGCACAACCCGCAGCAAAAGCCGCCGCTTCGCGCGGGCGAACGCATCGTTTTGGCTATGGAGTCTATTGAAACTCCGGCTGCGGGCGAACGCATCGCGTGGGACGTCGTCGGTGCCGCGGTGAACCCTCAGGGTGTGCAGTTTAAGTTTAGCACGTCGACATTGAATTTCGCGATTAAGGAGCTCGGCGAGCGCGGGAGCTTTGACCGCGCGTACGCGTTGTACTTGTGGATGTCACGCAAGCGCGGACGATTCGCGCCGAATGAATTCACCTACGTCGCTCTCGCGGGCGCGGCACAGACGTCGAATCACGTGCGCATGGTGCAGTCGTTGTGGCGTAAACTGATTGAAGATACCATTGACGGCGAGGAAAACGCGTCGACGACGCTCGTGTGTAACGAAATCGCATCCGCCGTTATCGCCGCACTCAACCGCGCGAGCGACTGGAGTGGAGCGTATCAGGTGTTTAAAGATATGCGAGAGAAAGGTAAGGCGCGTAATTTGTACACGTACACCGCCGTGCTCACCGCGCTGCGCGACGAAGCCAAGGCGGATGAGGCTATGGCGGTGTTGAACGACATGCGAGCCGAGCCCGGGGTACAGCCGACGAGTTTAGCCTTTGCGTTGACGTTGAGTGCGTTTGATAATTCGCGGCGTTGGATTGAGGGTAATGCGCTCGCGATGCGCATCAAGCAATACGATGTGCGTCCAGATACGACGTTGATGCACGCGATTATCACCATGGCGGGGCGTGCCGGGGACATGGCGCACGCGAGCGATGTGTTCAACGCTATGCGTCAATCGACCATGATTGTCACGACGTATACCTTCAACGCACTGTTGGGTGGTTACGCTCGTTATGGCGACTGGGATGGGTGCGTTGAAGTGTACGACGAAATGAAACGCTCGCGTCTGCAACCAGATTCGTACACATTTACGCAACTCATCAGTGCGGCGGAACGTTCGGGAGAGTACGTCGCCGCCGACGGCGTCTGGGCTGAAATGTTACGTGCGCGCATCATCCCGCACACGGTGATGTGTGGCGCGTACATTCATTGCCTCGGGTGCCAGAGCCGCGATCTCGAAGCCGAGGCTGTGATGGAGAAAATGCGCAACTTTTGGGACGTCCCTCGCAACGCGGCGGTGTACAACGCGTTGATTGGCGCGCACGTGCGGAGCGGGGAAGTCACGCGCGCGCTCAGCGTACTCGAAGAGATGCAGCGCATAGATGGGCTCATGCCAACGGAGATTACGTTTGCGGTACTTATTCGTGCGTGTCAGGAATCCGCCTTGACGAAGCGAGCGGCGGATTTAGAGAGCATGCGCGACTCGCTCGCCAACGCAGGGCAGCTCGTGCAAGACCTTTCCGGCGCTGGGTCGTCGATGTAGTTATCATACGCATTCATGCATCGCTATTCATTCATTTGTATTAAAACGAAACCAATCCATTGCTATAGAGAACTTCAAGCGCCGAAACTCGGGATTTAAGCTTGGCGAGCGTCGCTTGGAGCTCATCCACAAGACGCGCGTCAGCGAGCGATAATCCATCATACGACACCCGCACAGCGTCTACATTATTTTCTGTTTGACGCCCATGTTGACTCAGTGCTAATACAACGCCGTCGACGCGCCTCCTTTGCACCGCCGATGCCGTGAGCTTGAGATAATTCGCATCCACGCCGCCATTCGCCACTACATCAGGCACGCACAAAGGATGCGCCAACGCACACTTGAGCGCACGCAGCGCCGCCCGTGCGTCTGCGTGCGTGCCTTCAACGCGAAAATCGTACCCAACGCCATCACCTCCACCGACAATTTCATCATACAGTTCAGTGACAAATGCAGGCGCACCTCGCGCCGACATGGTCATCGCATCCGACGGCGACGGCATCTGCGCGTCCGACTCCGCGCGCGAAGACGCACCGCGCGCGCGCGCGCAGTCACCAGCGTCGTCGGCGTCGTCGCGGACGAAGAGTTCGAGGAATTGCGCGGGTATGCGGTCGATTGTCATCGTCCACATGTGGCGTTTTGGTTTATTTTTGGCGCGGCGTTTTGCATCACACAGTGGTAACACTTTGCGGTACCGCGCATAGTAACAACCATGCGGGCGTGGAATAAATACCTGTAATTTATGCCATGCAACCTTTGTGTTATAATTCTACAACACTCGTACGTAACGGATGCCTTCGAGGATAACCAAGACGACACATTTCTTTCCCTTTTGGCGTTTCGTGACACGTGAATGTGTGTTTGTGCGAATTTCGACTTTCAAACACATCGCAAAACACCTCATCGACGTTCGTCGACGTCACATCGCATGCTGGTTTTATAGCAACATCGCGCATATTTGAACTGCACGTGCACGCTTTCTTGCACACCCAGTCGTCGTAAAAGCAGCTTTTTATTGTACGCGTGCTTGAAACGGTACTGTATATTACAAGGGAATAATCGTCGACGCTCACGGCGCGGCGTTTTCTTTTAATTGCGCTGCGTTGTCCTTTGTTTGCTTCGCTCTGCGCTGCGCGGCTTCGGCCAGGGCGTTGGGCTTGTCTGGGCGCGCGTTGTCATCCTTTTCGCGAAGCTTGTTGACGGTGCGCGTAATCGTGGACACGCCGTCGACGAATTTCGTGCGGAACACGACGTTGGCGTGGTCAAACAAACCTTCCTTGAGGGAAACGATGATGAACTGGGAAAATGGGAAGTGCTTCTTGATCATTCTGCCAATCAACGCGGTGTTGTTGGCGTCGAGCGCGGCGTCGACTTCATCTAAGATGTAGAGCGGCGCCGGCTTAAATAACAAGAGCGCGAGAACCAACGAGAGCGCGAGCAACGATCGTTGACCGCCAGACAATTCCGTAAGACTTTCTTTCCACACGTTGCCGAACGCCACCTTGACCTCGAGACCATCCATGACGGAATCGCAACCCTCAGGAATGTCGAGCTTGGCCATCGTTCCTGGGAGTAACGTGGAAAAGATGGAGCCGAAATCCGTCGTCACCTTTTCCCAAGTCAACTGTAACGCCTCGCGCTTCTTTTCATCCAATTCCGTAATCACCTTTTGAATCTTTGAACGGTCATTCAACACAATGCGGCGCTTTTCCTGCAACTCTTTGAATTCGGCTTCAGCCTTATCAAACATAGCGATGACCTTTTTGTTCACGCGCTTGCCGAGCGTCGCTTGCGCTTCTTCGCACGCCGCCAACTCCGCCTGCGCCTCGGCGGGAGAACGCTTCTTGAAATCGTAATCCCCACCGGGTTTGCCAAACGTCGCGCACTCACCAGCGATCCATTGGTGCTCATTCTTGAGCGTGTCCAAGTGCGCGACGGCGTCTTCAGCATCCTTGACTAAACGAGAAATCTTGTGCTCGAGCTTCTTCACCTCGACGCCTTGGTCCATCGCGACGTTTTCAAGCTTTGACTTGCGCTTGAGCAACTGCGAAATTTCCTTGTCGCACGCGGCGACGCGCGCACGACGGTCTTCGAGCTCAGCAGCGACGACATCATACGCTTCGCGCTTCGCGGCGACATCCTTCTCCATGCTTTCAGCTTCGGCGCTCAACTCGGCGATGACGGCGTCGATGGTGGCGATTTGCTCATCCAACCCCGCACGTTCGGCGACTGCGGCTTCTTTCTCAACGCGCGCATTCGTGACAAACTCTTCTTTTTCCTTGATGTGCGCGCGCGCCTTGGTCACCGCAGCTCGCGCTTCCTTCAACGCCTGCTCCGCATCCTTCAAACGCGAGTCGCGCTCCTTTTCGAAATCCTTAATCTCCTTCTCGAGCGCCTTGGCCTCCTTCTCGGCTTCAATCTTCTTCGCTTTCGCAGCCGTGGTGGCGTTTTGCGCGTCTACGAGATCTTGTTCAAACTTGCGAACCTTTTCGGTGAGCTGATGGACTTCGGAACCGCTCATCTTTTCCTTCAGCAAAGCGAGCGCGTGTTCGTGACGGTCCAAATCATCCTCCAACTTTTGCGCATCCTTGGCCTCCTTGGTGGCTGTCTTGGACGCTTCGAACGCAGCCTTGGAGCGCGCTTGGGCATTCACCAAGGCTTCTTCAGCGCTTTGCAACGCGTGAAGTTTCTGCAAAACGTTGTCGCTCTTGCGCGAACCGCCAGAAATCGTACCGCTCGGGTCGACGACGTCGCCTTCAACGGTGACGCACTTGAGACGAACCTTTTGGTCAAACGCCACTGCGCGAGCCGTGGTGGTGTCCTTGCACACGAACGCCTTGCCGAAAACGTATTTCATCACCGCATCCATGTCCTTTTCGTACGTGACGAAAGACAAAGCGAGCGAGGCGTCGCCGTTACTCGCGCGGTGCGCCGCTTCAATTTGGTGCTCTGTCGCCGTGACGCCGGCAATCTTGTTCAACGGAATAATAGTCACGCGCTTGGCAGAGTTCTCCAAGAACTTTTTACCAGTAACTTCGGTGTCGGTGACGACTTGATAGAGCTTACCACCAGCCACGACGTCGAGGGCGGTTGTCATCGCCGGATTCTTCACGCTCATCAACTTGGCCACGACGCCCTTGACGTGCTCGCTGTCAAACTTGGTCTTGGGATCCTTGAACTTGAAGTTCATCGCCGTGAGCTGGGCAGATAAAATATCCACCTCTTGCTGACGTTCACGAACTTCGTCACCGATCCTCGCGCACGCAGCCTCGAGCTCAGCAGCCTTGTCCGTCGTCGCGCCGCCAAAGTTGGCGAGCGATTCGCGCGCAGACTCAACCTTGCTCTCAGCCGCTTGGAGTTCCTTCGTGAGCTTATCTCCCTCCTTTTCTTTGGCACTCAAGCTCTTCTTAGCTTGCGAGAGCTCCTTTTCGACGTGCTTGATCTTTAAGGCTGCGGCTTTCACTTCCGCATCGCACGTCGATTGCGCTCCAATGGCGTCGGCGAGTTGCGTCTGCAACGATTTATCCGCGCCCGTTCCCTTGCCAGACTGCACACCTTGCAACGTGCGTTCGGCCATGTCGGCAGCGGCGACCTTTTCAGCAAGCTCGATCTCTTCTGCCGCGGCCTCAGCTTCGAGCGCGGCAACCTTTTCTGCGCGCTTGGCTTCGGCGCTCTCCATGTCGGCGGCGACTTTGAGCAACTTGGCCTTGGCCTTCTCCTCGCTCTTCACCTCACTTTGCTTGTTCGTCCACGCCGTGGTTTCCTTGACCAAGTTCTTTGACAGCTCGTCGACGCGAGTAACCAAGTCTTTCATTTCAGCGCCCATGCGCTCCTCCTTTTCGGCTTGCAAGCGTTGAGTGTGAAGCTCCAATTCGCTCGCCTCGCGGTTGGCGTCGCTAATCGCGTTTTGTGCCTCTACAATTTGCGACTCAATACTCGACGTCCCGGCGTTGGCATCATTCACCGCCTGTTCAGCCTTCATGAAATCATATGCAATACAGAATCGTCGCAATCGTTCGAGATTATCATTCGCCGCGGCCCATTTCATGTAGTCCCCGCGCTCCTTGCGCAACTTTTCAATCGTCGGCAAAATTTCCTCCTCCAACAGCTTATCAATCTCATCAACCTTGCTTTGCTTTTTATCCAACGTCTTCAACGCGCCATCCTTTTTGTTTTCATACATTCTCGTCCCCGCAGCTTCTTCGAGCATCCCCAAAATCTCATGCGGCTTCATGTTCAACACCTTGGTGATGCGTCCTTGCATGATTAAAAAGTGCGGGTTGTTGACGTTCAACTGCACCGAGTGAAATAAGTTTTGCACCCGCGTCGGTTGCGCCGTAGCTCCGTTAATCATGTACTTATTTTTACCACCGATGACAATCTGTCTCGTCACCGTGATGCGGTCGCAGTGTTCGTAACCTACGGGGGAACGCGCGCGGTCCTCGTTGTTAAACGTCACGCTCACGCTCGCCTTGGTGACGCCCGCTTGGCCTTGTTTGTACACCAATTCTTGCAAACTCGCCGCGCGAACCTGTGCGATGGGTTAAGAAAACACAAAACATCGTATTCGTCAGATACACCATTCATCGCGTGCGCACGTGCGCGAGCACTCGCCGACATGTCACGCGATGCGTTTGCTCCAGCGGTTGAGCGCGCGTCGGTTGTTCCCCTCACACCCATCTTCCCCGTCGTCACACACACAAACACACACGTACGTGACTCAAATTCGTAATCCCGAGCACGAAACAAATACTATCCAACACATTCGACTTTCCCGAGCCATTCAAGCCCGTGATCGCGTTGAATTGATCGTCAAAGCCGCTGATGACGGTACGCTTGGCGTACGACTTGAAGCCATCGATGCAGACTTCTTCAATGTACATGGCGCGCGCGACGGGCGTTCGTGGACGACACGCGCGCGAAGAACGATGCGTGCGATGTGTTTGAACGTTTCACGCGTGCGAGCGCGGTTCACGGCGTCGCTATGCGTCGTCGTGTGCGGATGTGCGCGGGACACCGAGGCCAACGGCAGTTTTACGACACTTTTTTTGCTCGTCATTCTCAGGTGAACTGAAGAGACATTTGAGTATGACGACGACTTAGCGCGAGCGAACGTCGCGAAAGACAATGAGAATTGAATAAAAACATAAATAATACTGGTACGCGAAACTGCTATGCGGTGGGTGCGCTAGTTCCAGGGCGCGACGCCGTGGCCGACGTACGAACGCGCGGGAGTGACGACGCTGCCGTCTGGTTGGACGTACGGTCGTAAACGATTCGCAAAGTTTTCAGCGAATGCGTCCCAAAGTTCGATGTCTTCGACGAGTTCGGCACCGTATGGTCCTACTTTGGCGATCGCCACCGCGGTGTCCATGTCGGCGAATTCGAAGACGCCATCCTCGACGCAGACATCTGGATTGGTAAAGCCAGCGGCGATGAGCGCGTCTTCTAATTTCGTATAGCCGGCGCCATCGGTAGTCGTGCTCCATGACATTGGCTTCACCGCGACATCAAACCAACGCGCACGTCCGACATCCATCAATGCCTGTCCGAGATGGTACATGATGACGTTGGATTTCTCCGTCGCTGGAGACCACACGGCGCACGTGAAATGTCCACCCGGCTTGAGCGCCTTTAATACGCGCTTCATAGCCTCCGTGGGATTGGGCATGAACTGTAACCCTTGCTGACAGTACGCACGATCAAAACTTTCGATTGGCAGGGTCATTGCCGTCGCATCGGCTTCGAGCCATGAAATCGTACCTGCTCCCGGTTCCGGAGCCTTGGCCTTGGCGCGAGCAAGCATGCCCGCGGATGAGTCCACGGCGAGCACCTTACCCTGTATACACGAACACCCCGCGTGGTCAGTCTCGAGAGATTGTAATAATATATAAACCAACATATCGCGCGTCGTGCGCATGTGCGAACGTATAGTATGCGCGCGCCTCGCGCTTGAGCTACGCGCGCCTCTCGCGTCACCTACCGATTCCCCTATCGTCTTCGCGCACTCTATGGCGACGACACCAGTGCCCGTGGCGACGTCTAGGATGTTATCGCCAATCGCAGGTCGGCTGACGTCGAATAACTTCGATGCCCAGGGTAAAAAGATACCTTTTGTGAGCGTGTGCTCATAGTACTCTGCTTGCGCGGCGTCAAAGGTGAACTTTGCGTCGTTGGCACCAGCCGCCGCGGCACTCATGGCGCGATTGACGCGGTGATGTGACGTCAAATGAACCTTTGGCGACCTCGAGCGAGCGGCGCGCGCGAAAAGTTTCGCGAGCGTGCGCATATTTGACGTCTTGTTGAGGAAGAGGGGCGGTGGCGCGCCTACGAAGAATACAGTACAATAAATATTGATGAAAAGAATTTTAATCTCGCGCCGCTATTCTTCGAGCGCCGGGCGCGTCAATAGCCACAACACCGGACCGAGCACTGGAAGCGATGCGAACGCAACGGCGTTCGTCGGGTCGACGTTTCGGCGTTGCATGTCTTCCTTTATTGCTCCAGACATCGCGAGCGAGAGCACAAACAGATCACACGTCGAGACGCATGCCAACATCGATTGCTCCTTGAATAACGCCGCAAATCCGGCAATGTTTTCTGGTGATAAATTAGACACACCGTAGTACCCCAACCATATCGCGAACGCCGTCAGCGCCACCGCATTGAGCTTGCTCTCCCATACGTTTCTCGTCACAAAGCCGAGCGACGATTTCGCCACCGGCGCCGGTCGCGGCGCTCGCGTGATTAAGTACGGCCCGAGCGCGAAAAATCCAAGCGCGAATGACGCACCGATGCACAGCGCCGCGGGCAATGGCTTTTGATCCTTTGCACCAGGCATGAGCAAGCACGCGTACGTGGCCGGGACGATGCCCAACGAATTAAACAACGACTCAAACAGCGGGTTCACCGACCCAGAAAACGGCGCGCTAATCAACGACGTCACCAACTCCATATCAAACGCCGCCGTCCCGCTCGGCGCACCGAGCGCGGCAAAACTACCCAAACCAAGCCACGCCGCGGCGATGGCGAGACGCGAGGGGTCTTTATAAAAGACGAACGGTTCGCTTTCGCCGACGCTTTCGCCGCTCGCGGCGCGCAAACGCGACGATGTGAACCGCGCACGCGTCGCATGTCGCACCGCACACGCGCGCGACTGCGGACGCAGCGATGCGGACGCGCTGCCGCGCGATGTTGACAACGTCATCGTCATCGCACGCATGACGCGACGCACACCGCGCGACTAAGCACGCCGTCGACGTGAACACGCACGCGAGCGCTTGTAATAACCTTTGCGCGAGACGTCTCGCACGAGCGCGCGAGCGATGACGACGATGACGACGGCGACGATGCGCGCGCGAGGATGTGCGGGTACTGAAGTAATCTCGAGCGCACACCGCACAACTCGCCGCACGCGACACCGCACGCGCGCGCGCACGCAGACGCGTGCGTCTCGAGCATCAACCTACGCGTTGCGTGTCTCTGCGCGCGCGACGCGACGAAGAGGCCGACGCTGAATTAGCGAGGTGTGGAATTTGCGCACCCGTGTGACTGTTGGTCGCAACGAACGCATTAGCCGCCGACGCCGCCGACATGGCGACGCAAATCGTCAACTTTGACGGTGAGTACATCGAAGATAACATCACGAACGTTGCGCGCGGGATAGATGCGTCGGGGGAGTACCAGATCGTCGCCATTATGGGCCCGCAGTCGAGCGGCAAATCTACTCTCATGAATCACGCATTCGGGACGACGTTTAAAGAGATGGATGACGCGCTGGGGCGGTCGCAAACCACGCAAGGGGTGTGGATGTCCAAGTCGCCTTTGATGCACACGCCGACGCTGGTGATGGACTTGGAAGGCACGGATGGGCGCGAGAGAGGGGAGGAGGACACGGCGTTTGAGAAGCAAACGGCGTTGTTTGCGATGGCGAGCGCAGATGTTTTAATGGTGAACATGTGGTGTAACGACATTGGACGCGAGCAGGCGAGTGGGAAACCGTTGTTGAGGACGATATTTGAGGTGAATCTCAAAGTGTTTTCGCCGGAACGGAGAACGATGTTGGTATTTGTGATTCGGGACAGGTCAAAGACGCCGTTTGAGCGATTGGTGGAGGCGTTGCGCGCGGATTTAGATACGATTTGGCGAGGGATCACTAAGCCGGAGCGGTATGCAGATACGGATATATCGACATTGTTTGACTTGAAGTTTACCTCATTGCCGCATTATGAACATGAACGGGAGAAATTTGAAACAGAGGCGAAGGCGCTGCGCGAGCGATTCGACGCTCCAGCGAGCGACGCCGAGAGTTTGAAATCGCCGAGCACTGGAGTGCCGATTTCTGGCTTGAGCGTGTCCATGCGTGAGGTTTGGAATGCGGTAAAGGCGAATAAGGATTTGGATTTACCTGCGCACAAGATTATGGTGGCTACGGTGCGATGTGAGGAAATTGCCGACGCAGCGCTCGCGAAAGTTGTTGACGCGCCAGAGCTCGCAGAGTTGCACGCGGGCGCCACGGCGGGGAAGATTTCCCAACTTGGTAAGAAAATGGTCGCTTTGACAGACGTGGCGGTCAAGCCATACGACGATGAAGCCAAGTATTTCGACAAGGCGGTTCGGGAGGCGAAGAGAATGGATTTACAAGTGCGCGTCGCCAAGGCGCTTTCTGAAGTCGCGGCGGCGCATTTGGAGCACGTCCGCGTCGAAATTATCGAAGCGTTCGTGCACGAAGTAAACTCTACGCTCGGTGACGCCGCCGCAGCGTATGCGTTAAAGAAGAAATCTACTGATCGCGTGTTGTTCGCGGCGCACATCAAAGCGTCGTACGAAAAACTTGACGCGCAATGGGAAGATAAGCTCGAAGACGCGCTTCCAGCGGATGACCTCGCCTGGGCAGACTTTGTCGTCGAGGAAACTAAGGAGTTCCGTAAGGCTGTGGACATGATTGTCGATAACTTGCGTCGAGAGCGCATGAATTTGACCATTCATGCCGTCGAACGCGCGATGGAACGCGGCGTGAGCGCGCAGGCTATTGGAATTCTCGAAGAAGCGCCGCGCGACATGTGGGCCAACCTTCGACAGCTGCGCGTCGCCGCCGCAGAGAAGTGGGAAAAAGAAGTCTTACAAGCCGTGAACGAGTTTGATCCCGATACAGAAGAGCTCAAGCGCGTGCATGAAAATATGCGTGACCGTATTACGGAGGTTGTTGACGCCAAAGCGCGCGATGCTGCGAGCGGCGCGATGGCGCACATGAAGCAGGCGTTTGCGCGCGTGTTTTCAAAAGATTCCAAAGGTTTGCCTCGAATTTGGCGTCCATTGGATGACGTCGCGGCCATTAACCGCAAAGCGCAACGAGAGGCACTGCGAGTACTCGCACTCCTCGCGGTGTCGAGACTCGGGGAAGACGCCACCAAGGCTGGGGATGAAGCTGCGATTAAAGAGATGGAAGCCGCGCTCTATGGGTTGATTCCAAAGGATGTTCCCGTGCTTGCGAGCGAAGATGGTTTGGCGACGAGTGCGCAAGATGACGATGTGTCGAGCGCATACCCGACGGAATGGGACGGTGCGTCAGATGACGATGTCGTGTTGTCCCCTGCTGAGTGCCGCGCGCTTTGGTTACAATTTGAATCGGATACTTTGTACGCCGTTTCGCAAGCCATGGCGGCCAAGGAGGCGGCGCGACGCGCGCTCACGGGCGGTGCGCCGATTTGGATGATTGCACTATTGATCATTCTCGGTATGAACGAAATCAAATGGCTCCTGACGCACCCCGTGACGTTGTTTTGCCTGGCTGCAATCTTTTTATACGGTCGCGCAATTTTCAACCAACTCGACGTCGCTTCTGCGATGCAGCTCGGCATCGTCCCTGGTCTCACCATCTTGGGTGCGAAAATCATCCCTACTGCGATTAGCATACTCAAGAAACTCGCCGAGGAAGGTGCGGCGAGTTTCACCGAACAACCCGCGCCGTCGTCAGTGCACGCGTCGCCCATCGCAGGGCGTTCAATTGATCCAGTCGCCGACGTGGGCGAACGCGCAGACATCACCGCCGACGGCGTGCGACAACGCAAAGTCACCGCGACATCCTCCTAGCGCAATCGCAAACGCGATAGTTTTCTCAAATAAAAATACATTCAAAGCTGCAATCACGCGCGCATGGCACTCATGTCGTATTGCATATCTTTCGTCATATAACAAGTTCACGCGGCTAAAATTCAATATGCAAACCTCTTCTACGCTTGCTTACTTACTTGTCTTCCTCCTCCGGACCACCGACGATGGTGTTCTTGAGCCAGCAGAAGCTATCATCACCGATCAGCCAGAACACGGTGAACAACCCGGCGCCACCCCAAGACGCGGCAACTTTGGCGTGACGCGCCGTCGGCATCACATCAACATACGATGCGGCCCACTGGCTGCGAGGGATGATTGTCTTTGCGAGCTCGCGTAACATATCGTAGAGCGACGTAGAGCGACGTAGAGCGACGTGGAGTGGCAAGTATACGTGTGTGTGCGTCGCGTGTGTGTTCACACGCGTGACGTCCACCGAGCGGCCCAAAGTGAGGCGTAAGGGCGGGCGTCGATCGCGCGCACGCGAGTCAGATAACGCCGTAGTGGCGATCTCACCCGACGCGAACGAACGGGTGCGAAAACGATGCATTAAATTACGTTATGCATGTGATATTCATACAAGCTATATGGTGTATAGGGCTAAAGGCTATTGTTCCCGCGAACCGGCGCTTGATTTCGGCTCCTCTGTCCGCTCCGAGCTCGAGCTCGAGCGCGCACATCACGGAATCGCGCTACGCGCGCGTTGCGGTGTCATCTAGCGCACCATACGACGCATGTGTGCCACCGTCAGCATCGTCGTCTGGTTCATGAAAATCATCGCCGAACGCGCCCTTGCTTGAACGCATCACGCGCGCGACGTCCGCGCCCGCCAGCGCAAAAACGATCCCTCCGAGCGTACCCATCCCCGCAATCGTGCCCACGAACACCCATAAGAGAACCACAGCGGTGATGCCACACGCTGCGCCGAACGCGATGATGGAGATCTTGGTGTGCTTGCGAGTCCATTCGAATTCACGCCAACGCTGTCGCTGCCTCTCCCAAAGGTGTTGGAGCTTTTCTCCAAACGTTTCGCGGGTTTCACCGTCGGGCGCGTCGCGGGCGAACGCGTCGTCGACGTTAACGTCAATATTGGACGACATGCCGATCGCCGGCGCACGAGTGGCGAGCAAAACGGCGCGGTGTGAGGACAGTGATTGACGTACAACGAGAATTTCGCAGTACAAATCTAAAAAATCAACGGTGTTGCCTGGAACAGACTTGATGTGTCGCACATTTGGTGCTCGGTGCGAGAAATTAATTGTTGGTTATGATGTATATATATGATGTCAATGTTTGCCGGCGGCGTCGCGATGGGCGGCGGCGGACATCGCGTACGCGGCCGCGACGTCGGTGTCGGCGTTCATCTTGTAGACATCGTTGAACGAATACGGATTTGGCGTGAGCTTTTGCTTGAACACCTTACCACCGCACGTGGACGTTGACGACGTCATGACAAGTTTGGTAGAATCGCTGCCATTGGCGGCGGGGATGAAGACGTTGGTGAACACCGAGCCGTCAGGTAAGATTAAACCTTCGTCGGATTCATCCACAACGTTGTACACCACGCAGTTGTGCGCGCGAATATTCTTCGCCGTCACATTGACGAGGAGCGAGTTGGAAATGTCCGCATTCACCGTACGCACGTGCGAAAGTACAGATGCGCTCACTGATCCGGACGCAATCTTAGACTCCAACACGACGGTGGCGGCGTCCACGGCGGCGCCGCTGACATCGGCTTTTACGCGACGTGAGTCCTCTGGAATGCCGAGGTACAATCGCAACGCCTTTGACTCTTCGCCATCACCCAGCGCTAACAGATTGTTCTTCAAATACAATGCGAGTAAACCGTAGTCCCACCAATAAGAGCCCGAACCGACGTTAATGGCACCAAACATACCCTTGTCTGGATGCGCGCCCAACAGCTTGGCGCGGAACGCCTGCATGCGCCCGTGGTGCGCCGACGCCTGCGCCTCGGTTTCACCCTTGGTGACCATCACGCCAACATAGGCATCGCTCTGCATGGTCAATGGCATCCAGAAATGCGGGTCGCTATCCATCTTAGCTTGCTTGGCGGCGATTTCAGACGCAAACTCTTCCATCAAGCCGGCGAGCATCGGCGCGGACAACGAAAACGACCCGAGCGATGGACCGACGCTGCTCACCGCCCCGAAAGACGCCAACAACCCTTGTGCGGTTTCATAAGATACCTTTTCAACTTGTGTAGCTTCATTCGTGTCGTTGACAGCGATTAAACCATACTTTTCGAGACCGCGTTCGCGCCACTCATCCGCCGTCGGCATCGGTCCCATGACTGCGAGAATATCAGCGTGATGCGCTCCACTCGCCCCATGCCCAGCCGATGGTACGAAAATTTGATCACCCCAAAACACACTGCATCGTCCAGCGCGTTCGCTCGCGTACCGTCCAGTCTGGCGAATCACCGCTTCCAAAATCGTCAAATTCTCCGTCGCGCCGTTCACATCCACCAAACTCGGCAACTTTACGCCCGGCTTATTATTATTCTCGGACCCAGGCAACGGCGCCAATCGCGTGCCCTTCCCAGCGGTGTGATACATCCCAACCGACCCACCACTCGCGAGCAATGCGTCCAAGTCAACACTCTCGCTCGCATTCTTCGCTTTATCGCGCGCTTTCGCGTACGCGTACAGCGTCCCCAACCCGTTACCGGCGCCATCCCCGTTCCAGTCTTCGTGCACACACACAATCACCGCCGCAGCTTTCGCCGCCTGACCGCGCGTGTGTTCCAACCTCGTTTGCCAATATGACTCTTGCGCGGCGTTGGATGTGCACACGATGACCGCGTCGTAGCCAATGACGGCATTCATTTCCGCGATGGAGCTGTGCATCGAGGCGTGGTTCACAGCCGCGGACGACATGATGGCTTGAAACGACGTCGACGGAGGGCTAGGTTGGACTCCACGCGCGACGGTGGGATGTATGTGGGGCGCGTGCGTGCGCGGGTGCGGTGTCGGGCGCGTACGACGACGATGCGCGCGCAAAAGCGTGCGGAGTTTTGAGGGTTTCAGGTTCTCTGTCGTTCGCGTCTCCGAGAAGGAATAAGAGAAGGAATAAAAAGTTCCGAAATTTTCCGATGTTGCGTGTGCGTCGTAAGCTTTCGTGGTATTGCTGTTGCGAATGCGATTTAATTACAACAAACAATCACGCGGCGTTGTAGAAATAGAGGGAGTTGGCGGCGGCGGTGGCGACTATGTTTTCGCTCGGATGCCACGCCATGTGAAGAATTTTACCCGCAGCAAAATCCGCCGGGGATAAGCTGAATACGTCGTTAGCGGTGATGCTGTTGCTGGAACCGGTCGTAGTGGTGTAATCCATTCTATTGCGTTGGGGTGTTTTGACGGCAGAGGTGGCGCCGCGGGATTTACCACTCGGGTCTTTTGAAACTTCAAACGTGGCGCCGCTCGCACCGTTATCATCCGCGGCGGTATTGAAACTTTTGAACACGTTACCATACGAGCCAGTTGCGATGTTCGAGCCGTCGTTGCTGACGCAGCACTGGAATTTGTCGAAAATCGAATCATTTTCGTACAAGTCGCATAACTTTGGTCGCAAGTGGTCGTGCACGTTTACCGTCGCCACCGGGGCTCTGTCCATGTTAATGTCCCAGAGTTTCATGGTGAGATAATCTCGCGACAAGATGTATCGACCGTCTCTGCTAAACTTGATGTCACTGATGCTGGCTATGATTTCTGAAAAGAAACTTCTCTTCTCAGCCGGCTCAGGAAGCTCAAACAGCTTGGCGTACGAGTCGCACACAGCGTGCTGTCGCAAATCTGTCAAACGAATCGTACCCTTGCTCGATGAATACGCCAAGTAATTGCAGTGCGTCGGATGGAATTCAGCCGCGGTAATGACTTCGCTCAAATCCTCCATGTTTGTCGGCTTGATATCGACAATGTTGAAACTTTGTTGCGAACTCTCCAAGTGCCACAAGTTGATGCGTAAGTCATCGGCGCTGATAAAAGTCTCGCCGTCACTATTCACGCTCAAAGAATTGATATGATAGGCGTGTGCGTTAGCGTATACACGCCTATTACGCGCCGTGAACACACTCTCCCCTCGCACGACTGATGGAAATTTCAGTGTGCCGTTGTGCTGCGTTTGTGCCGTCACATCTGGAGCGCTACTTGCTCCGCCGCCATTCATACGTCTAAATCCACCCCCCTCTCCTCTATCTACGTTGAACCCACTGACACACTCTAAGTGCTTTTCATAAACCTTCCACAACTTGATCGTCTTATCGTTTGTCGACAACACAAAGTTTGCGTCGTTGGCGCCTTGGTTGCACCACCGGAGCGTGTTAATCTTCTCTTCAATCTCCAGCGACTTGAGATAATCAAACTCTGGCTCGTGCGACTGAAACTCTGTCAAATACCTATATTCCACAGGTTCTTTCCTCCCACTAAACATCGCTGGCGGACGAACATCGCTCCCATCCGCCCCGCCGACGCCGCTCTCGTAAAACCTCGACCGTAGCTCCTCGATTGCGCTCTTCGAGTGATGTATGCGCTCAAACAGCACCACCCGCCCTCCACGATCACCCGTCGCTAATTTCTCACCAGTCACGTTAAATTCCACCGCGGATATAATGTCTGCATCCTGTACCTCCTCTCCAGCCGCGCGTTCGCCGAAAACCTGTGAAAACTCAAAATCCAGACCCGCTGGCGCGTCATCACCCCCGTGCGCCCGCATCCTCCGCGTCGCGCTCGCGCCTCACTCGCGCACACACACGACGAATATCACCGTCTACGTTCCACGCGCTACGCAGCCGCGTTCACGGCGCTGACGAAGCGTTCACGGGCGCGCCCGCGCGTCGATCCGATGGCGGCGCCAGACACCTGTGTCGCGCGCGCCAGCCTCGACGTGCGCGCGCGTCAACGGCGACGCGTTGCGCGAGACGGGTGGGAAAGAAACGTTCGCGAGTGTTTGCGCGAACGGTGCGCGTGCGGACGTCGATCGCGTGGCGACCGCGCGTGGAAGTGGCGGCGTGAGCGTGATTTTCTGGTCAACTCCTTTGGAGAAAACCATTAGAAAATTGACCAGTCATGAACAGGAAGTCGGGGGGTGGACTCCCGACGGAACTTTTT
>Ga0181554_1000281_pt1 | contig 50131 bp, 35 predicted proteins | sample 011ome_16_FD_145602 | JGI IMG/M metagenome (GOLD analysis project Ga0181554, IMG submission 145602) | Coastal salt marsh microbial communities from the Groves Creek Marsh, Skidaway Island, Georgia - 011503CT metaG (spades assembly) | ecosystem: Environmental > Aquatic > Marine > Intertidal zone... | reverse complement strand
AAAAACAGGACTCTCTGTGTCTGATTTTTCTCATTTTTGACGACACATTTTTTGTTCACATGAGTTTGAACTGTTGATTTTCGCTCGAGAGTATTTACGCGCACATCACGCGATGTGGCGTTTGAGACAGAGGTCGTCTCACGGTGTGGGAATATTTGCAAACAAGAATACTCGAGCAAAAAAAAGATATTTGAGTTTCTCGAATAATAAATTGAATATGTTCTTCTCGTTAGAAGATGAGATGTGTTCACATGTGTGAGTATAATGAAGTTGGTTCAGTTCCGAAAATTTTTTTTGGCTTCTCTCTTTTTGTGTCTGTTTCTCATCATTTTTGTTTTGGTCTTCTTCTTTTCTTCTTCTTCTTCATTCCAAAAGAAACAAAAAGCGCTCGCTTCTCCACACGACAACGACAACACAACAAACACAACGGAAGAAGAACAACAACAAAAGAAAATCAATCGATCAAATCATCATCAAAATCAAAATGCAAGGCGCGCGACAATCGGACGTGTTCTTCGGCGAACGCGAGAGCGGGCAAGACGTGAGGCAATCGAACGTGACCGCAGTTCAAGCGGTGGCGAACATCGTGAGGAGCAGTTTAGGACCCGTTGGGTTGGACAAGGTATTCTAGTTAAAATTCTGTTTTCGAACCGGGAAAAAGTCAACGTTGGCATCGCGATGGATCGTTTTTTTCTCTCTCTCTCTCTCTCTCTGCTGAAAGCGCTTCGTCGCGCTCGACGTTTGGCGGAAGTTTTATACCTTTGCATAAAACTAACTTCTTCTTTTCTTTTCTAAAAACATTAGATGCTCGTGGACGATATCGGCGACGTGACGATAACCAACGACGGCGCGACGATTTTGAAACTTTTAGAGGTGGAACATCCGGCGGCGAAGATTTTGGTCGAACTGGCGGAGTTACAAGACCGCGAAGTTGGCGATGGGACCACGTCCGTGGTCGTGTTAGCCGCGGAGTTGCTAAGAAGAGCGAACGATTTAGTGAGACAAAAGATTCATCCGACGTCGGTGATTGCCGGGTATCGATTGGCGGCGAAGGAGTGCGTGAAGTATTGCGAGAAACACATGGCGCGAAAGGTGGAAGATTTAGGAATGGAAACGATTAAGAACGTGGCAAAGACGAGCATGAGCTCGAAAATTGTTGGGATGGATTCAGATTTCTTCGCCGGTTTAGTCGTGAACGCGTGCGAGAAAGTGAAGACGTACGACGATATGGGCGACGTGAAGTATCCGATAAATCGAGTGAACATTTTGAAGGCGCACGGGAAATCGGCGAAAGAGAGCGAAGTTTTAGATGGGTACGCGCTGAATTTAGGCCGGTCGGCGCAAGGTATGCCGACGCACGTGTCGAACGCGAAAATCGCGTGCTTGGATTTCAACTTGCAAAAGACGAAAATGTTGTTTGGGATTCAAGTTTTAGTCAACGATCCGAAAGAGTTGGAAAGAATTAGAGAAGAAGAGTCGGCGATTACCTCGAGAAGGATTCAGATGGTGTTGGAAGCGGGTGCGAATGTTATTTTGTGTACCAAAGGTATCGATGATATGGCGTTAAAGTATTTCGTAGAAGCTGGGGCGATTGCGTGTCGACGCGTGCCGAAAGAAGATTTGAAGAGAGTCGCGCGGGCGACGGGCGCGCAGGTTTTGAGCTCATTATCTGATATGGACGGGAACGAATCCTTCGACCCAACGCATTTAGGGGAAGCGAAAGAAGTGTTCGAAACGAAAGTGAGCGATGACGAGATGATTTTAATTAAAGGCTGCAAATCCTCGCAAGCGTGTACCATGCTCTTGAGAGGCGCCAACGATTACTTCCTGGACGAAATCGATCGGTCTTTACACGACGCCTTGTGCGTCGTCAAACGTTGCTTAGAATCCGGTTCGGTCGTTCCGGGAGGAGGAGCCGTCGAATCCGCGTTATCTGTTCATCTCGAACAAAAATCCGTCTCGTTGGGTTCTCGCGAACAACTCGCCGTCGCCGAATTCGCCGAGGCGTTGTTGTGCATCCCGAAAACTTTAGCCGTCAACGCGGCCAAGGATTCCACCGATTTAGTCGCAAAACTACGAGCCTACCACTTCGCCTCTCAATCCGGCAAGGAAGAGGACAAACACTACGCCGGTTACGGTTTAGACTTACACAAAGGCGAGTTGAGAGACAACCTCGCCGCCGGCGTCCTCGAACCGACGATGAGTAAGTGCAAATCGTTCAAGTTTGCCGCCGAAGCCGCTATTACGATTTTACGAATCGACGATATGATCAAGTTGGAGAAAGAGGACGGCGACGGGCGAGACGGGTTTTAGTACTACTTTAACGCCACGATGAAATTCGATGCAAATTCTCGAGAGAGAGAGAGAGAGAGAGAGTTAGAGAAGGAAGAGAGAGAGAGAGGGCGATGTGAGAGCGTAGATTATAGGAAAATGAAAGGAAAATGTGAAAAACAATCCTCCTTTACAGAATTCGTCAAAATAAAGAAGAACCCGCTCGCGTTTGCGTCGTAAAATGAAACGACCACGTTGTCTCACTGAAAAAGACCAATCATAACGATGATTTTCTTTTCGCTTTATGTCATCCTCACACTACTCGCGCGTCTGTCTTCTTCACTCGCCGCCGGGGTCACATTTGGCCCCGTCGACGACCGACGACGTCAACCCCTAAAGTTGGATAAACGAGAAGAACTTGCTGCTCGTAGTATCACGGGGATAAGCACGGAGAAGACGAGACAGACCACCTTATGCGTCATCGGGGACGAGAAAGGCAACGTCGAGCACTTGCGGTTGTTAATAGACCAGTCCGAGAAGAACGGACACGAAGTGAAGATATTCCAGTCCGAGAAAGATGCGATTGGGGGAATCAAGTATTGTTCTGCGCTTTTTGCGTTTCAGCGCGGCGACGTCGAGTACCGATTGAGAGATGAAATTGTGAGACTGAGCGAGGACGTGAGAGTGAATCACATTCAAGGGACAGATGTGTTGACGTCGAAGAAAGAGTTAATGGAGCTTGGGTTAGATTTTGTGCCGGAAAGGAGAGACGACGGCGGCGTTCCGGTAATACGGAAGAAGCCGACGCACGGCGGTGTCGAAGTGATGTTGAGTGGCGATACTTTGAAGAAGAGTGAATCCATATACCAAAGATATATCGATAACGCGTTGCATATAGATGGAATGCCGTTCGATTATGGCGCATACGTGTTTCTTTCGGAAACGCATTATTTAGATGGCGAAACGAAACAGGCGAAATTGACGTACGAGGTATGGAATGACGTCATGCTTCGGTTTGCGACGAATGGCCAGTTTGTAGAATCAACGTATACGAACGCGTGGAGTATGCCGAGTTTAGTGAACGCGTCTTCGCCGGGTGAAGACTTTCAGGCCAAGATGGCGTTCGCGAGGTACTTGGGCGAGGAAAAATCGAAAGCGCTTTTCGAAACCATCGATCGACGCATAGAAGATGCGTTTAAAGCAGCTCGGCCGTATTTGTCCAACGCGTTCACAACAACCGCTTTTAGTTTGTTACGATTTGATTTTGTCATCGATGACAACTATTTTCCGTGGTTGATTGAAGTCAACGCGTCTCCGAATATCAAGCCGTCCTCAAAAGGACAAGAGAAGATGCTTATTGAAATGCTCGATGTCGTGTCCAAGAAATTGTTCGCTTTAGAAGAAGATATCGTGTTATCACACGAACTGACGCGAGAAACAGACATCCGCAAGAAACGGTACACGAGAAAGTTAGCGCAATCGGAGTACACGGACGTGGACTGCGTCGTGAGCGATTGGACGGCGTACAAGCCTTCGATATGCGCAGATCCTTGCTACGCCTCCACGCACACGCAGGTTCGCTCTCGAATCATCACGACTCCCCAACGTGGCAACGGCGCCGCGTGTCCTCCAAATTTAATCGAAAGTCGAGTAGCAGATTGTCCGAACGAGTGCCCTCCACCAACGCCGCCTTCTCCACCGCCTTCGCCTCCACCACCTTCCCCTTCGCCGCCTCCCCAATGGAATTACGCAAACGAAAATGGCGCTCCAATCGTGTTCACAACGAGCTCGTCGACGACGAGCACTAGCAGTAGGAAGAAGAGTTTAAAACTATTAGTTTTCGTAGTAGCGTGTGTAGTCTTGTGATGAGGTACCAGTTGGTACCATGATGCGTTAACAACAACTCGTGTGGTGAACATTTTTATAAAAATGCACCCAACAAAAAATTAGGTAAGTACAATTTACATCGCATGAGGCCAATGTCTCGACCCTTGCTGCGTTCCTGGTTTTTCATCTCTTCTTTCTTTCCAAGTGGTGTACAAAGTCTTCTCGCGATGGTCGTTGGACCAGGCAAACTCGAATTTCCCGACCAAAATGCGATCACCCTCGCTGGCGCCGGCTTCCTTCAGCGCCTTTTCAATGCCACTCATTTTCAATACTCTCGCGAAACGTTTATAGCTTTCAAAGTAATCCCAGTTGGTCATTTGACAGAATCGTTCAACCGCGGTGCCTCTGACGACGAACGCGTACGGGGTATCTTCGACGGTAAAATCTTCAATGCGCGCACCGTCTGCCGCTCTTTTCGCTCTCGATTGTTCAATCTCGAGCGACTCTTCGCTCTCTAACCGTCTCGGACCTAACATTTTGTGTGTCTCGGCGACTTTGGACATCAGCTCGTCCACGCCTTCTTTCGAAACCGCGCTGATTTCAAAGCACTCCACGCCTTCGAGTTTTAACGTCTCTTTTAATTTCCTCGCGTTCGTTCTCGCTTGGTCGCTCACGTCGATTTTATTCAAAGCGACTAATCGAGGTTTGTCTAACATCGTCTCATCGAAGAGCATCAGTTCGCTCACGATGGCATCGTGCGCATGCAAACAGTCCTCCTCGGAACAATCCACCACGTGTAGCAACAACCGCGTTCTTTCTGCGTGCCTCAAAAACTCAAAACCTAAACCTAAACCTTCGCTCGCGCCTTCTAATAAACCCGGCACGTCCGCGAAGACCATTCGCGTGTAATCTCTTTCGACCAAGCCTAAGTTCGGGACGATGGTCGTGAACGGATAATCAGCAATCTTTGGTCGTGCGGCGGAAACGGCGGCTAACAGCGAAGATTTTCCTGCATTTGGCGCACCGATAACACCCACGTCCGCGACTAATTTCAGCTCGAGCTCGATCCATTTCTCCAAGCCTTCCTCGCCGAGTTCCGCTAACATTGGCACTTTGTTTTTACTCGTTTTAAACGACGCGTTACCTCTCCCGCCTCGACCACCAGCGATTATCGTCTTCGTTTCTTCGTGTTCCAACAATTCGCACAGCACCTCTCTCGTTTGCGAATCTCTCACGATCGTCCCGGCTGGTACTTTAATCTCCAAGTGATAGCCGTTTGCGCCGTTACATTTCGACCCTCCACCGTGTTTCCCATTCTTCGCTCGATGGTGCACTTTCTTCCGAAACATTTGCAACGAGTGCATGTTCTCATCCGCGGTAAACGACACGTCCCCACCAATCCCGCCGTTCCCACCACTTGGACCACCATTCGGTACAAACTTTTCTCTCCTAAACGCAATCACCCCGTTCCCGCCGTTCCCGGATTTCACGTAAATCTTCGCCGTATCGAAATACCGCATCTCCGACGGCATTCCTTTCCCTCGTTCCAATTTTTTCATTTTCTCCTTCTCGTAATCGTAATCGTCTTCGAATTCCGCGCCTAACTGGTACATTTTCCCGCCCGGCGTGAACACGTTGATGTCGTCCTCGTCGTCTGAATCGTCGTATTCAATCGCGTCGTCTTCATCAAAGCTCTCTTCCTCAACATCATCAGAGCTTACGAATTCGCCCCAAGAAGAAGAGGCGTTCGTCGACCCATCCTCCTCGTCCTCGATTTCCTCTCCAAACTTTACCATTCTCCCTCCGTTCTTCATCTCCTTCTCTTCCTCTTCTCTCGTTTCGTCCCACTCGAAGTACTGTTTGAAACTGTTGTTGTTGCTCTCTTCCGCGTAAAACTGCGCGCGAGTGCGCATGGTTTCCGACTTTTTATCCGCCGCGGCTTCTAAACCTTCAAACCAATTTGTCGTTGCTGCTTTCGAAGATGACGACGATGGTGCCTCCACGTCGTTTTCTGAAGAGGACGAAGACGACTTCGATTCCATCACCTTTTTAGCCGCCGCCGGGGAAGAATTCTTCAATTTCTTCTTCTTCTTCTTCTCCTTATCGTCTTTGATGGGAGAAAGAGAAGGTTTCGCGCGACAGAGCACCGGAGAACAACAACGACTGCTGCTGCTCGTTCGGTAACGACTCGCAGGAGAGAGAGTCGAAAGAAGAAAAGACGCGCGCATGATGTGAGAGATTATTTGTGACGAGAACAGCTTCACTTAATCGATTATTTTTAATGTACAACTGGTGTGTGTTTGGGGTGGATTTTACGAGAACTACTTCGATTTCTTTTCGTTCCCTTTCGTTTTCTTTTTCGAACCTTTCCTGGGTTTGATCCCCATGAGCTGCGGACTGTGATTGACGGCTTCGGCCCATCCGAAGGACGGGTGTCTTTCCCACCACCCGTCGGTGTCTTCCCAAACGTCCCAGTGGTCGCTTCCGTCGCTGGAGTGGCCGTATTTGCGCACTCGTCCGTCTGGCCAGTGTTCTTCTCCCCAGTCTTTGCTGACTTTGTGACCGTCGCGGTCGTTCCAGGTGGAGCCTTCGCGTTCGCCTTGACGGCCGTGAGAGGCGTAGGAACCCCATCGTTCGGACCAACGCTCGCCCCAGGAGCGACCGCTGCCGCCGTCTTCGCCGACGTCTCGATCTGCCCAAGAATCGTTCGTTTTCATGCAACCGCCGTGGCCGTCCCATTTTTCTTTCCAGTTGTGGTTCCATCGAGACGCGTGGCCGTCCTCTGGGATCTCGTTTTTACCGACGCACGATTTCTTGAAACATTCTCGGTCGACGACGCCGTCGCCCCAGTACGCCTCTCGCCAGTCTTCGTGCCATTCCGCGCCGCTCGCGTTGGCGCCCCATTTGTTCGCGGACCGTTCGATTTTTTTACTCGCGTCCGTGAAGAAACCTCGCGAGACGTCGGAACAGGAGATTTCAGACCACGATTCTTGCCAGACGTTGCCGTGACCGTCGCGTCCGGATTTTACGGCGCCGAGTTCTTTGTAATCAAACGCGTCCGCGGTGGACCACCACTTCTCTTCCCATTCGACGGACCCGTCCGCCGACTGCCCTCTCACTAACGTCCATTCGCAAACGCGCCCGTTTTCTAATTCGCTCGTGCCAGCTTCTCGCCACCATCGCGTGCCGTCGGAAAGCTCGCCGTGCGTTTCGCCATCTGCGCCTAATTCTCTCACCGCGGACGCGAATTCCGCTTCCGTCGGCGCTCTTTGGTCTGCTTCCACCTCGTCCGCTTGCGTCGCCGTTTGGCTTTCAAATGCCAGCGGCAACTCCTTCGTGCCTTTCGCTTGAACTTGAGACTGAAAATCTAAATTCAGCGTTTGCGTCACGCCGCGTTCGGCGACTTGCACCGCCTGTTCGATTCTAGTTTGCGTTTGCTTCTGTAATTTAGGCACCGGCGCGCCATCGGTATCGGATTTTTTCCTCTCCGGAGGCGTCCAAGACCAGAAATCCATCCCAGTCGCGTCGCCGTTCGCATCGTCGTCGATGTCAATGGAATGGTTAATCGAGTGCGCTTTCTTCTGCGCGTTTCTCAGCGTCCCTCCCGCCGCTCCTCCTCCTCCAGACACTCCAGATGCCACATTTGCTGCCGCATCGCTCACCTCCTTCAACGTCTTCGCCGCACTTTTCTTCACCGTAGATAACCCATCCTCCACAATTTTTTTCGCCCGACCAATCTCAATCGGCGACGTCACCGCCGACCGAGCTTGCGCGGCGTTCAGCGCCGCTTTCGCGCGTTCGATGGTCCCGATCGGCGACGCCGCGCGTTCGAACAAATCAATCACGTTGGCGGACTTTCTCGATTTTTCGTCCTGTTCTGAAGTCGTCGTCTGAATCGTCGTCGTCGTCGTTTGGGTCGCGGATGATGATGGTGATGATGAGAACGACGACGGCGGTGGTTTTGATGATGTCGGCATCAATCCCGAATCTCGATGTGGTTCTTGTTCTTGTTGTTCTTCTTGTTGTTCCGCCAAAGGCTTTGTTGTTTGGGGCAAAAAGTCCACGCCGTAAATCACGCTCGTCCTCTTCGGTGGCAACACGTCCTCCTCGCCTCCTCCTCCTCCTCTGTCCGAGGAAGGCGACGATAAAGACGACGGCGAGAAACGATGATGATAATGATGATGATTTTGCGCGTGCTTCCGCTGACTCCATTTTATCCTCTTTTGAGTGCACAAAGCGGGGACAAAATGAACGACTTTAACAGCGACGAGGACGACACCGTTACCACCACCCATGATGATGCGCGTGGTAGTTTTATGTGTTCTCGTTCTTTTTCTTCTTTTACTTCGGCTTGGATCTCTCTCTCGTCTTCTCGAGCTCTGTTCTGGCGCGCGCGTAATCCCTTAACGAACATTTTGTATCTGAATAAAATAAATTTAGGGTTGGTTAAATGCTGATGCTTATACGACGTGTATGTGTATACTTAGAAGTACAACTGAGCTAATGTTGAGTACGCATGTGGCTTTGCAAATGAGCAAGTTGACGAAAAGCTTTATCGCAAACATCACATTCGTACGGTTTCTCGTTTGTGTGAATACGCATGTGGACTTTCAAATAACCAGATTGACGATATCTCTTCTCGCACACATCACATTTGTACGGTTTCTCGTTCGTGTGCATACGCTTGTGGCTTTTCAAATGACCGAGTTGACGAAAACTTTTCTCGCAAACATCACATTCGTACGGTTTCTCGTTCGTGTGAATACGCATGTGCCTTTGTAAAACGTGAGAATAACGAAAACGCTTCTCGCACACATCACATTCGTACGGTTTCTCGTTCGTGTGAATACGCATGTGTCTGGCCAAATTGGATGAATTAACAAACACCTTCTCGCAAACATCGCACTCGTGCCCTCTCTTTCTCTTCACTCCTTTAGCAACAAAAGCAGTTTCTTCTTCTCGCATCTGGTGATTTTGCTCCACGACATCGTCGCACGGCACGCACATAATCCTCCATAATTGCTTCACGTCCTCGTCTTCTCCCTCTTCTTCTTCTTCTTCTCCCTCTTCTTCTTCTTCTTTTTGTATCTGATGATTTGCCTCGACATCCTCATCATCAGGAATCCTCGAACGCACAAACACCAAAGGTTCTTCTTTCCCGCGTCCCTTCAAAACCGTCCTCGCGTTCACCGCTCTTTTCGGACGTGGATTCTTTCGCGGTCGTCGTCGCATGTTGTTGTTGTTGTTGTTGTTGTTCTTTCAACGCGTCGTCGTCGCAGAGTAGAAGAAGAGGTTCTTTCTCAAAGCGTAAAGAGTTTATGTAATAGCAGTGTTTATAAGTCTTGGAAAAAAAAAAAATTGAGACGTTTCGCAGGAAATGAAGAAAAAGCTTCTCAAAAAAAAAAAAATTTCTCCTCAGAACGAACCAACGAAAATCACTCGAACAACTCAAAATTCTGCTGTTGTTGTCCTTCTCTTCCGGTGGATGCTGAGAGGAAGCAGCTCGCGGTGTCTTCGTTCGCTGCTCGCGTCCTCTTTCATTTCCTCGTCTTTATCCTCTCCTTCGAAAACTGCGCGCGCTGCTTTTGCCAGCTTTTGTGCTCGAGGAGGACTTTTGAGAACGGAAGGAACGCGTTTTATTCCAAGTCGTCGTCGTCGTCATCGTCATCCGTCTTTGAACGACAACAGATTTTCCCCGAGTTTAAGTCTGTCCTCTTTGTCGCCGCATCGGAGAACGAGAAGACCAACACCAGCGAGAGGTACGGAAGGGTTGTTTTTCGCGTCGCTTCCTCCCGTTGGTCCTCAGTTGGCGTCGTTTTCGGAGGCGGCGTCATCGTCTTTGTCTGTGTTCTCATCAACAACAACAAACATGGTGTCCGTGGCGTGGATAGTCGGCGCGGCTTCGATTGTTGATTTTGGCATCCAACTCGTCGGTTGGGCGATATCGAGCGCGATGAAAACGGAAAAGTATTACGATTTGTGCGGGTCCGGGGCGTTTGCCGCGGTCGCGGTTTCCACGTTTGCGTGCACGAACGGGGAACCTCGCGCGGCGTTGGCGACGACGGCGTTGTTGGCGTGGGCGATGCGCTTGGGCGCGTTTCTCGTCACGCGGGTGCATAAAGACGGAGGGGATAAAAGGTTCGACGGGATTAAAGAAGACCCGGCGACGTTTGGGATTTATTGGTTCATACAAGGGATTTGGGTGCTGGTGACGGCGATGCCGGTGATTTTGATCAACGCGAACGCGGTGACGCAAGGACCGTTGAGAGCTTTAGATTGGATCGGGTTTGCCATTTTTGCCGTCGGATTGACCATGGAAACGGTCGCCGATCAACAAAAAAGAGCGTTCAAAGCGGACGAGAGGAATAAGGGAAGATACATCGATAGCGGTTTGTGGAGCGTTTCGAGACACCCGAACTATTTCGGCGAGATTACTTTATGGACCGGGTTGAGTATGGTGGGGTTGTCCGGCGTGGCGAAATACGGCGCCGGCGAAATCATCGGGTGCGTCCTGTCGCCGTTGCTGGTGACGTTTTTAATCACGCAGTTGAGCGGGATTCCGTTGTTAGAGAAGAGCGCGGACGAGAGGTGGGGTAACGAAGAGGCGTATCAAAAGTATAAGAGAGAAACGCCGACGTTGGTGCCTTACATTGGGGGCAAATAAAAAATCTTACTTCTCGCAAAAGCATAAAGTGTACACGTAACCAATTTTGTGATTACATCATCATCTAAGACGTTCTAATAAAAACTTGTTCAGTCATCTTTTACTACTCGCCGCCGCACGGCGGCGCGGTTATATTGCTGCTATTTTGTTCGGATGTAAACTCCCACGCTCTCCCTTTCGACTCTTTTTCAAGTTTCGAACGCGATTTTTGTGTCTTTTCGAGGACGTGTGCGCCAACCAATCGCGATCGCCGCGGAAAATTCGATCGCCGCACGCTTCGCACGCGCGTTCAATCCACGCGTCGTTGTTTTCCTCGAGATCAACAATAACATCGCGGCGAGTGCTCTTTTTCGTCGATGGTGCGTTTACGTCGTCGACAAACTCCTCCGTAATGAATCGTACCGCTCGGGAGACGACTTCGTCTTCCCAAAACGCGTTCGCCTTCGAGGACGAGGGCGGTGATGCCGCCAGCATCTCGTGCATTTTCGTCGCGTCTATTTCGATCGTCGGCGCGGAACGAAACTCGCTCGATTCTACCATGTTTGCAAACTGTCTGCGTTGGCGTCTGGCTAAACGTTTCGTTCGCGCGCACATTTTCTCGAATCGTGTTTCTGTGTCGTCATCTGTTTCGTCCAGAAACTCTCGAACGCCAATGGCTTGCGCCACACCTGTGTTTGATTTCGCGGCGGTCGGGTAGGTTTCTATGAACGTTTTAATCTCCTTCTCGACGCCGTCGTGGCGCATTCGCTCCAAGCGCGTCTCGAGCGTCTTTTCCAACGCCTCGTTCTCCGCGACCACGTGTATCACTCTCGTCACGGTAGGTGGAAACATCAGTTGTTGCTCGTTTTGCTGTTTTCGTTCGTCGTCGTTTGCTTTGTCTTTTTTGCGTTGAAATATCGTTGAAGGCAACAAACTTTCTTCGCCGTTTGCCTCTTCGGCTATTTGCAAATACCTTCTCACGCGTCTCGCGTCTTTCGGATGCAGACGCGCGGCTGCTTTTGGATCCAATTCGCGCAATCTCTCGTGCATCGCTCGTCTCTCTTCCAAGGAAAGTATATCCACGTCGTCGTCGTCGTCGTCGTCATCGTCCGATGTATCCGGCATCGACGCCTCGCGTTCAGGTAAAAAAGTCTTCAACATGGCCGCTTTCGCGTAATACGGCGTACCGCCGACGCATACGACGACGCTCCTCTTTCCATGCCTCTTCGTCCAAATCTTCTCCACGATTTCTAAAAATGATGCACGAAACCACCGCACGTCTTTTTTCTTTGTCTTTGTCTTCTTCTTCGTCCTCGTCTCCTCCTCCTCCTCGATCCCAACGACCCCGAACAACTCGTGCACCACCTCCCCTCTCGTCTTCTTCTTCTCCTCCTTTTCCTCTACCAAAACTCGCGCGGTCGCGATCGGCAGTTCCTCGTGCACTTGCAACGCGTCCATGTTCACGATCGTCACCATCTGGTCATCGATATCATCGTCATCGTCATCATCAGACTTCTTCTTCTTTACCTTCTTTGTCTCCGAGTTCGTCGTCTCCGAAAATGAAGATTCCATTAAAATCTTCACCGCGATATCTTCCGCGACCTTCGTCTTCCCGACACCGGTCGAGCCCAGGATAAAAACCACCCTCCTATTCTTATCGTTCTGCAGTATCATCGCGTCGTCTCATTATTATATTTCGCGCGTCTTCTCAAAGAAGAGAACAAACAAACGTAAGTGTGTTTTTGTGACAAACAAAAGGAAGAAAAATGAAGAAAAAAGAGAGAGAGAAAAGAAACCTGTCTCTGTTAGGGTTTAAGACCCTAAACATAAAAAGCAGAGATCAAATTTTTCCTCCTCCCATAAACATCATCACTAAACTACGTTTGAGGGAGCGCGTTGTTGTCTCACCACCACCCCTTTCTTCTCTTTGAAAATTTCTCCTTTTTTGTTGCGTTTTGTCGTCAGAGAGACGACGACGACGACGACGTGGGAGGAACGACTTTTTTGAAGAGAGAGGTGGTTGGGTGGTATTTGTTGTCCTCCTTAAAGAAGAAAGAGAGAGAATTTAGAGCGGCTTTCTGTAGTTTAGGGTTTAGGTTTTAGAGAGCACCAAACATGGAGGAGAAACGCGACGTTCCGATCGAATTCCGCTTGGACGCGCTGGAAGAAGAGCTCTTCCGCCTCCACGAGGACGTTCTGGAAGCAGAAAATGTTTCTTGGTTACCGAGAGGGCATCACGCGCAACAACTGCTTTCGGAATACAACAATGGGTTCGGGATGATGATGATGATGATGATGCAACAACGAGAACAACAACAAAAACGTAAACGAGATGACGATGGAGGAGATTTGAAGGATGACGACGATGCTTCTCATCATCATCATCGCAGTAGACATGGTCGAGAGAAGGAGAGTAATGGGAGGAATTTTTATCATCATCGCGGAGAAGGAGGAGCGGCGACGTTGGCGTTGCAACGCGCGCCGTACACGCTCGCGGAAGCGCACGGCGTCGACGAGATGGAGAAGAAAGCCTCGGCGAGAAGTAGTCAACCTTCGTCTTCTTTTCCAGCTAAGAAGAAGAGCGGGGGTAGTTTTAAGAGTAAAAAGAAGAGTTTCGGGAGCTTTGGCAACTTGGCCGGCGCGGCGGGCGGCGGGAAAAGTTTTCAAGGAGGAGGAGGGAAGAAGAAGAGCGCTTTGAAGCAACACAAAGGAGGCGCGCCGACGATGCTGACGAAAACGAAGACGTCCTCGTGGTGGAGGTGGGCGGAGGAAGTGTTTCGGAGGGTCGGAGCGAACGATGTGGCGAGAGTGTTGCCGACGAAGAACTGGAGAGACGACCAGGCGTTGAAGATACCGCCAATTGGGAATAGGAACGGGATGATGATTTTTGACTACGACAACGGCAACAACAACGAGGAGGGGGTGAGCGAAGAGGAACGGTTGAGGAGAGCGGCGGCAGGAGCCGCGGCGACGACGAGTGGCCAACAACTCCCACTCCAACACCAGCAAGCGCCGGCGCTGGGTGCGGCGCCTTTACTGCTTTTACAGTCGCCTTTTGACGCGTTCAAACCGCTAGGGGAAGAAGCGACGAGAGCGACGCAGTCGTTTGACTGTTTGCAAAGCGACGAAATTCGAGAGTTGTGTTTTGCGTTTTTAGCCATGTCGAGAGAAATAGGAAGTTTGTTGCGGAAAGAAAGCGACGACGAAGAAGACGACGAAGATGACGATGAAGATAAAGAGGACGAGGACATCGCCGCGTCGTTTTTGGAAGATATTTTCAACGGCGACAAACAAGCGCGCGATAGATGGATGAAAGCGCCCGCAAAGAAAGTCGCCTCGAGGAGTAGCTCGAGGACAAAGTTAGCGTTAGCCGCGCAAGAAGAGGAGAAGGAGCTGACCGAGGACGATTTAATCGTCATGCGTGCGCGGATATGGTTATCGGAGATTGTGGTAAAAATTGTCGAAAGACGAAAACAAGCCATCGAGAACCACGGGAGGAAATTTGATAAAGATGTGGTCGTGGTGAAGGATACGAACAACGCGGGTGTTGGGTACGGAGCTAATGCGAAGTTGATGGGCGCGACCGTAACGAAGAAACGCAAAGGCACGGCTGCGAAGAAAGGCAAGAAGAGCGCGTGGACGACGAAAGCGAAACAATTGAAGCAACAAGAAGAAGAAAAACAGCAACAAGAACAACTGTTGCTTCTGCAACAACAAGAAGCGCAAATAAAGTTGGAGGAAGCGGAGAAAGCGAATGCGCGTGGGATGAGTGGATCTTCTTTCATGGAAACGAAAGAAGAAATACTCGCAAAGAAGGTACAACTCGAGAATCGCATTCGGGCGACGTTTGGCGCATCCGGCGATCACGACGCGGTGGAGCGCATAGCTCTGGGCGAAGCCGCGCACCCGCACACTCTGCAACTCATGCAAACGGCATTCACAACGCCCGAGTTTACCGCAACCATAGAAAAGGAAGAAGAGACGCCCTCGAGACAACGAAAGATACCGGCGGGAAGAAGAGGAGCTAAAGGAAATAAGAGCGCGTCGAAGAGAGCGAAAGCGTGCGCTTTGTGCGAAAAAGGCTCGGATCACGCCAAGGCAACTTGTGGGACGGATGAGGCGCAGTTTCGGTGTGAAAAGTTGCGCGAACGCATCAAAGATGAAATTATGGAGAAGAAGCGGAAGGCAGAAGAGGCGCTCGAGGATGTCGCAGCGGAATGCGCGGAAGAAATGAAAGAGAAAAAGTCCGCCTCGAAAACGAAGAAGCGGAAGAACGAGAAAACGCCGGCGCGAAAAGGAAGGAGTCACGAAGAGACGACGACGCCGAAAGTCAACAAAACCCTCAAATCACCATTCTCGCCCGATACCAACGGTAAAGTCAAGTTTCCGTCTTTAGCCGTCGTTCCGATGCAAAGATACGGAGGTGATGATGAAGATAAAAGCAAAAGCGACGAAGAGGACGATCCGACGGCGAAAGATGCGAAGGACGAGTTGAAGCGTTTACAAAAGTATTTTTCAAACAACCCAGAGTTGGTTTCGTGCGCTCCGTGCGATGACGTCGAGAACGAATTGCTCACGTGCCAATACGAGCTTCTGTATCAAATCAACGCCAATCGATCAAACTTGACGAAATTCTTCCAAGAAATTACCGGCAAGATTGAAGAAGAGGCGACGTGGTTTGAGAACAGATACGTTGGCATCAGCGAAGCGAATGCGTTCGTCAACACCATCCGCGAAGCACGGAGGAAGGAAAAGAGGGAGAAGCGCGCGAGAGATCAACAGCAAGCGTTTGAAAAAGCCGCCGCAGCAGCGGAAGAGTCCAAACGCCAAGCGTTTCGCCGCCATCTCGGGGAACAGGTTGCGGCAGCGACCGGTAATCCGGACGTGAATCCGGATCAACTCGTGATTCCTGAAATGCCGGATGAATCGGCGAACGTTTCTCGCCCGCGGCGCGGCGTCGCTTTGGCCAACGCCGCGTTACAAGTGTTAGGATTGAGAGGTAAAGTTGCCGGCTTCTTCGGAACGAGTCCGAAAGCGAACGCGTTGGAGTCGAAACAGTCTTCGTTTACGGAGCGATCGTTAGATAAGAACGCCGATCATCAAAATAACAAAGGTATTGCTATCGGAACCGTCGACGCGAGAAATTTGTTCCAACTTCTCGATCCTTTACACGCCTCTACGAGTCGAACTGTTTTGGACGTGTGCAACGTCTGCGCGAACTCGTGTTGTCCCGCGAAAGTAGTCAAGGATAAAACAATCTACCGGTGTCTCGGATGCGACGTTACGGTGCACGACGAGTGTTACGGTGTTTTATCCGAGAAGAACGAAAAGCACAAATCTTTCGTCTGCGACGTGTGTGCGCACAATCACGGGAGCGGCTACGGATCTTGGCCGGATGCGCAAAAACGCACGGCACATTCGCCTTTGTTAACTTCCGCCGACGAGAAATTACGAGCACAGGGGAAAAGCGTTTCGTGTATTTTGTGTCCCGCGAAACTTGGCGCCATGAAGAAAGCATCCCTCACGCTTCCAGTTTCGCAGAGAGCCAATCAACAGAATTCGACAACGACGGCGTGGGTCCACGTGTCGTGCGCGGAATTAGTCCGAGGCGCGACGACGAACCCGTTCGCCGATTCCGTAGAGATTAATCCAACCGTTTTTGGTGGAACTATTCACTTCTCCGGAACGCCGACCAATAGAGCCGCCGCTCAAACTGTCGCTGTCGCGCAACCGCCGCAAATCGATACGCCTATCCTGTCAAATTCGTGCACGCTTTGTTATTCGCGAAGAGGCGGATGCGCTGCGACGTGCGCGTTTGGTAGTTGTCGCGCGCGGTTCCACTTGTGCTGCGCGAGAGCTGCTGGTTGGCACGCCCGTTTCTCCGACGGCAGCACTTCTTCCAAAAGACAACCGAGGGCGTATTGCGACCGGCACTCGCCCATCCAAAGAGAAAAAGACGAAAGCAAAGGCGTCCAAGTTGCCAAGTTGTCGCTCACGGATAACGAAAATGAGATCATGGTTCAAACCGTTCGCGCGTCTGCGGATGGGAAACGCGGGAAAGTTTCCATGCTTAGCGCGTTGAGAGCTATGCAGAGATCCATGCGTCTCGAATGCGAATCTGCTCACAATCAAGGCGGCGGCGGTGTTGTTACCGCCAACGCTCTCGGTCTCGGCGTCGGAACCACCTCCAACTCCGCCGGATTACTCCAACACCAGAGCAGCTACAGCAGCGACGCATCTTTCCTCGACGGTATCCTCCCAAACAAACTCCCCCCGACGTCAAACCCGGACTTATCCCACCCGGGATCAAACGGCGGGACTCCCAAAAAAGCGCGATCCACCGCGTACGCTCGAGGCGCGAGTCGAGGTAAACGCGGCTCCGTCCGCGCGTCCAGAAATGGAAGTCGAGCTCCAGCTACCGCGCTCATGAGTGACGAAGAAGCAATTCGGGCGAACAGCACGTTGCCGGAAGGTTGGGCGTACGTTCCGAGAGAGACTTTAGATAAGTAGTAGCGCGTAGCTTTGGATGTGAATATTTTTGCTTGTTTTCGGTTTCCTTTCGATGCGGTAGACGTCACTTTTTTTCGGAGAATCATGGCTTCTTTGGCGGCGACTCGTGCGAACGCGCACGCAACGTGTCTCTCCTCCTTCAGGCGGGGAGGCTCTTTGTCCACCTCCGGCAGACACAACGGCAGACGCAATTCTTTTAAAAGAAGCATCTCGTCGGAAAAGACAAACACCGCAGCAAAAACCAAGTCGTCTTCATCATCCTTGAGCGAAGAAGTGAGAAACGATTTTCCAATCCTCCGGTCGGAAAACGATTTCGGAATGCCAATCGTCTACTTAGACTCCGCGGCGACGTCTCAAAAACCTCTCGCAGTTCTCAACGCGCACGCGCAGTTTTACGCGACCGCAAACGCGAACGTCCACCGAGGCGTGCACTACTTATCCGCAAAGGCGACGGATGCGTACGAACAAAGCCGCGCGAAAGTTGGAAAGTTTATCAACGCGAAAACGGACAGAGAGATTGTGTTTACCCGAAACGCGAGCGAGAGTTTGAATTTAATCGCAAACACGTGGGGGGAGACAAACATTAAGGAAGGGGATGAAATCGTTTTATCCGTGGCGGAACATCACTCGAACATCGTGCCGTGGCAGTTGTTGGCGGAAAGGAAAGGCGCGGTGTTGAGATTTATCGGATTGGATGAGAACGAATGTTTGGACTTGGAGGAGTTGGAAAGAACGGTGAACGCGAGGACGAAGCTGGTGTCGTTGCCGCACGTTTCGAACGTGCTCGGTTTTACGAGCGACGTGGAAAGGATCGTGAAAACGGCAAAGAGCGTCAACGCGACGGTAGTTTTAGACGCGTGTCAAAGCGTTCCGCACATGCCGGTAGACGTGCAAACGTTAGGGGCAGATTTCATCGTCGCCAGCGGTCATAAGATGTGCGGTCCAACCGGTATTGGGTTTTTATGGGGCAAGTACGACGTGTTGTCCGAGATGCCGCCGTGGATGGGCGGCGGCGAAATGATCCAAGACGTCTACTTGGAAAAGTCTACGTACGCACCACCGCCGGGTAGATTTGAAGCCGGCACTCCGGCGATTGCGGAAGCCGTCGCTTTAGGCGCCGCGTGCGACTACCTCTCCAAAATAGGCATGGACCGCGTCCACGAGTTTGAACTCGAACTCGGTGCGTACCTCTACTCCGAACTCCTCAAAAACATCCCCAACGTCCGCATATACGGTCCAAACCCACTGAAAGTAAACCCTCAAACTGGCAAAAACTTCGAACGCGCCTCCTTAGCCGCCTTCAACGTCGACGGCGTCAACTGCTCGGACGTTTGCACCTTACTCGACCAACTCCACGGCGTCGGCTGTCGAAGCGGTCACCACTGCACGCAACCGTTGCACCGACACTTAGACGTCCTCGGTAGCGCTCGAGCGAGTTTGTACATTTACAACACCAAAGAAGACGTGGATAAGTTCATCGAAGCGTTGAAAGAAGTCTTGGAGTTTTTAGGCGAACCCGTTTAAGTGCACTATTTTATTCACACAGCGTAGTAGTACACACAGACACACACACACACGCGCGCGCACATTTCTCTCGCACATCACCTTTACTCGTCGTAGCTTCTCTGCCAGTCGATGTAAATGCTCCGGTACCTAACTTCGCGTAACCGAAGAAGACACTCTTTTGTACCAGTTTGTGTGTTGGACTCCAAATGCGTTTTGATTTTTTTTTGTTTTTTTGAGGTCCATCACATTTTTGTACTCCTTGCTCGTGCTCGAGTACCCCTCCTTTGGTGCGAAGAGCACACATTTGCACACTCCGAGACGTTCAAAAAGAGCACCCCATTTGCACTGAAAAAGATTCGTCGGTACGAGCGGTCCACAAACGCGCACGCGCAGCAAAAACTTTCTTTCTTCTCGGGCGGCGTTTCAGCGCTTCACACTTTTTACGCACTTCTTCCACTTCCCCTTCTCTGTATTCCGTTTATTTATATACTCAAATGATTGCCATTCAACGCACCTCTGCGTCACTCGTCGGAGCGACGACGACTGGGGCGAGATCGTCCCCCGCGACGTCGAGAAAAAATCATCGCGCCGCTGCCGCTTCCACCGTCACCCGTCGCGATGGGATGCGGTCTCACGTGACGTCGATGGAACGAAGGACGAAGAATTCGTTCCGACTCCCCGCGATCGCGATGCCGTCTCCCGAAGTCAACGAACGGATGCAAACGATGACGTACAACGAAACCGGGAAATGGCGGGAGAATTTTGACCTCGCCGGGTGGGCGAAGGAGATCAGAGAGGTACGTTTCTCGTCCCTTGAATTCAAACGACGTCCTTTTCCCCCGGTGGTGATAAGGATGTGGATTGTGTTCGTTTTGAAAGCTTTGTCCTCCGCTTTGTCCTCGATCGCGGCATCGTTTCATCGCTTTTAAGGGGAAGAAGAGAGCGTGGTTTTGTACGTTTTACGTCCTTCCCTCTGGCGCGATGAGATCTCGGGCGAGACGCTCGCCAGAACCTCTCTAGAGGATGGATGACTTTTCGGCGCAAATGTCTCCCCTTTTATCCTTTCTCGTACTCACAAGCAGCCCTCTGATCTCTTTTTTTCGCTTCAATGACGATGATGACATTTTTAACACGAATAACAGGTTGAAAAAGAACAACGCTCGGATAAGTACCACGAAGAGGACGTGAAGCACCTGAAGAAGATCCTCGGATGGGCGAACATGTGCTACTACGGCGGACTCGGGGTTATGTTTTTACTGCCGCAACTCGGCGTGGCGCAAGCGTTTGGGGCGAACGTTTTAGGCGCGTTTATGATGTCCACGGCGATTTGCGCGAGATGGACGATGGTTGGACACCACGTGTGCCACGGTGGGTATAACGCGGCCATGACGGAAGGGAACGAGATTAAAGGGAGGTTTCACCGAAGGAAGTTTGCAAGAGGACCGTGGAACAGAATCATCGACTGGATGGATTGGATGATGCCGGAGGCGTGGGACGTGGAACACAACCACTTGCACCACTATCAGTTGGGGGAGGATGCTGACCCGGATTTGGTCGAGAGAAACATGAAGACGACGAGAGAAGGGCCGATGCCGATGTGGGCGAGATACATGCAAGTTGCCGCGTTGTCCGTGATTTGGAAGTGGTTTTACTACGCGCCGAACACGATGAAGGAGTTGTTCGCGAGAAGAGCGAGAGAGGCGGAAAAGAGAGGCGAGGAATCGTACCAACCGTACACGACTGGGTCGATGCCGTCCACGGTATTGACGACGGTCCAATCTGCGTTCCAGGGGAACTTTGGCGCGATTATTGAAACCGCCAAGTGCTTCGCGCCGTACGCGACGTTTCAGTTTGGCGTCTTGCCGGCGGTTGGTTACGCCATCGGCGGCGCGCAAATGGCCATGGCCACTTTGGCGACGACTTTATTGGCGGATTTGTTCACCAACTTGCACTCGTTCATCGTGATCGCGACGAACCACGTCGGTGACGACATTTACAGATTTGAATCCGAGACGAAACCGAGAACGGACGACTTTTACATGCGAGCAGTTATCGGCTCTGCGAACTTTCGCACCGGGGGCGACGTCAACGATTTCATGCACGGCTGGTTGAACTACCAAATCGAGCACCACATGTGGCCGGACATGTCCATGCGATGCTATCAAAGAGCGCAACCGAAAGTTAAGGCGATTTGCGAAAAGTACGGCATGCCGTACGTGCAAGAGAACGTGTTCAAGCGCGTTGGGCAATTGGTCGATGTCATGGTCGGCAAGCGCACAATGCTCGTATGGGAAAACGGAGATTAATTTTTAGCGTTTATTATAACTACCTAGCCTCGAACTTTATGTGTAATTACAACTGAAAAGACTTAAGTGAAAACTTATTTTCTTCCTCACTCACGGAAAGATGTCGCCGTTCAACGGATGCTGCTCCGCGTTTTCCTTCTTGTTTTTCTTTTCCGGTTTCGCGCGACGAAACCCGTTCAAATATTTTTCTAAAGTGTCCAAAGTCAAATACGGTTGGTCCTCTTCGCACACCGAATCGTTTTGCAACTGCACGCGATCCAACACCGGCGTCGGTTCCACCGGTCCTTCTTTTTCTAAAGCAGCAGCCGACCGTCGAAAAGATTCGCAGACGTCCTTCTCGAAAGGGTCTAAGCAAACGCCCGTGGATAACATGACTTCGACTCGAAATCGAAGCGGGTCGTCCGGTGGAACGTGGAAACACTCGTACATGCGAAAAACGATGTGAGTTAAATAATCGAGCTCTTTCGAGCGTTCGCCGAGAATTTCGTCTAACCCTTCGACGACGAGCGGGTTTCTCTTCGTGCACGAGAAATCAGAATCCAAATCGGATCTGGCATCAAAAGAAACGTCGGCGGAGGAATTCGGAGCGCGCGGCGGTTTCCGCGGGCTCAAGAGGGGATCGCCAAACGCGTTCGTCTTTGACGTTCCACCACTATTGGTCTTTTGCGTTGTCATCGTCGCAGCTTTTGGAGGCGACGAACTCGCCGCCACGTGTTGTGACGATCGTTTTTTATCGCCACTTGCTCTCTTTCGTAAATCCTCTTCCAAGTGCGCGTATTTCAAAATGTTCAACAGCGAGTGCAAGTGCGACTCGGACGTGAAATACAATCGCGTTCGCACGTGTCTATACGGCGAATGCACCTTCTTTTCGGTCGCGTACCGCATGTTCAAACGCGTCGGCGCGTCTTCCTCTTCGTCCTCGTCTTCGTCGTTTGGATCGGTGCTGTTGTTCTCGTCCGGGGAATTTCTGTTGTTCAAGAGCGACTTCTTGCCCAAAAGTTTGACCGTTTTCTTCTTGTTCGTCTCGACCGCGTACGATTCTTCTCTGGTGTTGCTCATATCAGCGAGAAGTTTACCCAACAAGCCACCGGCGATAGTGGCACCAATTCTAAGCTTTGAGATCGGGTGCGTGCCGTATTCGTTCGGAACAACGCAGTCCGCGAGTTCTTTACTTAAAATGTATAGTTCTTCTAATCCATCGAGTTTTAAGTGCGCGTTGTGAATGGAATCGTATTTCGCGGCGTCGTAAACGTCCGGGACTTTTGAAATATCAAACGTTTCTTTGCGCCCGTGGAATAAATCTTCCTCGAGTTTTTTCCATCGCGTGTGCATGAGAAGAAAACTTTCGCCACCGCCAGGCAATTCGAGCGTGTTACTCGCAGGCGCAGAACCTCTTGGTGCGGTGGCTGAAAAGTACGTCAACGTGTCCACCCACGTGTCCGGCGGTAACGCGTTGTCTTTCAATCCACGGTTTTTGCCCAGCGCGATGAGCACCTTACGCCAACGGTTACGCGCTTTCAACTTATCGTTCATTCGAGATGCCATTTCGAGGAGCTGTGAAGATATGCCGTGAACGAGCTCAAATACTCGGCGAAGTTTTTTGGAAGGTGAAGATGGGACGCTCGCGAGAGCGACGTCTTCCAAGTGACTGTACTCGCCCTCCACCGAGGTCAAGAAATGGTGCGAGTCCAAAAGCTTACCTCGTTCGACTGCGGCGATACGATCAGCGATGAGCCAGGAATTTCCAGAACGTTCGATGTTGAACAAACCTTGAGTTTGCGTGACGAGTTCGTCGTACTCGTTTTCTTCGTGGATGTCGTCTCGCGAGGAGGCTCGGCCGAACCGAACCGCTCGAGGGGTAGCAGTATTTCCACTTGATTCATACATTCCGTCCGAACCCGATCGACTCAATCGCGCATTGACGTGAGTAATAACATTTGCGTTGTCAACAGCGGTATCGTTTGAAGGTATGCTCCCGTGGTTTGCAGCAGTATTCGCATTTCCTTCGTCATCGCCCGGGTCGCCTTTTGTCATCATCCTGTACAACTTGTTCTTCGCGTGTAAAATTTCCGCTTCGACTTCGTGCGTCACGAAATCTAAAAGCTTTGCATCTTTAGTCACGAGTGACGCTAAAATAGGCGTCAATTCGCCTTTATGCGTTTCGAGCGCCAATAAACCTTTCGCGAACGCCGCCGCGGTAATCTGCACGCGACCTTCATCGGAAGAATAAATTTTTAAATCGTGACGATAGGTCGAGTGTAAACGCAAGAGTCCGTCCGAATCGGTCGGGTAATAACTCCCACGAGGATACATGCGCTGACGGAAATCTTTTCCAAGCACTTCGGCTTGGTTTTTACCCAAGTGCGTCAAAACACCACCGAATTTGAGAATGAGCAAAGCGGATTCGACTTGTTCGACGGATTGCCCGGTTCGCGGGTCGATCGTTTGGACCCACGAAATCGGTTTCAACTGTGCTTTCCGATTAATCCCGGAAAAGTGCCCACCTTCTTCTAGAATAGCAATCACTTGTCGCCAACCGTCCAAGTTTTCTTTCGCTTCTATTTTTTTTGGATCCTCCGCGTTACCTTGCATGGCGGCTAAGTTCAAATCGTTCTCCGTATCCCCGAGAATCGCTTCGGACTCTTTCTTCACTTGCCCCCAAATAGAGCGACAAATATTCAACAACTCTTGCAATCGCTCCGGCGTTTTCAGTTTCGCTTGTTTTCTCGTGTTATTTTTCGTGCATTGCGCGAGTAAATCTAACAATGGCTTCTGGTGCACGCGAAGTTTCATTTTCTGCTTCGGCGTTCTATCGCCGTGGCGAATCACCGCCAAAACGGCTCGTAACTCTTCTGGTTTACTCGCTAAAGCACTGTTATTGTTGTTATTCATATTGTTGCTGCTGATGTTGTTGTTCTTAATCCCACCGCCGGATGGAGAAGGTACAGTGCCATCTTCGTGATCCTCGTCCTCTTCGTTGATGGATGAACGACCGGTAATGATGGATTCTCTCTGTTGTTCGGCACTCTTGATGTTGACGTGATCGGGTCTCACGGCTTTTAAAATCATCGCGCGGAGACACAACGCGGCATCTTCGACAAACTTTTTGGAATCTTTGACGAAACTCCACCCGTTTACGTCGCAAACGTAGCTCTTACCTTTCGCTCGCAACAAATCAAAGCCGCAGACGTTTTGTCCAAATGCAATGCACACGCGTCTCGCGATTTCTTTCTCCTCGGGCGAAAGCAAAACCGGGTACCTCACCTCCTTTCCGTTCGCATCTCTCAAAACGCGGCCGTCGACGACTGGAGATTTTCGCGCCTCGGCGTGCGCGTAATCTTGACCTAAAGTGTACACTTTCACGTCGGTGCCGTTGGTGGACATAAAATCTTCGTAAATGAACGAGGTGGATCTGCGAACGCGCGAGTACGTGACGTACTCTTCGTTGCCTTCTTCTTTTTCTTCTTCTCTTTCTCCTTCTTGTTGTCCTCGACTTGATGTCTTAGACGCGTCTGCGCTTGCGTCTCCTTTCTCGTTCTCGCTGATAGTTTCCATATTCATCATCATCTTCTCCACCTCTTCCAACCTCCTCGCGTCGTCGTTCAACTCCGCATTTGGCCGGTTGTTTGAAGCGCCGTCGCTCTCTTCCCCTGCCGCGGAAGAACCTCCTCCAACCCCCGTACCATTTCCTCCTTCCTTCTTCCTCTTCTGCGCCGTCGGCGGAGGATAATACGTGCTACTTTTATTCCCAACCTTACGAAACAACTCTTTGTGTCCACCGCCGACCGTGTGTGGATAGTAAATGCTGATGTTATGATTCTCCGCGTCCACCGGTTTCTCCACGAACGGTTTGTATATTCGTTTCCCTTTACACTCGACGTAGTCTTCCTTCTCGTCGAACCCGTCGTCGTCGCTCGTTACGTTTTCCGGGTATTTCACGCCGGATATCGCCTCGGGATCTCTCTTCAGTTTCTCCATCAACTCTTCGTCGTCGTGTAATTTCGAGACGTCGTTCCTGTTCACGAACACGTGGTTCGGTACGGAGATGTTATTCTCCATCAACGTTTGGTACACCAGCCTTCGGTCCAAAAGCGTCCATTGTCTCGTCACGTCGTTCACCATGAACGGTTTTCGCAATTTCACGTACATGTGTGCTTTCTCCAACGGGAACCCACGGCTGAAAAAACTGATCAACGCGTCCACAATTGGCCACGATTCGATGGGATCGTTCAAAATGACTTCATCTGGGAAGACGATGATGTCGAATTCGTTGAACGCGGATAAGCGTTGGAGGATGGATTGCATCTGCGCCGAGTTGGATTTTTTGTTCATCGCGCATATTCCGAGCTTGACTTTCTTGTGCAGAGGAGGCATTTTGAGAGGAATGGTTTTTGTTGTTGGTGCTCCCGGTTGCTCTCCTTCTCGCACAAAACGCACGAAAAAACAACTCTCTCTCTCTTTATCTCTCTCTTTCTGTGTTTGTGCGTGTTTATGAGCTTCTTTTCAAAGGCTCTCTTTCGCGCCGCGAACGAAGAGAGTTAAATGTTTCTCAAGGGAAAAATGAGGAAAAGTGGCGGCACAAATGTGCCTCCTCTCTTGCTCGTTGAATACAACACTTTGCGCGCCGCACTCGTTAAAGGAAGAAGAAGAAGCGTTTCCTCGAAGGTAGAATTAAAGAGCGTTTGCTTGTTCTCTCTTCCCTGCTCGAGACTTTACGAAGGAACAGAGAAGAAAAGAAACAGAGAGCGCAGAAACAGAGGTCGTTACGAAGCGGATTGATTGAGAAACGAATCTGATTACGATGAGACCATTACTCTCGACGACGACGAGACGCGCGACGAGAGTCACGCTCGCAATCGCCGCGATTGGGTTACTCTCCCGCTCGGCGTTTTTGAAATACTGGATCGAGTACCATCTTCAAGAAGAAGAAGAAGAAGAAGCGAAGAAGGAATTGGCGAACGGAGAGACAGAGGAAAAGCTGACTCGGATGAAAAGACGTCAAAGAAGAAGGCGGAGAAGGCGAAGGAAAAGAAAGACGAACGTGGACGAGGAGACGGAGGAGGAGGAGAGCAACCAGTCGTCGTCGGAAAATTCTTCGTTTTCCTCGTTTTCTTCCGACGACGGTTCGTCCTCTTCCTCGGAGTACTCCTCCGCCGAGGACGACGAGTCGTCTTTCGCGTTGGCGAGAGAAGACGCTCTCGGCGGCGGGGAGACGAAAACGCCGAAACGGTTAGCAGCGACGACACCGCGGTTAGCGAATACTAATAATACGAAAAAGGCATCATCTCGAAGCAACAGCGAGGACGAAAACTTCGAAACGCCGGTTGGGACGCCGAGAGCGGTGAAACGAGGCGCGACCATGGATAGGATTAAAGAGGAGTGGAAGAAAGAAGGGAAAGAGAGCGGCAGTCACTTTGAGAGTTCGGACGCTTCGCAGACGAGTTTGTTCGAGTATCGAAGAGCGGGATCGGAAGGCGATCGAGGGGAGAGTCGGAGTGGTCCGGGGGAGTATTTATCGCACACGACCGATCCAAACTTTTTCGCCTCGACGAAGTTTTTCGCGTGTTTAGAGCTCGAAGAGTCGAGGGAACTGTTTGGAATGAGCGAAGAGATTGAGATTGGCGCGAACCAGGTGCTCTTTCGGCAAGGCGATGAAAGCCGGGACGGAATTTATGTCGTCGTTGAAGGTCAACTCGGGGTGTACGTGCAATCAACGAACACGCGCAGTGGCGGCAGCGGCGGTGGCGACGGAAGCGCATCGTCGCTGGTGAAATCTTCGTCCAAGTCGAGCAGTCATCATCATCATCATTCGGTGAAAGATATCCGGCGTTCGTTCGATAGAGCCGGATCACCTGGGTTGCCGAATATGGGGAGGAATCAACAAGCCAGTCGAATGAGTCGAGCAAACAGCTCGACGTCGCATTCGAGAACGTCTTTGGATAAAGAGCGTTCACAGACACCACCGATGGGCGGCATTCGCGCTGCCTCTCCGCTTCCTCCAAAATCATTTAGCATAGGTCCGGCGCATTTGACGAACATCTTGAATAAAGGCGAATCTGTCGGTGACGTGGACGTTTTAGATTCCGCGAGGCGGTCCGTCTCGTGCGTGGCGATGAAGAACGGAGCGAAACTAGTTCGCATTCGTCAAGACGTTTTGTTCGCGTTCATTAGAAAGCACCCGAGAACGATTCAGGTTTATTTAGAACAAGCCATCGCTCGATTGTGGCGAGTCGCGAGATTTACTTTGAGAGATTTTCTCGAATTGCCAAGAGACGAAGGCGACGCGGAGTATTTAAGTCCCGGAGCAGAGGATTGTTTGGTGTTGAAACCGAAGCCACCGATGATGCGCGCGCAGACTTCACACGAGAAGTTTTTTGAACAAAGCTCAGATGATGTTGAGAACGGAGGGTCGTTCCCGTCGACCGTTTCGGAGTCTTCTAATTCGTTGGACGACGGTGCGAAATCAATTAACACGACGGAAACGCCCGAAGACGCCAATCCAACGAACAAACTGTTAGTGAATTACCAGGAAGAATTAGAAAAATACGCGGGCGGTAGAAAAACACTCTTGGCGAACGAGGTGTTCATCACCCAACGCGATAGTCAAACGAACGCGTATTTCATTCTTTTATCCGGGACGATGCGACGCGACGCGGTGCCATGGCCCGAAGGCGACGGCGTCATCGGTCCGGAATTGAAAGCACCTCGTTTGGTTGGCGCGGCGCACGCAATAACCGGTGCTAAGTTTGACGAAACCGTTCGTTGTTGCACGGATTGTGAGATTTTGTTGATCACGCCGACGGTATTACACACGTTGTGCGTTCACGCGCCAGATGCGTTCATTGCGTTACAATTAGCGGCCTCGTGTTCTCTAAACAGGGCCATTCGCGCTTTCATCGCGGCTGGCTTAAATCGCCAGTGGCTTTCTGCCGGTGACCAAGCGTTTCGATCGGGCGTAGACGCGACGTCTATGTACCTTGTCATCTCCGGTCGCGTGTCTATTTACAACGTCGCGTTAGGCGCCATGCGGTACCGAAGTCGAGGCGAAACTATCGGAGACGCGGCGATGTTGTCGCAAACTGCGCACACATCTACGGCCGTATGCACTCGCGATTGCGAATTAGTGCGAATGTCTCGGGCGAGCGTGCAAATTATATCGGCCAAATATCCCGAAGTCGCCGGAAGATTGTTAGAACACGTCGCTCGAAAGTTGGAAATCAACCAGCGCGATTTGAAAACCGGCGAACGATATCGTCCGGAAATCGTGACCATCGCCATCGTTCCCGCGACAGACGCCGTGCAAACGACAAAGTTACCGAAATTTGCCGCAAAGTTGAGAAACGCGTTGGAGAGGTTAGGCAAAGGGTCCGCGTTCATTTTGGACGAAAAAGCCGCGGAAGAGGTTGTGCCGGAAGGCTTTCGTCGCGTAGAGACGGCATTTTATCGGTCCAAGTTAACGAGCTGGATGACAAGAATCGAAGAAGAACACCGATTTGTTTTGTTCGTTGGCGATAGAAGTGGGCAGAACGCGAGTAATCGATCGTCGTCGTCGAGTGGGTGGTCGAGAGTGTGCGTATCTCAAGCCGATTTAGTGTTGGTTGTCGCCGAAGGCGGCGCGGCGGCGTCGTTCGCGCCTTCCTCTTCCATGCTTGAGATGCAATCGCAGTCAACTGGTATGAGCGGTAATAACGAATACAATACCAATACTGGAAATGTATTCATCGGTAACGGCGTCGATCCATCCCCAGCTGAGGCCAGGTTACTTTGGAAACGTCGTAAAAAGCGAATCGTTCCGGTACCGTCAGCCTCCGAGGAGGATTTTTTAAATTACCATAAAATTACCAGTAAGAAAAAGATACACCACCGACGCCAGCACAGCTACAGCAGCGACGCGATGAAGCAAAAGAGCGACGAGAATTTTGTCGAGATTGATAATAAAAATACCGCGATTTTAGCGCAAATCGAGTTGGTCTTATTACACGCGAAAGGCGAATCGCCGAAAAATACGCGTAGATTTTACGCCAACAGACCAGGTTTGCGCCGACACCATCACTGCCGGTTGAGTTCCTACTCGGATGCAGACGTCGATCGAATCGCAAGACATATCGCTGGTTGTGGCGTTGGCGTTGTCTTGGCCGGTGGCGGTGGTCACGGATTAGCGCACTTGGGCGCGTTGAAAGCTCTCGAGGATGAAGGCGTACCAGTCGATGCCATCGGTGGCGCGTCGCAAGGCACGTTAACTGCTGCACTTTACGCTCGAACGGCAAATTCAACCGTCGTGAGCGCGCGAGTTCGAAAACTTGCATCTTTGATTGCCTCTCCTCGACGACTTCTAACCGATTTAACGCCTCCGTTCCTCTCCATCTTAACCGGCGAAACTATCGACAAATCCATCAGAGATATGTTCGGCGAAAAGATTGAAATTGAAGACTTATGGATTCCGTTCTTCTGTTGCGCGACAAATTTAACCACCGGTAAGTTGGTCTCGTGCACATCCGGGACGGTGTGGCGGTACGCCCGAGCGTCGATGTCCGTGCTCGGTTTCTTACCGCCTATTGCGGATGAGATTACCGGAGATTTGCTCGTCGACGGCGCGTACTTAAATCCGGTCCCGGTGGACGTGTTGCGTAAATTATCGCGCGTGGAGTCGACGATTGTTGTTGACGTGGAAGATGAACACTACGCCGCGTTCAGATCGTTGACGGCAAGAGATGGTGGACTAGGCGGATGGCGTTTACTCTGGGAACGCGTGAGCCCGTTCGCGCAGGCAGAAAAGCTTTGGCAGTCGATCAAGAGTGGTAAGCGAGGGAACAAATCCTCTTCGGAATCGTTCAACGCGTATTCGACGTCTTCGTCGGAATCAGAATCAGATTCCTCTTCCTCGGATGTTGATGGAGGCAACACGAGAGGAGGTTCGACCCCCGCGCGAAGGAAAGGAGGAAAATCAACAAAGAAGAATAAGAAGAATAAGAAAAGATCTGTCTCGACTGCGACTACAAACGCCGCGCCGAACTACGCGACTCTTCTCGGCGCGTTACTCCGGGCCACCTCGCGACGCGAAGTTGCAGAAGCTGCAAAAGCGTGCGAGATTGACGTTTACTTGCGTCCACCGGGAGTGCCTCCGTTCACCTTTCACACCGGTTTAACCGACAAGCGCACGGACGATTTAATACGACGCGCGCGATTTAAAGCCGCCGAAGTCATACGCAAGTGGCAAGAAACCAAACGCATCGCGATGAAAGACGACACGGAAAACACGTCGATACAAGCGACGTCTTACTACGGCTTTTACTCGTCCACGACGCAAAATTCGCAAGGAAGATTATCTGCCATGCAGCCAATCGTGACGACTTCTCCGCGAGGCGAAAGTCACGTCGCCCAAACTCCTCCGCGAGTTCCTTTCCACCCTTCTGCGATGCAAACGCCGACATTACACCCGTCACCTGCAACCACCGACTCTCCGCGTGGGCAGTATCGACGCGCCTCGTTCGAGGACGTCGACGGCGAGGTCGACAGCGGCGTCGCCATCGTCAGCGAACGCGCGTTCTTGAAACCCGCAAAAACGAAGGAGGACGAAGAAGCGGAAAGAACGGAAGATAAAAAAAAGAGCATCACTCCGGCTCGGCAAATCATCGACGGTAAAGCAATCGTAAAACTCAGTGGTACCACCAACTTCGACGAAAAAGAACACGACGACGTTTTGGGGAAGAAGAAGACTTTGGCGGAAAAGTCGTCGTCAAAGTTGGAGACTGTGTAGTACTAGTATTTTATTGTGAAAAGCAGCAGAAAAGTGCACGCACACTCTACACACAATTAGAAACATGTTCTCCTCCTCATCATCGTTACAGGCGTCGACTTCCCAAATCGTTCACCACCAGAAACTCACGCTCTCTCGCAAAAAAGCATCGTCCGCTACTCTCCCTCGAGGTGTCCTTCAGGTGCGCGCTTTTCTTTCCGCGGCGGAAATGTCGACTTTTGTTCCTCCTGCGCGTCGTTGAATTTACTAATCTCTCTCTCCTCTCTTTCCCCAAATCACATCACACATAAAACAGGTTCGCGCGGGCACTGCCACCACCGCGGACATCAAAAACGGGTTGAGCATCATGCTGAACGGGCAGCCGTTCAAAGTTGTCGGTACGTTTGTTGTTTCGCTTTTTTTCGTTAAAGCGCGCCGGCAAAAAGCCTGTCGTCATTCTCTCTTTATCCACGAGGGAAACTTTATCTGACAAAAAAATGTTCCTCCTCCTCCTCGCGCGACAGAGTTCCAACACGTCCACCCGGGTCGAGGCGCCTCTTTCTGCCGCACGAAAGTCCGCAACTACTTAAACGGCAACACCAAAGAAGAGACGTTCAGAAACGGCACCACGTTTGAGGTTCCGGACATCACCAACCTCCAGATGCAATACACGTACAAAGACGAAGACCAATACGTGTTCATGGACATGGACACGTTCGAGGAGTGCCGATGCCCGTCGGGAGATTTTGAGAAGTTCATCACCGAAGGCATGACGTGCTCGGTGTTGCAGTGGGACGGGAAAGTAATCGGTGTGGAACCGCCGGAGAAAGTGACGTTGGAAGTGACGATGACCGATCCCGGGTTGAAAGGGAACACGGCTTCCGGAGGAGATAAACCCGCGACGTTGGAAACGGGCTTGACGGTGACCGTGCCTTTGTTCGTGAACATCGGCGATAGAGTCGTCGTGAACACCGCCAACGGTGGAGAGTACAAGGAAAGGGCGAAGTAAAAAGTACTTAAAACTTCGTATATATAGCCACACAGCCACGTATTGTTTACATCTTTTACATCTTCTATTAATTATTTCACTACTCGCGTCACATCATCGTCGTATCTTAATGGCGAAAAACCCGCGCATGGCTGTCCTTGACTTTGCCTCCAGAGAAGCGAAGCGATCGCAGTACTGTTCTCGAGCCGCCGTGAAGCTCGAGCAACTGCTTTTAAAGTTCCCGAAAGTGTTGTCTTCTTTGCAGAAAGGAAAAGTCGTAAAGTGCGTAGACTTGGGTTGTCATCCAGGTTCGTGGCTGCAAGTGTTGTCCCGGAAAATAAAGAAGGCGGAAATATACGGGTTTGATTTAAACGAAATCGAATCGTTGGAGAGTTTGAAGTACGTGGACGTACATCGAACGCGAACGTTTCAGTGCGACGTGTTTGAGAGCGATGAGTTGATGAATTCTTTACAGTTGGATAAAAATGTGAATTTGCTGACATCGGATATGATGGCCAAAACGACCGGTCAAAACGATGCGAGTGCGTCGCACGAGTTAGCCGTGCGCGCGTTTGAGTTAGCCACGAAAGATTTGCTCGCGAAGGATGCGCATTTCGTGTGTAAAATCTTTGAGAGCGAAGAGACGAGGGCGTTGAAGATGGAAGCGAAGAAAGCGTTTGCGAGCGCGAGTCTGTTTCGACCAGACGCGGTGAGGAAAGGCAGTCGAGAAATTTATATGGTTGGCGTTGGGTTCAAAGGTTAGCGTAGGCGTAGTTTTTAGTAGTAGCTAAATGTTGTACTATAGTAGCGTTAATTAGTTCTGTTTATCAATTTTATGCGCGCGGGGCGACTAACTTTGAATACAGAATCCCGAGACTCGCCACGCACAAGGTCGTTCCAAACGCGATTTCCGCGTACCTCGAAACTTTGTCTATTCTTTGTACGCGCAACGCGTACGCGTCGTCGTAGTCTTCGGTGACATCTGCTAATATGTCACCCTTGTTGTTGTTGTTGTTCTTTTTCGGACGCGTCTTCTTGCCGTATTTTTTGTTCAAATTCGACGTATCGCCGGCGCTTTCGACTAAGGCTATTTTTTTATGCAAACTCGTCGAGGATTGAATACCCGCGGCGGCTTCGCTTTCGTTTTCTATGATTTCCGCTTTACAACTCCATCGACTGGACGATAGAACTTTGACGTGCGCGCTTGTGCCCATGTACTTTTCCACGTTTTCTTCTCCTCCCGGTAATAAAATTTGCGAGTAACTCTTCGTGTGTCCGACCAACGAGACGCCGTCGGCGGCGATGTCAGTGATCCACACCTTCATTTTCTGTCCTTCCAGTTTTGTCCACGGGAAATACGATTCGGTGAGTTTTGTTAATTCTCTCGAGCGATTTTTTACGGTGAGCGTATTTACTCGTTTCATTCGAAACGCCGGCGTGTTTGGCCGCGCGTAAAACTGACTGATGTGTACCTCTGGAAACTTGTACTTTTCAATCAAACTCATCGTCTCTCGCCACTCGGATTCGGTTTCGCCCGGAAATCCGCATATAATATCCGTCGCGATGGTAATATCCGGAACATGTTCTAATAAATAATCGCACACCTGTTCAAACTCTTCTCTCGTGTATTCTCTCTTCATATCGTCCAAAACTTTCGAGCTTCCGCTTTGTACCGGAATATGAATCCAACTGAATACCGACGGATGTCGCATAGCTTCCGCGATGGCCGGTAAGTGCGCTAAAATATACGGCGGATTCGTCATTCCTAATCTTAACATCACCGATTGATCCGCGGGTAACACGTCGACCAACGCTTTAAACAACTCCGCGACGTTCGAGCCTATATCTAATCCGTACGCTCCGGTATCTTCGCTCGATAACCAGATTTCCGTCACCCCTTCCTCGATCGCCAATTTCGCTCTTCCTATGATCGCCTCGATCTCGTAACTCCCGAGTTCGCCTCGCGCGTGTTTCGTCTTACAATACGTGCACTGTCCTAAACATCCCGTGCTCAGCGGAATAATCTCCACGCGTTCGTTCCTTCGAACTTTCGGCAAGTCCAACTTCGGTAAGCTTTTCTTCTCCAACATTAAAACTCTTTCTCCTCTTAGCGTGCGTTCCACCGCTTCGACGATTCGATCGATTTGCGAGACACCTAACAACGAAACCTCCGCTAACTCTTTCGCCTTTTGGTCGCCTTGAGGCACGCATCCGCACACCACCACGGGCACCTCGTTCGTTTTCGCTCTCGCGAGAACGGTATTCATCGCCGCTTGGCTCGGGTTTTTCACCGTGCACGTGTTCACCACCCATAAGTTCGCCTCGCTCGGATCGTCGGTTAATTTATAACCGTACGCTTGCAACTGTCCGGACATGAATTCAGAGTCCGAGTGATTGTGCGCGCACCCGAACGTTTTCACGTGTATCCTTTGCGTGCCCGGGACAGAGTGATGATTCTCTTTGTCGTTGTCCTCGTTGTTACTCGTGTTGTTCCGATGATGCTGGCCACCGAAAACAAACCCGTTTTTGGGTTGGTTCGGTAACTCTCGCGTTATCTTGCCGACGACATTTCCTCCTTTTCCTTTTCCTCCTCCTCCTCCTCCGAGGTCTTCCAAATCCTCGATGAACTCTTCTTCTTCTTCTTCTTCTTCTTCTTCGTTCATGTTGACGGCGTATTTCTCTCTCAAGCTCTCACGACTCTCTCTCCACAAAAGAACAGAAATCGCTCGACAACATAAACCCTAAACTCTCCCAAAAAAAAACAGGTTTTCTCCTCGCGAGGGCAAAAAAAGAAAATTTTCTGCCCTGATGATGAGAAGAATCTCACACGTGGAACGAAAAGAGAGATTTCGCCTCTCTCGTGCATTCTGAGCCAAGAAAGCGCGAAAGAGGGGAAACGAGTTCTCCTCGAAAAAAACTCTGCACTTTATGAAACGCACTTCACGTGTGTTTTGCCGCCAATATATAGAATAACCGCGTTTGTTGGTTGTTGTCGGGAGTCGTCGTCGTAATTCGCTATCGTTTTAATTTTACGATAGGAAACGCGAAGAGTAAACTACCGCTCGTTCTCGAAAGTGTCGTTCATCGCGCGCGAACACGTTCGCGACACCAGAGAAGAAGAAGAAGAAAGGTAAATACGAATGGATTTTGGATTTTGTTTTTTACGGGAGTGTGACTCACAACGATGTTCTTGCGTCCCGTTTGTTTTTGGTAATCGCGCCCCGCGCGCGAGGGACGAAAATCGACTCGAACTCAAACGCGGAATGAATCGTTCGGTTTAGAAAAATGGTATCGATGTTTCTATGCGATGCGATTTGACATCGACCAATCGCGAGATGGCCTAGCGCGCCATTTTTTACGCGCGTTATTTTCGAGTCGATGCAAAAATCCAAGAGAGTTGTTTGTTTTGGGCGAGTTTTAAGGGGGGAGAGGAGGTTTGTTTCCTTCCCTTAATTTGTGTCCGTCTCTCTCACATTTGCGCGCTTTGCGCGCGCTTCTCTCCTCGTTCTGCGAACTCACGCGTACCTTCTCAGTCACACAAACACACAGCGTAACATTTATACCGTCCAAATATATATATAATCATGGCGACGGCGAAGATGAAAGGGAGCACCTTCCCCAGGTACGAACAAAATCGATTTTTTCCCTTCCCAGTCAGTAAAGAAAGCTCTCTCGTTGGTTCCTGGGCGCGCGCATCAGTCGCTCTCGGAAGGACACTTGGAAGCGAAAGAGAAGAAAAAAAGCAAATTGCTTGGTCCAGAATTGTTTTCGTTTTCGAAGGAGAGATTTATTTTTAACCAAAAAAAGGACAAAAGCTTGTTTTCTCGAGGGGGGAGGGTGTGCACCCTTCTTTCATTTTTTTCCTTCTTGTTCTTTGTGTGTCCTCCTCGCAAAAGAAGGCCTTTGTTTTGTGTTTAAACAAACAACTCACTTATTACGTTTTTGTTTCATCATTCATAAAACAACTCAAAACACAGGTTATCATCGTTCGACAACCTCCACGGTCTCCCGTCCTTACAGAACCAGCAACAATCGAACGAGTTTTTCGACCACTGGACGCCGGACGAGGATAACTTGTTCGAGCACTCGTTGGCGCAATTCGAGAGTTCGGTGCCCTTGTCCATCAACGCGCACGCGATGAACGATTTGTCGCCGCAGAATGGAATCGGAGCTGGGAATCATATTAACATTTGGGGTCAGATTTCGCAAATGACAAAGACGCCGGATGGGATCAGGAAGAGATATAATCAGTTGGTTGATGATATTCGAGCGATTGAGAGCGGTCGAGCGAGAGTGCCAAACAACCACGTCGGAGGGAGTTGCGAGGATATGACCAGTCCGTGGTGGGGGAGAGAGTTTCAAGACGCGCAGTTTGGTGACACGTCGAGTGAGCCGAGTAGCTCGGATGGAAGTTTGAATAACGACGTGCAGTTTAAAGTGCCCGGATCACCGTCGAGTAAGCTGACGAAGAACAAGAAGAACGGCAGCGGCAACGGCGTGCAAAAGAAGAAGTCTTCCGACGGCGGCGGTGCGACGAAATCGTCCGCGTCCGGGGGAACGCACGTGACAGCTGGCAGTACCGGTGGTTCCAAGCAACAGCTCACGCACGAGCAAGAGAGAAGAAAAGGCATTCCGTGGACGGAAGAAGAACACCGTTTGTTTCTTCTCGGATTGGCCAAATTTGGGAAGGGCGACTGGAGATCGATTTCTCGAAATTTTGTCGTTTCGCGAACGCCCACGCAAGTTGCCTCTCACGCGCAAAAGTATTTTATTCGCTTGAATTCGATGAATAAGAAAGATAAGAGACGTTCGAGTATTCACGATATCACCGAGGCAAGCGGAGCTTCTGGGGCGAGCACGGCATCTGGCGCCTCGACGCAGTTTGCGCGATAAAAGAAATAATTTTGTACAGAAAAAGAAGCGAATGAACAAGAAGAATTAATGATCATCTGTTGTAGAAGTGAATGAGAGATAGCCGTGTGCGTGTGTGTGTGTGTGTGCGTGTGTGTGTGTGTGTGTGTAACGTGTTGAATTAAAAATTAGCGGAGGTTAATGTAATGATTTGAGAGGGAAGAGTTATGTGATTGTGAGAATAGAATATATAAAAATAGGAGGAGGAGTTAGCGTCGAGTGAGTGTATAGAGCGAAAGAGATAGAAGGGCGTTATAGGAGAGTGATTAGGAGGAGGACAAAGAGTTGATATATTTTATTATCCCTGTCGCAATAAAGAAGAAGAAGAAGGAGAAGAATCGAATCATTTTGTATTGATTAACTTTAAAATACGAGGAAAAAAAGAATATGAGAAGCGAATGTCGCGTCGCGAGTAGTGCGAGCGCGCGAGAGAGACTGCGCGTAGACGAAAACGACATTCAGTTTTTATACCAAAAAGAACTTTAAGTACTATAAAATATAAAACGTGTTTCTCTCTATCTAATCTCCTCTTACAATTGCACGCTCGTCACGTGCTTCACCAACATCCCCGTGACGTTCGCCCCGTTCTTTTCTATCGTCGCTCGCATATTCGCCTCGGCTCGTTTCGCTTTCGTTTCCAACTCTTTCGCCAACTCGTCGGACCCTCCCGTGGCTTGCGCAAGCATGTGTTGGTACTGTTGCTCTCGCTGGTTTCTGTACGATTGAATTTCCGCTTCCGCTTCGTCTTTGGCTTGTTTAATCCTCGCCGTTTTTTCTGTTTGTTTGTGTGTTCAAAGGGAAGAAGAGAGAGAGAGAAGTTAGTGGTGTTTTTATCCTTTTTGGAGGAACATCCAGCAGTCGAGGGAAAAATCAAACGACGCGAGAAAAGTGTTTGAAAAAGACGCGTTCGAGAAGAACGAAAACCTACCTTGTCTCGCCGCGGTCACGATCGCGTTCGCCTCTTGTTCCGCCTGTAAAAGCTTTTGAATCCCGTCTTGTTTCTGCGAATCCATTTTCTTTAATCTCCCTAAAATCTACTTTTACACTCTCTCTCTGTCTCTCTCTCTCGGTTGTTCTTCTGCTCTCAAAAGTATTTATTTACGTATTGCAAAAGGGCAAACTACTGCGGCGAATCGTTACAATCACGCTCTTATTCTCTCTCTCTTTTCGTCTCGTTCTCTGAACGCGTGTTGTTGTTGTTCTTGTTCTTGTTCTCGTGACGTTGATGAAAAGACGGGGACGAATTCTCTCGTTTTTTGGTCTGCAGATGAAAAAAAAGGAAAAACGACTGCTCTTGAGGTTTTTGTATTACGCGTCACACATACAGCGCGCGCGCGATAAACACAACGACTACTCCTCTTCTCGCGAACGTAAAAATGTCCATCCAATCCTCCTTACAGGCGACAACGTCCCTCGTTTCTCAAACGAAGCACTTATCCAACCAGTTCAGAAAGTCGTGCTCGGTCAAAGCGTCGACGACGACTTCTTCTTCAATCGACACGAACACGTTCGCGTTGCACGGGAAATCGGGGCGAAAATGTATGCTCACCGGGAAACGAGCGAATAACGGGTACACGGTGTCGTTTTCGCACATTCGCAACAAGAAATTGCAACAGGCGAATTTACAGGTACGCGTCAGAAGTCGTTTTATGTCGCCAGTTGGGTTGCGCGTTTGTTTTCCGCAACGATGCCATAATTCTTCTTTTTTTTATCCACCCTCGTTCGGGTTTTCTCAGCCGGAATTTACCTCAAAAGCTCACCTCTTGAAACTTCTCTTTTTATCTTCCTTTCAACGCTTCTTACAGTACAAACGCGTATACTGGCCGGAACAAAAGCGATACATTCGCTTGCGCATTTCCACCAAAGCGATTAAAACTTTAAACAAAGTAGGTCTGGAAAAGATGGCGAAAGACGCCGGGTTAGACTTGATGTCTTTGGCGTACCAACAAGCGGACGAGGCGAGAGCCGAGTGGTTAGCGGCGAACGCGGGCGAAGAACCGACGAGAAAGGATAAGAGAGCACCGACTGGACCGAAGAAGTTATTCATCCCGAAATGGAAAGAGGCGAGAATGAGCAAATTGAGCCCGGAGGCGAAGGATGCGGAGACGAAGAGGTTTGCGGAGAAGTACAACATGACCTTGGCGTAAAACCTCTCGACGACGCGAGACGGATGAGAGAGAGAGAGAAGAGTTCATTAGCAAATATTATATTATATATAACACAGATTGTAAGTAGCCTTTAAAATTAACACGAAACAAAACGAACGAATACTAAGCCATAAACTTGGTGCAGAAATCTGCGCCTGCCCACGCTTCGAACTTTAAATCTCCCGGGCGGCTGCCGCACGCGACGGCGGTTTCGCACGTTTCTCTGAAGGCGACGGGCGACTGCGTGATGGTTCGCGCTAAAGAGTCGGTGACGCGTTTAAACTCGATGTGATGCGCTTGCCACGTGCCATCGTAGAGTGGACACTTTGTGCGTCGTTGACCTCTGTCAAACTCCAACTTGGAGTCGTCCACTCGAAAGCTGATGCCGTACGTGTCGTGAGAGGCGACGACTTTCAAAGAGTCGCCCGGTTTCAACGTCAACTCCTCGACGTATTGCACCGCTTGTTGCCACGTGGCGCCTTTCTCGCCGTGTTCGGCGAACGGGTTCGTCGTCAGCGTAGTTTCCTCGTCCAGTTCTAAGTCGAACCAAAACGCGATGGCGTTGAACGTCCCTTCTTCGGTTATTTCGAAAGACATCGGCTCTTCTTTCGGCTGCATATTTTCTTCCCACGCGTAAAAGTCAAAGTTGAAAAACGGTTTCGGTTTCGCGAGCGCCCTCCACGCCGTTTTCGGAAGCTTCTCCAAATTGACGCCTTCGTAATCGTCTCGATATCTCCACCTGTTTGCGTTCGTTAAATCGATAGTGTGTTTACCGTCGAGCGTTTGGTAGTTTTGAAACCTGTACTCGATTGGCGCCGCGAACATTTTCGCCGCGCGAGGGACGAGTGTGGCGTCTGGTTTCAACAATCGGTGCCTCGCCATGCCGACGATGTGGAAGGCGCCTTCGCCGATTAAACCTGAATCGAAAACTTCAAACACGAGAACGTCTGACTTCTTATCCATCTCTGGACAGTTCCCGTCTGGTTTCAAACCGTGCTTGATTAAACCTTCGGATTCTTTCGTAAACAAACGTCGGACGTCTTTGTTGTGAAACATAATTTTCAATCCATATCCGTTTATGCACACGGTTTCTTCTCCGACGTCGCACATGTGACCGTTCTGTTCGCAGGCGTGCACGTAGTCAGCACCCGCGCGCGCGGCAAACATGGATAAGATCCCACTGCCCGCCCCGGCGTCGAGCACCTCGCAAGAGCCTTTCTCGCGCTTCTTGCGCTCGACGGCGCGTTTTATCGCTTTCTCGTACGCGTCGTTTCGACCAGAATCGTTGAGCATGTCGAAGTGCCAAGAAGGGATGTGTGCGTGACGTGCGCGCATTTGCGGTGGCGAAGATTCGAAGTATATTTGCGTCGAGTCGCGTTTGATGGCGACTTGCGTGATATCGCCTTTCTTCACCTGAACGTCGTCGAGGTACTGGACGCCAACGTTGAAGGACTCGCAATAGGATTTCCTACGAATTCCTTCTCTTTTGCCGCCGCCGTTCACGGTCTTTTCAATATTATCGTCGTCGTCGTCGAAAGTCGAGGCGACTTTGGGTGGCAGAGACGAAAATACCGTCGCCTCATCGAGTTCGCCTTCGAACCAGAACGCCACGGCGTTCCACGTGCCGTCCTTGATAATCTCAACGTTTTCCAGCGCTTCAAATTCCCACACGTCGTCGTAATCGATGGTACCGTCGCTTCCTTTTTCGGGGCTCTCTCGTAAAGCTCTTTGTAATCGCTCGTTCAAATCCACGGCGCAACACTCGAACGGTTTGGACAACACTTCGTGCGGCTCTTCGTACAAGTTCACTTTCGCGCACTGCGGACTCCATCGATAGTTGTTCATCGCCGATAAATCGAACCCGGAAACCGTCGTTAATCGCAACTCAATTAGTCTCGCTTTAATTGTGATTTTTGATGGTGTCACCGTCGCGTCTGGCGTCACGAGCTTTCGATGGCCGCAAATATCGATCGCCGATAACGCACCTAATCCAAGGGCGGTGAAATCGAATAAATCTGTCACGATTTTATTCGCGCGACGTGGCAACTCGACCGGGCTATTTCTATTCATATCATCGGCAATACTTTTGTCTCTACTTTTAACTACTTCTTTCACCTCCGGTTCATTGCCTTTCTCGTCTTCTTTCTCATCGTCGACTTTAACTTTCTCGCAACTCTCGAGCTTTTGATCCACGAGCGAAACCTTCTCGAACAGCTTTTTATTCGCCTTTCCTATTTGCTTCAAGTTTCTGTACAAGAACTGGTTACGTTCAATGGCGATGACGCGTTCTATCGCATCGCTGTTCGCGACGAGTGCGGGTAAAATGCCGCACCCAGAGCTCAACACGATTGCAGTTGTTTTTTCTTGCGCGGTTTCTTCTTCGCCGGATATCGCCCAGCTCCCAATCACTTTTTCGTACGCGCGAAACCTCTCGAAATCCACCAACCCTTTACAAATCTCTGTTTTCGGTGAACTCAACTCGGCTAAACCGATGGCGTAATTCACCACGCCTCTTTTCCTCGGATCTTCCATGAACCTCTCGTAATCGATTTTCTTCGACCGCGCGATTGGTAAAAACGTCGGCCTCCACGCGTAATCCTCGACGTCCCAATCCGGTCCACCCAACGTTTGCTTCCACTGGTTAATCGTCTCTTGATTTCTATCCTCCCTTCTCGCCTTTCTCAATCTCAACGCTAAATCTCTTCTCACCGTCTTTTCCTCCTTCTCTTTCCTCTTCCTCTCCTCCTCGTACATCTCTTTCGCCGCCGCCAAACGTTCTTCGATATCTTTACTCCCCGGCATCAACTTCGCCGCCGTGTTCAACGCTTGTGCGGCTTTCAAATACTCATGATTCGCCATCAAACTCGTACCCAACCGATACCAGGACTTGGCGTCCTTCTCGTCCAACTCGACCGCTTTCACCGAATCGTGTATCGCTTCCAATCTCTCCCCGATCTGCAACCGTGCCGCCGCTCGATTACGCCACAACGTCTTATCCTTCCTTGCTCCCGCAATCGCCGTCGTGTACTGCTCCGCGCTCTTCTCGTACTCCCCGCTCTTAAAATAGACGTTCGCTAATTCTTTCGCGCGTTTCACGGCCATTTCGATCGCATTCGGGTCGATAGAATTCAACTCCATATTGAACGTCTTCTCGATCGATTCAATTTCCAACCGGTCGTACGAGGATAAATCGAAAGGAGATGATGCCTCCTCATCTTTTTTCCCCATCATCTCGAAAGCCGCATCTCTCGTCTCGTTTTGCTCCTCGTCGTTTTCCTTCGCGTCAAAAGAAGGAACACCACCGCCGCTCCCGGTACTCGCAACCACCATGTCGTTGTTTTCGTCGTTTTCTTCTTCTTCTTCGCGCGAAAGATAGATGCGCGCGTGAAACGCTTTATATATAATAAAAGTCAAAACAAAAACGCAAATGTGAATGTGTTTTTTTTTTAATTCGGAGTGAAAAAAGAAGCGTTTCAGAGTTTAGGGTTTCTTAAAATTTCATAAACCCTAAACCATAAAAAACCCGACGAGAGCGGACGCAGAAGCGCTCGAAAGCGCTTTCTACACACCGAGCGAGTGTAAGGAACAACAGAGAGGAACGGAGAGTAATACGACTGAGAAGAAGAAGAATGGGCAACTTAGCGAAAGGCGCGTCCTCGTTAGTCGGGTCCCCGGCATTAGTCGCCGCGATGCTTTCCTTCACAATCGCGCAAATCTGTAAAGTGTTCACGCATTACCACACGCACGGGAAAGTCGATTGGGGACGACTGGTCGGGAGTGGAGGCATGCCTTCGTCGCACACGGCGTTAGTGGTCGGGTTGACCACGGCGATAGGATTGAAAGACGCGTTAGATTCGAGCATATTTGCGTTGTGTTTGGTGTTTTCACTGGTGGTAAGCGTTTCGTTGTGATTCTCGTGTGGTCTTCGTGCGCGTTTATATATCGTCGGAAAAAGAAGTCCGTGTCTTGGGAGGTGGAGGATATCCACGTTGGATCTCTCTCTCGGGAGACCGAGCGCCGGATGATGATCTCCCTCTCTTTGCTCTGTTTTTCGTTCGTCTCTCGTGACTGACAGTACTCCGTCGTTTCTTTTTTAAAATCAATCGCTCATCCTCACAGGTTATGTACGATGCCACCGGCGTTCGTCTCCACGCGGGCCGCCAAGCGGAGGTTTTGAATCAGCTCATCGTCGAGCTCCCTCGAGATCACCCGCTGACGGATAGCAGACCTTTGCGAGATTCTCTCGGCCACACGCCGGTGCAAGTCGCCGTCGGGGCGCTTTTAGGAATGGTGGTAGGATACGCGCACTTTAACATGTGGTTGATTAGTCAAGGCGTGGATTTGTGACAGAGAGAGAGAGAGAGAGAGGTCTTCTTTTTTGGCTTTGTTTTAGCGTTTTACGCTCGCGAACGCTTTACCACGCGCGAACGGAAAGAGAGACAGAGAGGAAAGAGATCTCCGCATAGAAGAATATAAGAAGGGAGAGACAGAGAGGGGGAGAGATATTGTTATCACACGTATGTATTTAGTCGGTTGCTTTAACGCTTCGCCCTTTCCCGTCTCTTCTTCTTCTTCTTCGTTTTAATTTCGAAATTTTCCACACAAACCATGACGCGTTTTCTCGCGGACCAGACGAACACGCATCCTCCCTCCACGTCGTCGTCCCCGAAGAAATACACCAGAGATGAATTAGAGGCTCAATTTATGCGGTTGTATCGCGAAATGTGCGCGAAGGAGGAAGAGGAGGAAGAGGAGGAGGACACCCCTCCTGCGGGAGTTGACTCTCCCGAAGACGTAAACGACGACTTTGGTCAAAAACATCATCGCTTTCTCGTCGGAAAAGACGACAAAGAGGACAAACAATTGCGAGCAAAAACGTCGTACGTGATGGACGTATCGACCCTTGAGGAAAACGAGCGGGTAAAACTCGCGCGCGTGCGAGAACAGCAACGGAAGGACTTTGAAATCGAAAGGTTGAAACGAACAGTTAAGATGCTCTGCGAACAACAACAACAACAACAAAGACAAAAAGGAAACAATGACTACGACTACGACTACAACAGCGAAAGCGATCGACGCAATCGAGGACGGAAAGGAATCGATGCGGAGAGCGTTGACGTGTTGACCGAGTACGACGCGGAGCTGAAAAGTAGAGAGATTATTATCGCAGAGTTGCGCGAGGCGCTGAGCGAGACGAAGAGAAACGCCAACGCTCGGACGATCGAGAGGAAGCCGACGAGCGCTTCGTCTTCGACGAAACTTACGCTGAACTGCAACACGAGCGACGAGAGAGAAGAGATTTTATTCCTCAGACGAGAGCTTCGAAAGAGTGAAAACGCTCGAGAGAAAGACTCCGCGAAGCACCTCGACCTCGCCTTGCGCGAAAAACGCGTCGCGCTTCGCGAGAAAGCCACGAATACTCGCGATAAACGATTAGAACTTCTCGAATTCGAAAGAGCGAAAATTCTCGAACGCGCGAAAGTCGCCGAAACGAACGTCGCGCTGTTGACGTCGTCCTTAGAGAAAGTCGAGAAGCAAAATCAAAAGTACTTGGAGCAACTCCGCGCTTCGCGCAAACGAGACGTGGTAGCGGACAGATATACGAACAGAGCGTATTACTATTAGATGATGTGTTTTAGAGTTTGATAGACAGAAAGAAGAAGTAGATGGCTCGCAGACTGCTCGAAAAGAGTGCGCGACCGTCGTCGTCTAGGCTCGCGTTTAGATTCGAGGCTTTGCACAGATGCGTTTAAAGAATACTACGAATACTCAGACGTCAGAGAGAACAAAAAACAACACAACCCACAGACGTCTTTTCGCCCGAAACGTTACGGTCTCTCTCCCTTTTCTCGCTTTTCTCGCTCTCTGTTCCTGCCTGACAAAGCTCTCACGCATGAAAAAAAAAGCTCCTCTCTGTGTTCTTTTGTGGTCCACACCGCCTCACAAAAAAAGAAACACACGAATACTAATGTTTGCCACGCACCAACAACTTCGCTTTTCCTCCCCGGTTTCCACGTCGGTGACGACCACCACCCTCAGGCAGAAGAAATCACCTCTGATGAGGACGATCTCGAGAGGCGGGGTCGTCCACGCCGTCGCCATGGGTACGTTCTTTTCTCTTCGATTCCATTTTTTTTTTATCGTGACGTGGTGATCCATCTCTCGGGATGACGTCCGACGTGTAATCTTTTTTCCAATCATCATCAGGAGTAAAGAGCAAAGCTTTTGCGAGACATCGATTTTGTCGCTCTCCATCCGCGACTGCGGCGGAGAGGCGCTCGTTCTCACTCTGTCTCGCGCGCGCGTAAAGCTCTTTTTGTTGCGTTTACATTTTCTACGTCCACTTTACTCTCATCAAAGCGCTGACAAAACTCTTCTTTATCTCTTTTTCTCTGTTTTTTTTGCACCAAAAACGACAGCGAATCCAGCGACTGTGGCAGATACCAAGGCGAAATTTACCAAAGGCTACCCGTACCCTTTACCGTCGATTTGGGCGACAGTTTTACAAGAACTACTGGTCGGGATGCATTTCACGGTGACGAGCTCGAAATATCAACACGAAGAGATGCGAAGTTTAGGATTCGTCTCGGTGTTTGACCAATTGTTCGAGGGGTACCCGACGGAAGACCCGAACGCGAAGGAGAAGATTTTCAGCACGTTTATGGAAGCGCTCGGTGAGGACTCGAAGAAGTGGAGAGCGGACGCGGAAAAATTGTCCGCGTTTGCGACGGAACAAACGAGCATCGATGGGATCATCGCGAACCCGATGTTTGCCAGCATGAAATCTAAAGTTGAATCGAAGAGTTTAGTGTACGACAAGTTCATCGCGATTGGTTTTTTCCGAGCGTTGGAGATGAGCAAACAAACGTCGCCGGAAAATTTGAAGAAGATTTCCGAGGCCAGCGGGGTGACTTTGGAGAAAATCAACGGCGATTTGGGTCTGTACAAATCCGTCTTGTCGAGAATGAACGCCGCGAAGGAGTTACAAGCGGAAGTTTTGGAAAGAGAGCGACGGAAGACGGCTGAACGCATGGAAAAGAAGGCGGCGAAGGACGCGAAGGAAGTAGCAGAAACGAGCGATTAGAAGAAACAGACACAGACACACAGACACAGACAGAAAGAGAGAGAGAGAGAGAGAGACTTTAGAAGGAAAGAGAGGGTGAGAGAGAGGAAACAACATTACATTATTCGCGCTGCGTATTACAAATTTTAACCACAACAACGATAGATTTTTAAAACATGAATGACGAAGAAATTAGACGAGAAGAACTTTTTATCCACAAACTTTACGCGCGTACAAACACGTATACCAAATGTCCTTCCCGGAGGCAATCAAAGCGATCCCGGCGGATTTAGCGTTGCACCCGAACTCGAAGTTCAAGCGGTCCGCGCAAATCGCCAAACTCTTTATAGACGAAGCAAGAGGGATAGTCTCGATGATTCCGTACGGCGTTCGGGCGAAACTCGTGCACAAACTGACGCCAAAAGCGACGGAGATGATTTCGAGAGACAGAGGAGAGCGGAGAATGCAATTTAAAGAGACGAGAGTGAGCGTAAAGAAAGATTTCAAATACGGAGAAGACGAGAGGCAAAAGTTTGACGTGTATTTACCGCCCGCGCGATCGATACGACGAGGAAAGAAAGATGATTACGACGACGACGACGAGTACGAAGAACGGGAGGAGGAGGCAGAAAATGTGAGAGTTCCGATGGCGGTATTTGTCCACGGCGGCGTGTGGGCATCTGGCGAACGGTGGCAGTTTGCACCCCTCGCGCATCGATTAGCCGAAGAAGGCATAGTCACGGCGGTTATTTCGTATTCCTTGTACCCGGAGAAGTCGGCCAAGGCGCAAGCGGAGGAAGTATTGAAAGCGTTGAAGTGCGCGATTATGAACGCGAAGTTGTTTGGCGCGGATGCGAGCAGAACGCATTTGGTTGGACACTCGGCGGGGAGTCATTTATGCGCCATGGCTTTGTTGTTAGATGAGGAAGAAACGCAAAAAAAGGAATCGGAGAAATTGAAGTCGTTCGTCGGTATGTGCGGCGTGTATAACATCGAGACGCATTACGAGTACGAGGATAAAAGGGGCGTAGCGATGTTGAGCACGATGGGAAGAGCGATGGGTGGTAGGGAGAAATTTAAAGAAATGTCGCCGTTTCATATTTTAGAAGATAGAAGTAGTAGCAGTAGTAGCAGTAGCAACAGCAAGAGTAGGAGTAGCGATAGCGGCGGCGAAGACAACGACGACGACGATGTGACCAAGTCATCGTTTCCAAAGACGTATTTGTTCACCTCGGATACCGATATTGTCGTCCCCAAGCGCGAGTCGGAAGATTTGCACAAGACTTTGCTTAAAATTGGTGTAGACAGCGAGCTTTCGGTGTACGATCACGGCACGCACGGCGAGTTTGCGCTCGGATTTAAAAAACGACCAAAACCTTTGAGAGCGTTTCACCGCGATTTGATCGAGTTGCTTCATTCCTAAGTGTAGTAAAAGTAGATTGGTTTAATTATTACATCAGTGCATTCTACAATTACCCTTCCATGGCTACGTCGTCCGCGTCGGCATCTTTCAGCTCCTCCGCCACTACCTCGTCCTCGTCCTCTAACTCATCATCTCCTCTTCTCCTCATTTCCTTACCTTCCTCGAACGTTTGTTTCCTCTTCGCGATCCTCTCCAATCCGTCGTCCACCTCCATCATCTTCGTCTTCAACCACTCCTCAACTTTCCCGGGTTGTCTCGCCAACATCGACTGCGTCTGAATCGTCTCTTTCTTCGGCTTCCAAAACACCCTTGGCAACGCTTCCGTCCGTAACTTCCCGTTCGCGATTTCCCGCTCGCAATCCGCCGCCATCGAGCGATACAACTCTCTCTGCTTATATTTCATGTCGACATCTAAATCTATTTGCTTCTGAATCAAAGCTTCGCGTTTTTCCCAGTATTTCTCTTTAAATTCTTTATAAATCTCTTCGTTTCTCGTCACCGCTTTCGTTTCCGCTTCTCGGAGTAAATCTTTCCGTTGCGTCTCGCGATCTCGCGTTTTCAGCAAATCCGTTTTCGATCTCTGCAAAGTTCCCAAGACTAAATTCCCAAACATTCGTTTCGAACGTTTTCTCTCCGGATCTTCTTTCAACGAACCCCCCGAGTCTCTGTTTTCTCTCGTTCGTTTCTTTGGTGCCGTCATCGCTTCTTCTTCTTCTTCTTCTCCCCCTCGTTCTTGTTGTCGTTCGGACGATGATTGTTTCTTACGACGAGGAATCGGTCCGAGAGATTTGATTTCGTCCGAAATTTCTTCGCGGGTTTGTCGCAGCTCGTGGAGCGTCGTTTTCAACTCGACCGTCGCCGCCGAGTCCGACGGTGATTGGGTGATAGTAGCACCACCCTGGTGTTGGTTAGTATGGCCCCCGCGAGAGTGGTGGTACGTCGTTGTTTGCGTCATTTTGGTGTCAAATGTGAAGTTAGTTTTGACGGCTATTCGTTTTGTATTTCAGATATTTATAGTGTCTAGTATTCGTTTCGCGCGCTTTTGAGTTATCTCTATCGCTCTCTCTGCTCCGTCTTCTTCTTCCTCCTCCTCGTTCGTTTGTCTTTTTTACAAGAACATCCCGTCCGGCACGTTTTCTTTCTTCTTGTACAGCACTTTGTCTTTAGCCGTTTTGAAATCTTGGTGCGTGATTTGCATCCTTCGCTCTCGCAGCGCTAATAACCCGGCTTCGGTGCACAACGCTTTGATGTCGGCGCCAGATAAGTCGTCTTTAGCCATGACAAATTCTTCCAGTTGCACGTCTTCGCTCAAATTCATGCGCGACGTGTGGATGCCGAAGATGTGTCGCTTCGTTTTCGCGTCCGGTAACGGAAACTCGATTTTCCGGTCGATTCTTCCCGGACGCAACAACGCCGGATCTAAACTTTCGATTCTATTCGTCGCCATGATGACCTTCACGTCGCCTCGGTCGTCGAAACCGTCCAACTGATTCAACAATTCCAACATGGTTCTCTGAATCTCCTTCTCACCTCCGCTTTGCGAGTCGTACCTTTTCGTCCCGACCGCGTCGATTTCGTCCAAAAACACAATCGACGGAGACATATCGTCCGCCACTCGAAACAATTCTCTCACTAACTTTGGTCCGTCGCCTAAATACTTTTGAATCAACTCGGATCCAACCACTCTTAAGAAACTCGCGCTCGTTGAATTCGCCACCGCTTTGGCCAACAACGTCTTCCCCGTCCCGGGTTCGCCGTATAAAATAACTCCTTTCGGCGGTTTAATCCCGATATCCTCGTACAACTCCGGGTGCGTCAGCGGTAACTCCACCGCCTCTTTAATTTCCATGATTTGATCTTCCAATCCTCCGACGTCGGCGTAACTCTCCTGAGGCGCTTTATCAACCTTCATGACCGAAACCATCGGATCGGCGTCGTCGGCTAACACGCCAACCACCGCGGAATGTTTGTGATGCAACAGCACCGCGCACCCGGGCTCTAACTGCGTTTTATCCACAAACGACAAGATGTTCACGTAATACTCCGGCCCCATCGCCGAACTCACAATCCCGTGATTATCGTCTATGATCTCCTCCAAAGTACCGACCGAGAGTGGCATCCCTCTCAAGTCGTCCAATTTCGATCGCTCCTCTTCGTCCCGTTCATCTCTCGGCGTCGCTTTTTCCGCCTCTTGTCTCGCCACGAATTCTTCCTCCATCAACAGCCAATCTTTCACGCGTTCTAATTTCAACGCTCTGAGTTTACATTTCGTCGCCGGCGCGATCGGGGGTAGTTTCCCACCAGCCGCTCCAGAAACGGTCCCTCGCTTTTTCTTCTTCTTCCCGACTCGTTCCGGAGGCGTCGGGGGGACCCACTTTTTCTTTTGTTTTTGGTCGCCTTTTTTGCCTTGTTGTTGACCACCACCCTCGCCAGGGAGCGATTGTCCGTTTCCCATTTTCTTCTTTCTTTCTTTCTTCTTCTTCTTCTTCTTCTCGCGGTTGTAAACGTTCTCTCTCTGATCTTTCTCTCTCTCTCTTATTACAGCACGTCTCCGTTTCGCGTCGTCTGAATCGTCGTCGGAACGCGTTTCGCTTATTTAAGAAGAACAAGAACAAGAAAGGTGATCTCCCCCGCGTAACGACGAAGTGTTTTCAAACGAGATCTCCACCGCACTCTGTGTATATACCAAGCGCGTCTAATTCACCACCAAAGGAAGAACGCTTCGCACGACGAGAGAGCGCACCACAAAGAAAGGTTCGTTGTTTTCAGCAAAAAAGGTATTTGTCGTCGTCGAGGAAAT
>Ga0181554_1000278_pt1 | contig 50379 bp, 40 predicted proteins | sample 011ome_16_FD_145602 | JGI IMG/M metagenome (GOLD analysis project Ga0181554, IMG submission 145602) | Coastal salt marsh microbial communities from the Groves Creek Marsh, Skidaway Island, Georgia - 011503CT metaG (spades assembly) | ecosystem: Environmental > Aquatic > Marine > Intertidal zone... | reverse complement strand
TCCGCCCGCTACGATTGCCTGCTTGCTTGCTGCCATGAACCTATTCTCCTTTCCAGCCCAACAGATAGGAATTCAGGGCACGCTTGTCATCGTTATGCGTTGGGGTAAAAGAAGTTTGCAACGCTCCCCCTAAAAAGGACCCCCTGATGAAAAGATTTGCACTTGCTGTTGCGGCCTTGGCTCTAACTGCACCGTTTGCTCCTGCAATGGCTGATGGCCATGGGGCCCACCCTACGCTGGAAGAAGTGCTGGCAGACGAACGCCGCGACGGTGACCGTGCCCGCGATCAATATCGCAATCCTGCTGAAACACTCGCGTTTTTCCAAGTCGCGCCCGATATGACCGTTGCCGAAGTTGCCCCCGGCGGCGGCTGGTACACACGCATTCTTGCACCGTATTTGGCTGAAAATGGCCAGTACATCGCGATTGCGCGTGACAGCGACGAAGGCGGTTTCGATACGCGCGCCGCCCGGGCACGCGCACTGGCATGGACTGAACGCTTTAAGCAGAATTTCGCCGAGGAGTTTGGTGGCAGTGCTGACGAAGTGATGGCTTTTGAGATTGATGAATTTCCCGATGAGTTGTCGGGAAGTATCGATCGTATCCTGATCGTGCGCGCGCTGCACGGCGTGTGGAATGGCGGCGACATTCAGCTTTGGATGCACGAAATGCGAAAGGTTCTGGCAGACGATGGCATGGTGGGCATTGTTCAACATCGTGCGCCTGCTGATGCCACCTATGCCGATGTGAACCCGGCACTCGGCTACATGCGCGAGGCCGACATGATAAAGCTGATGGAGATCAGCGGTTTTGAACTGGTCGCAAAGTCAGAGATCAACGCCAACCCAAATGACACAGCAGATCACCCGGAAGGCGTTTGGGAGATGAAGCCAGTCTGGCGTACGAAGCGCCCCGAGCTAGAGAACCTCGGCGAAAGCGATCGTATGACGCTGTTGTTCAGGAAGGCGGACTGACGTCCTCTAGGCTGTTCAAGAAGCCAGACTGAGCTTAAAGGACGGCATATGAGAGAAATCACGGTTGCCGCCCTTCAACTCTCGCTGGGCAGCGAGGACGAACAGGAAAACATCGCCGCTGTCAGCGAGCTGGTGGAGCAAGCCACCGCGCGCGGGGCGCAAATCATTTTGCCACCTGAGCTGTTTTCGGGCCCCTATTTCTGCAAGACCGAAGATGAAGCGCTGTTCGCCCTCGCGCGGCCAACGCTGGAGCACCCTTCGGTCATTGCCATGCGCAAGCTTGCCGCGAAGCTGAAGGTAGCGATCCCGACCAGTTTCTTTGAGCGTGACGGTCATCACTATTACAACACGCTCGCGATGATCGGCCCGGACGGCGATGTGATGGGCACTTACCGCAAGAGCCACATCCCTGACGGTCCAGGCTATGAAGAGAAGTTCTACTTCCGTCCGGGTAATGACGGGTTCAAGGTGTGGGACGTGTGCGGTGCGAAGATCGGCGTCGGCATATGCTGGGATCAATGGTACCCCGAATGCGCGCGGGTTATGGCTCTCAAAGGCGCAGAATTGCTGTTCTACCCCACCGCGATCGGGTCAGAGCCGTATGACGCCGATCTTGATACCAGCCGTATGTGGCAGCGCGCGATGCAGGGGCATTCGGTGTCTAACTGCATGCCGGTGATCGCCGCCAACCGGATTGGCGTAGAGCAAGGGCAGGCCTTCTACGGGCACAGCTTCATCACCAATGAATGGGGCGATAAGGTGTGCGAATTCGGCAAGGACGAATCAGGCGTGCTCGTGGCCACGCTCGATCTTGATCAAGCCGCAACGCACCGCGCGGGCATGGGGTTTTTCCGCGATCGCCGTCCTCAGCTCTACGGCCGCATCAGCGAAGACATCTGACCCCGGGTTCAGTCTCCGGCGAGTTCTTTCAACATGATCACCCAATGATCGAGGCCGTTGAGGAACGCGTCCACATACATCCGCTCGTTCAAGCCGTGAGCAAACATATCCTGCGGACGTGAGCCCGCACCGCTGATCGCCACAGTGTCATATCCAAGCGTGCGATAGTGCATGCCATCAGTCCCGCCGGATTCCATGTAGGGAATGATCGGAATTTCCTTGCCGAAGCGAGCCAACAGGCTGGTCGCCAATGCCGCGCGCACATCATCGCGCAAATGCGATTCAGGGCTTTCCGTCACATCCGTGATCAGGTTGAAGGCGACATTGTCATTACCGACGACTTCTTTCAGCTTCGCTTCGGTTGCAGCCGCACCAACGCCCGGGAAAATGCGGCAATTCACGGTCGCGGTCGCGCTTTGCGGCAAGGCGTTTTCGGCATGTCCGGCGCGAAGCATAGTCGCAATGCAAGTCGTTCCGAGCGTGCCTACAGTCTCCGGATTGGATTGCAGCATGGCAATAGCCCCTGAATTTTCAGGTTCGTCAGCGAAAGTACGCATCGCTGCGCCCAGATCACCCGGCACGCTTTGCCCCAAGGCTGCAAAATAGCTGCGGGTTAGTGCGGTTGCGCGAACCGGGAATTTATGGTCGCGGACCCGCGTCAACGCATCAGCCAGTTCATAGATCGCATTGTCGCTGCGGGGGCGCGACGAGTGTCCGCCCGGATTAGTGATAGTCAGCTCCCATGTGGCAAACGTCTTCTCCGCGGCCTGCACGCGCATAGCCATCGGCGTGTACTCGTCAGCCAGCGCCAGTCCGCCAGCGTCGCTATTCAGCACAAACTCCGGATCGACATTTTCTGCCACCCATTTCGCCTGCGCACGGGTAGAGATCATCCCTGTTTCTTCGTCTCCGGAGAACACGAGGTAAAGATCGCGATTTGGCGTCCAGCCTTCGCGCTTCAGCCGCAAGAAAGTCTGCGTCAGGTTCATCACGCCATATTTGTTGTCCAGCGTGCCGCGCCCAAAGAAATAGTCATCTTCAATGATCAGCTTGAACGGTGGGCGCTCCCAATCCTCTGGCAGCGCATCGACCACATCCATATGCGCCAGCAAAACGAGCGGTTTCTTGCCGGACGACCCGTCACCGCGATAGCGCACGACCAAGCCCTGCGTCGGCTCGCCATCGCTATCATAGTTGGTGACCATTACATCTTCATTGGCAAAGCCTTCGCCTTTAAGCCACGCAGTCAGATAGCTGACCATGGCTGGTACCTGTTGGTGACCACGCGCCGTGCGGAATGCGATAATGTCTTCGTAGATATTGATCGCAATCTGTTGCTCGGTCGTTAGATCCTGAACATGGCCATCGTGTGCTTGCACAGGCTGCGCCGCAGCAGATGCGAGCAGCAGAGCCGCTCCAGTCGAATACATTGCCTTCATTTAATCCCCCCTGACCGATATCCCTTCCCGTTGCGTAACAGCGCTATCGAGCGAAGTCGATTTGGATTGTTTGCATCGTTCGGCGTGCAAGCTACAACACGGTATGGCGAAGCCCTCTCACCTCTATCTGATCGCACTTGGTTCCAATGTCCGGACTGTCTCCGACGGTGCGCCAAAACGGGTTCTGGAAAATGCGATCGAAGTCTTGGAAGACCTCGGGCTGCTATTCCACGCGGTTGCACCCATCATTGCAACTGAGCCCATTGGACCTTCACAGCGCAAATTCGCCAATGGCGCAGCTGTTATCGAGACACACCGCGAGCCCGAAGAGCTGCTGCAATTGCTGAAGGCCACAGAGCAAATCTTTGGCCGCAAATCGCATGGTCAGCGTTGGCGTGCGCGTGTGCTCGACCTGGATATTGTGCTTTGGGAGGGCGGCATCTGGGAGAGTCACTCGCTGATCATTCCGCATCCCGAATTCCGAATCCGCGACTTCGTTTTGCGACCAGCAAGCGCCATTGCGGGCGATTGGCGCGACCCGATCACAAATTTGTCGCTCGCACAGCTATATGCACGCTTGACCAAGCCGCGCCCTGTCCCTAGGTGACGCGCCTCGTGCAACGCTACCGAACGGTGTTGCGCATCAGGTGGGCCGTTAGCTCAGTCGGTAGAGCAACTGACTTTTAATCAGTAGGTCGCTGGTTCGACCCCAGCACGGCTCACCACACAGTCCCCGTTTTTCGAGGGTTTGGCCTTCGCTGCCAAGGACACAAATTTTCTCCTGTATTTCCGCGACTTTGCGACGCGTGTTTTTTGCAGGCGGTCTCTTGAAGGAATCTGCGTGCGCAAATCGGAGACTTTCGGGCCAAGAAGTCTCTCGCCCCGAAAAGGTGTCCTACGATTGGATTGTGCTAACGGCCTATCTTGCGAGTAGCATCTGGCGCTGTGCCGACCAGTCCAGAGGCAACGAAGCTGCCCTGACCAGCTTGCGTGCTGATAGGTGACTTGGTTGTTTGCCATCGAGGATGGCGAGAACGATATCTGGCGCGAGGTAGCTGAGCCTGGCGGTGCGCTCGAGATGGCGGCGGTGACGAATAGGCATCTCTCTTACATTGGCATCGTCCATGGCGAGGAGCGTATCGCGCGCCGCAAACGTCCTTGCGATGAGATCCACCAATGCTTCGTTTGGCGTTTTTCCGTCATTGGTAGGTGGGACAAGGCGGAGGCGATCCTCATGACCGTTCCAGGATGATGTTGTCGGGATCTCGATTTTGGCGACGGTCTTTTGGCCTATCTCTTTAGCACCGATGCCAGCAATGCTCGTCAGTTTCATCGTGGCCTCGATCGATTTCTTTCCTATTGTGACCTGAAGGCCGAGTTCGGCTAGCCTGGCTTTGAGATCTGCGCTTGAGTCTTCGCGCAACGACATACCTATTGTTTGGGTAATAGAGATTGCGGACTGCTTGTCCTCGTCTCGCAGGCCTTTCAGCCAAGGTTGTAGGCTGTTAGGATCGCCTGCAGCGCTATCATGGCTCGGTGGGGTTCGTGGGCATCGGGTGAGCCCTCTGGGGACTGATCGTTTTGGCCAGACCGGTGACTTACCCGATCTATACCGGACTTACCGGCTTGATGCAGAGGCCATCATCGATGCGGCGGCAGAACTTTTTCTTTAAGACAAATCTGCGCTGGCGGGGCTTTGGCACAGGCGACTTGATACCGGCCTAGGGTTTCGTTCTCGAATGAGAGCCGATATTTTGGTCTTGATGTTTCGTTTCGCGAAAGTTCGTTCCACGCCCGCAATCATTCTCCCGTCCCTTCATTTACGTTCGGCGGGAGATGCTTGATGCTGATGAAGACCATGATGGCCGCGACGATAAAGAGCGCACTTTGATACAGCAATGCTTGCCGAAGCGCGCCGGCCTCCCCCAGCTCAGGGGTCAGAGCATCACTGATCATGCCGGTTGCCAAAGGACCAAAGCCGAAACCGATGAGATTGTTAAACAGGAAGACGATCGAGGTGACCATTGCGTGAAGATTGGAAGGAACAATCTGCTGGCTGATACTGATCATAGGCGCAGTGAAAGCAGAGGAGACCGCAATCGGTATCGCACATAGCAACAGTGTAAGCGCCATGTTCTGAACCATGAAGGCCACCATGACCATGGGCGCTGACATGGCGAATATGACAATGGGAATCCAGAGTTTCCAGCGACGATCCTTCGTGGCCAGTTTGTCGGTTACGATGCCAAAGCCGATCGCGCCACAAATGCCTCCAAGGCCGGTAATAGCCCCCAACATGCCCCCGATTTCGACTTTGCTTGATCCATATTCTCGTATCATGAAGGCTGGCAACCATGTCAGCAGGCCAGCATAGCCGAAAACCGCAATTGACCCTCCGATGACATACCACCGGAAGGAGCGTATTCTCATCAGGGCCATGATGCTTTGGAGGAGACTTAGCTGGGTGGAATCCTTGGGCCTGCCAACGCGAGGTGGCTCCTTCAGGAAGCGCCAAACCAGTAGGGACAAGATAATGCCAGGGGCCCCCACCGCGTAAAAGGCTACCCGCCATCCGTATTGCTGGGCCAGCCAGCCGCCCAAGGTAAATCCTAGAAATGCGCCGATAAAGTATCCCGCACCGTAAACAGACAACGCGGTGGTCCGGTGTCGAGGCGCATAGGTATCGGCTATCATCGAGTGCGCAGCAGGGGTGCAAGCGGACTCGCCAATACCCACTCCGCAACGTGCCAATAACAGCTGAATGTAGTTTTGGGCTGCACCGCAAAGTACGGTCATTACGCTCCATACAGCCAGCGCCCCTGCAATCAGCTTTTTTCTGCTTTTATGGTCTGCAAGGTAAGCAGCTGGAATGCCCATCAAGACGTAAATCGCCACAAAAGCAAAGCCGCTCAAGATCCCGAGCTGGCTATCGCTGAGGGAAAATTCTTGCTTAATATCCTCCAACAGAATGATCAGTATCTGGCGATCGAGCGCATTGATAACGAACAAGCCGGTAAGGGCGATGAGCAGGCCATGCCGCTTTAGAAACAGCGACATTTTTGTGAGAGGCGACCCGTTATCGGCTTCCTGAGAGTCATTGATTGCTTGGTTTTCATCGAGGCTCATTGAGGCTCTCCGTTTTGCAGGTGCTTTGCGCTTTAAGGCTCTCGAAACCGATGACGCTGCCGAGTTGACGTTGCGCGCGCTCAAAAGATTCCCACGTCGGACCACCCAACAGGGGCAGGCCAAATCTTGTCCAATTGACAAAAGCGATGGGAGCCTTTCCTAACGCGTCGGGATCGTTATAGATTTCATTGACCTGTCAAAAGCAAGAGAATTCCACATGGCGAAGCGTGCCTCATCCGACCCGGACAACAAATTGATATGGCGCGTCGCTCGCTTGATCGAGGGGCTGCCTGACCCCAGTCCATTCCTCACCCTGATCAGAGTGCACAGTTTGGTTCGGATCAAGTTCGAGCGGATTTGCGGCATCCATTTTGCCCGCTGGCGGTTGCTGCATGGTGTCGCGCGGGCGCGGCAGATTTCACAGGCAGACCTGGCAGCTTCAACAACGATGGAACAAGCCGTCCTCACGAGGACCTTTAGCGAAATGCAGCGTAAGGGACTGGTTGAAAGAAATCCGGATCCGGACGACAAGCGAAAGTTGCTGGTTTCTTTAACGCCTGAGGGTGTTGAACTGGTGGAAGACGTGGCCGAGAAGCGCAACGTGTTCATGGAACTGGCACTCAAAGGTTTATCGAGCGAGGATGTGACGACGCTCGAAACCTTGTTGCAGAGAATCGAAAAGAATCTCGAAGACCTTTAGGTCACCCTTCTGTGCAGCGGTGAATTGTAAGGCCCCTTCGACCTCTCGTCGCCGACCAGCACTCCGTCTCCCGAAAGAAAATACGTTGCTTCCGCGACCGCGCTTTTGCTCGGTGGAAAGCCCCATCCGCACCGCGTAGATGAGCTTTCGCAATCGCGCTCTCATGCGATCACCAGAGGTCGACCAGGCGATACCGATTGACAATCGCCAGATCTTCATGCAAATTATCATTGCTTGCTCAATCAATGAAATGCTAAAGAGTGAGAAGGGATGACCGACTGTCGTGTTGGAGGGGAATTATGAAGAGCAAAACATCCACGATTCGCAAAAGCAGCATGCGGCACCAGCTGCTATCCAGTATCGCAACGCGCGCTTTGCCTTGCGGCGCTATGGCACTTTCAGTGCTCTATCCTACTCACGCAATGGCTCAGGCCGATGAAAGTGACTCCACAGCACAGCTAAATCAAATTGTGGTCACGGCGCAGAAGCGGGCCGAGAGCCTGCAAGACGTCCCTTTGACTGTGCAGGTCTTTAGCGGCGACAGCATTGCGCAGGCCGGTGTCACTGACATCGAGGTACTTTCGGAAAGTATGCCGGCGATCACCATCGCACGGTCCGCCAACTCGCAGCGTATCGTGGTACGCGGCATAGGTTCTGGGACAAATAGTGGCTTTGAGCAGTCGGTTGGAACCTTCGTGGACGGCATCTATTACGGCCGCGGTCAGCAACTCAGGCCGAAGTTTATCGATGTCGCTTCAGTCGAGGCGCTAAAGGGGCCTCAGTCAACGCTCTTTGGTACCAACGTCACCGCTGGTGCAATCAATGTCCGCTCCAATGATCCGACCAGTGTGCTTGAAGGCAGGCTCGGCCTGGTAATAGGCGAACACGGTCAGCGAGAGGTTGAAGCGGTCATCTCTGGACCCTTGAGTGACACACTGATGGGGCGTGTGGCATTGTATAAACGCAATTTCGACGGTTTCGTGAACAATGCAACCATTGGCGACGATGTCACCAGAGAGAGAAATTGGGGCGGGCGAGCGGTCTTGCTGTTCGAGCCGACCAACAATTTCTCGATCCGTGCAGCCTATGAACGCCATGATCTGGATCATGTTGGCAACACGGCGCAAAATGTCATTTTTACCGACAATTTCCTGCCGCAAGCGTTCGGTGACGATGGGGTGTTTGATTACAACAACGTAGGCGGCAACCATTCCAGTTTGACCGCTATCCCCAATGGTCCGATCACAGACACCAATGTTTTCGACACTTTCAGCTTCAGAATGAGCTATGAGGGTGACGGTTTTACGTTGACGTCATTGACCGGGTATACCCAATACGATTGGGACAACATCGTTGATTCCGACTACACTCCGGTCGACTTGCTTGTGCAGCAAACCGCACAGGATTTCGAGCAGTGGAGTCAGGAATTTCGTCTGGAAACCACAATAGCTGATACGCTGGATGTCGTGGCTGGTTTTTACTACCACGACCAGAATTTCGAGCAGCTGCGCACTAGCGAATTGGTCGCGAGCGCTGCCGGTCCCAATGTGGTCTTGTCCCCGGCCGAGCAGGATACGGAAACCTGGGCTGTGTTTACACAAAGCACACTCAATTTGAGCGATGTGGCCCGCATGACCGTGGGGCTTCGCTATAGCTCGGATAAAAAGGAAGCGTCCGATGTCCTGACCATGTCGAATCCCATTTTTCAGGCCATCGGCTTTTTCGGGGCTTTCGAACATGATGTCACGGCGAGCCGAACCGATAAGAATCTCTCGTGGCTTTTGCGCGGCGAATATGATTTTGGCGACGATAGCTTGCTGTATGCGTTGGCATCGCGTGGTTACAAGGCTGGCGGTTTCGACATAAACGGGCTTGGTGGCAGTCAGGGGACAACGCCTGCATCGGATTTCGAGTTCGAAGACGAGCGGGCAACCAACTTTGAAATCGGCGCCAAGTTGAATTTACTGGATGGTGCGGCGACGCTGAATACCAGTGCGTTCTATACGCAGTACGACGATCTGCAGGTGACCCAGTTCAACGGAGCCAGTTTTGAATTGGGCAACGCTGCCGGCGCCAGAGTGCAGGGCCTGGAAGTTGACTACCGCCATGCCTGGGCAGACGGTCTGATATTCTCGGCAACTGCGACCTGGCAGGACTTTGAATTCAAGGACTATCTGGCAAACTGCAACCAGCGCCAAATCAACGGCTTGGAAGCTGGTTGCGTCAATGGGGCACAGGATCTTGACGGCAAGGATGGCCAGTTTGCCCCGGCGCTTTCTGCCAACGTAGGAATCGATTATGAGGCCGATCTGTCGTCCGAACTCCTCCTAAGAACCAATCTGAACATGATCTATTCGAGTTCTTATTATACTCAGCTCGGTTTGGATGAGAACGTACAGCAGGACAGCTATGCCAAGATCAATGCGCGTATTGCTCTCGCATCGGCAGATGACAGCTGGGAAATCGCTCTCATTGGCAGGAATCTCACTGACAAGAAGGTAAGCATAAACAGCTTTGACTCGGCCATCTCCGGTAATTTTCCGCTGACTTACGTCAAGTTTATCACCCCGCCTCGTCAGGTTTCGTTGCAACTTAGCTACCGCTTTTAGGGTGCTTTGGGTTCTGCCCGGTTTGTCCCAGGACGGACCGGGCATAGTCTTAGCTAATTTGATGAGTTGGACCCGCAACTGCGCACCCGGAGGCTGGAAGATCAGCTGTCATTATCGGCCCGACGGATGGTGGAAGCACACCCGGATATAGGTGCCATTGTGTTGGAATGCACCAATATGCCTCCAGCATCAATGGCTATTCAGCACGCCACAGGTTTGCCGGTGTTTGATGTCATCAGCTTGATCAATTGGGCGCAATTAGGTGTTCATCAGAAACGTTACAGCGGGGCGATGTAAAACATTTTTCGAAGGCGATTGTGATCTAATGCTCGTTGCTTGAAAGACTCATGTTTTAGGAACAAATTATTTCCAAAACAGAAGGCCGTCGCAGAATACGTAATAATTGACCTACGTTTATATAGCAGGAGTCGAATAGGCCATGTCGGAAACCCCGCTTGTTGAATACAGAACAGAAGGTGCAGTAGCCCTTATCCATGTCAATCGGCCCGATGCTCTCAACGCCTTCAATCGAGCAATCTATAGCGGGCTCAATGCGGCTATCGAGCGCTTCAATGATGATGGCGACATGCGCGTTGCCATTATAAGCACCGCCGGGCGCTCCTTTACCGGCGGGGTGGATTTGAAAGATCTGCGTGCAGCGATGGAGGAAGCGGGCGTAGACACCCCTTATCCTCTCGCTTCTCAATTCAGCATTGATCACGAAGATCTGGCATTCTCGGAGAAGCCAATCATCGCTGCCATTCAGGGGCAGTGCTATGGCCAGGGCATGACGCTGGCTCTGGCCTGTGATTTGCGCGTGGCAACCGAAGATGCACAGTTTTGTCTGCCAGAGGTGAAGATCGGTATTGCAAGTGTTCACGGGACTTTGCGCTGCGTGCAGAAAGCTGGCCTTGGAAAGGCGCTGGAGTTGCTATTGCTCGGCGAGCCGCGCAGCGCGCAGTGGGCAGAGCGAGCAGGCCTGATCAATGAGATTGTGCCTGATCAAGAGCTGCATTCTCGCGCGATGGAATTGGCGCAGGCGATCGCCTCGATGGATCCCAAAGCGATCTATGCGACGCGCAAGGTCGCTTATTTCGCACAGTACCATGATTTCGAGCAAACCGTAGCGCTGGGCGCGCAACTGCGAAACGAAATGTAGCAGGTGATGGAGAGGCAGAAGAGGGTATCTACCTCAGAACATTAATTTTTAGCCAAAGTGAGTATCAGCGGACAGGCAATGAGTGAGAGGAAGACCGAAACGGTTGGGTGCCATTGGGGGCACTACCAGATCACTGCCGATGCGGGACGCGTCGTTGCGGTAGATCCGCCTCCTTATGACAGCAATCCTTCTGGTATCGGCGGGTCTCTGCTGGATGCACAGGATAGTAACTGCCGTATCAGCGCCCCGATGGTGCGCAAAAGTTATCTGCGCAGTGATGGTGACCATCGTGAGATGCGGGGCCGAGATGCCTTTGTGCAGGTGAGTTGGGAGACGGCTCTTGATTTGGCCGCGAAGGCTCTCAGGAACACAATCGACAACCATGGAAATCGGGCCATTTTCGGCGGCTCTTATGGTTGGAGCAGTGCGGGCCGGTTTCATCATGCGCAGAGCCAACTGCATCGTTTCTTGAATACCATCGGAGGGTACACCGCCTCTGTTAACACGTACTCGGCAGCCGCTGCAGAAGTGATCGTGCCGCATGTCCTGGGCCTCAACTTGCTGAAAGACGGTGAGCTTTCCAATTACGCGGATATCGCCGAGCACTCTGACCTGGTCTTGGCCTTTGGGGGCTTCTGCCCGCACAACAATCAGGTTGTGGCGGGCGGTCTGGGTGATCACCGGGACCGCAGCGCGTTTGCATCCTTGTCTGAGGCGGGCGTTGAAGTCATCAATGTCAGCCCGCTGCGCGATGACATGCCTGATCTCATCAACGCCGAATGGATCGCGGCCCGGCCAAGTTCTGATGTAGCCTTGATGTTGGCCTTAGCCCATTACCTTGAGGTCAATGACCGGGTCGATCGGGATTTCATTCAGCGTTACACGACGGGTTATGAGCCTTTCCGCGCCTACTTGCTGGGCGAGACAGATGGTTGTCCGAAGGATATTCCATGGGCTGCCCCCATTTGCGGGCTGGAGCCAGCCAAATTGGAGCAACTGGCAGACAAGTTGAGCAGAAGTCGCCGCGCCATGCTGACGGTGAGCTTGTCCCTCCAGCGTCAGCAACACGGTGAACAAGCTATGTGGATGACCGTGGTCTTGGCGGCCATGTTGGGGCAGATCGGGCTGCCTGGCGGGGGAGTTGCTCTGGCTTGGGGCGCTAACGGGATCGGGATCTACGGGCGCAAAGCACCACCATTTTCCTGGGGAAGTCTGGATCAGGGGAGCAATCCGACGGGTAGTTTTATTCCCGTCGCCCGTATAACCGATACGCTGCTGAACCCCGGGGCAAAGTATGACTATAACGGTCAGTCTCGAACCTACCCCAAAATCGACTTGATTTACTGGGCTGGTGGCAATCCCTATCATCATCATCAGGATCTCAACCGGTTGCGCAAGGCCTGGCGTGAACCTCAAACGGTGATCGTCAATGAATCGGCTTGGACAGCAACAGCGCGCCACGCGGATATCATCTTTCCGGCGAACACCTTTATCGAACGCAACGACATCGTTTGTGGCAAGGATTGCTATGTCTTGCCATCACGGCAGGCACACCCTCCCTACGAGCAATCGCGCACCGATTATGAGATATTCTCGGCCCTAGCTGCCCGGTTGGGTGCCGAGGCGGCATTCACTGAAAATCGCACCGAGATGCAGTGGCTGGAGCATATTTACACGACTTCGCGTGCCAATGCCAAAGCGGCGGGAGTAGAGCTGCCCGGCTTCGAGGAGTTCTGGGACGGCGGCGCTGTAAATCTGGAGTCCCAGATCAAACCGCGCGAGTTCGAGATAGAACGCTTTCGCAGAGACCCCGAGCGTTTCCCGTTGAAAACGCCATCTGGGAAAATCGAGATATTCTCTCAAACCATTGCCGATTTTAACAAAGCCGACTGCCCCGGACATCCGGTCTGGATGGAAAAAATTGACTATCTGGGGGCGTCTTTGGCCGATGACTATCCATTGCACCTCATCTCTGCCCAGCCAAAGAACAAGTTGCATAGCCAGTTTGATTTTGGCCGGCACAGTCGCCGTGACAAAGTAGATGGGCGTGAGGTTGTTCTCATCAATCCCGTCGATGCGGCTTCAAGGGGTTTGCAGGATGGGCAGGTGGTGCGGGTTTTCAACCAACGCGGCGCGTGTCTGGCGGCTGTCGGTCTTAGCAACGAGGTTATGCCGCAGGTGGTTTGCCTGCGCACCGGCGCCTGGTTTGATCCGGACGACCAGCTTGGACTTGATCGCCACGGTAATCCCAATGTCTTAACCCCAGATCGAGGCACCTCGAGTTTGGCGCAAGGGCCCAGTGCTCACAGCTGTCTGGTGCAGATCGAAGCCTACAACAACACAGCACCGGCAGTCATGTCCTTTGAATTGCCCGAGATCGTCGAGGGTTGAGTAGCGATAATGCCGCTTACGTTCGTAAGCAGAAATAGAATTAAGAGGTAGAAACGATGACAATCTCATTATGGAACGAAGCGGCCGAAACGCTACAGGGTCAGGAACTGGAAGATCTCCAGCTTAAAAAGCTGAAAAAGCTGCTGGTCTATGTTTATGAGAACTCAAATCACTACAAAGAGAAATTTGATGCAGCCGGTGTGAGTCCCTACGAATTCACATCCCTGGAGCAATACAAAGACTACCCGACTTTCGACAAGTACGAGGAGCGAGCAAGCCAGCAACGCTCAAGCGAAGAGTTGGGGCATCCCTATGGCATGCATTTGTGCTGCGATATCAGGGACGTCAATCGCACCAGCGCATCTTCAGGCACCACGGGCACGCCGAGCTTTCAGGGCGCAACAGCGAATGATCGAAAGATCATGAGCGAGAACAACGCCCGGGCGCTCCATCGCATGGGCATTATGCCTGGCGATGCTGTGATGTACGCAGGCGTCATGAGCATGTGGGTGGCTGGAATACCGGCAGTTGATTGTTTGCTCAGCTATGGGGCCAATGTGATCCCGATTGGTGCGTTGGTAGGCAGTGTCAAAGTGGTTGAAATGGCTAACCTGACCCATCCCAAGGCGATTATGTGCACACCCTCCTTTGCACGTCACATGATCAAAACCGCCAAGACCAAAACCGATATCGATCTGACGAAAGTCGGAATTGAAAAAGTCATGGTTTATGGCGAGCCGGGTGGCAGCATACCTGAAATTGTCGAGGAAATATCGACAGGCTTTGGGGGCGCTCAGGTCTTTGACCTCATGGGCGGGACCAGCTGTCTAAACCCGATCTTTGTGTCATGCGAGGCGGGCGACGGGATGCATTTCATTGCGCCTGACCATGCCTATGTCGAAGTGCGTGATCTGGATAGCGGTGAGATCGTGCCGATCGAAGACGGTGTCGAAGGCGAACTGCTCTACACCGGAATGGACCGGGAATGCGGCCCGTTAATCCGTTTCCGGGACGGCGACAAAATGAGGATCGATACCAAGCCGTGTAGCTGTGGCCGCCCGGGCTGGCGCGTGCATGTGCTCGGACGCGCGGATGATATGCTGTTGGTCAAAGGGGTGAATGTTTTCCCCTCGGCAATTCAGGACATGGTGCTGAAAATGAAGGGCGAATTGACCGGTAATATGCGCATCGTCAAATTCTCTGAATCTCCCGTTATCGAACCGCCGTTGCAGCTCAAGGTGGAGCTGTGCGGCAGCCCGAGCGACGATGTCGCCCAGGATATCGCCAAGAGACTGCAGGACGAGATTCAAAGGGTGCTGCGATTTAGAACAGAAGTGACAACCTTTGCAGAAGGGCAGTTGGTCATGGAATATGGCGCGACGGGCAAAGTGAAGTTGGTCGAGAAGGCCTATTAAGCGGTAGATGGGAATAGATTATGATTTATGATGAGAAACATGCCGATAGCCTGAGTGTTGGACATCACCAGCAGATTGTTAAGCGTCTGCAGGCGGCAATGGCCAATGACGATCTCGATGCCCTGGTCGTATTTCGTCCTGACTTCTTTCATTGGATCAACACGCACCAATCGGTTTTTATTGATGGTGGAATAATTGGCATGGCGATGCTGATCATCCCGCGTGAGGGAGAGGCGATCGGGATCTGTTCAGAGCACGAATATGACGCGATGCTTGAAAGTGCTGCTGTCAAAGACTGGCGAGCGGTGCAATTCTGGACGGGTCAGGAAGATCGCTACGCAACGTCAAATACGCCTGCGATACGTTATGCCAGTGATCAGCGCAGCACGTCACCGGAAGGCGGGCTTCTTCCTTTTGTTGCAAGCTTGAAGAACACGCTTGAGCAGGAAGGGTTGGGCAAGGCGCGACTGGGTGTTGAGCTCAGCAATCTCACTGTGGGCTTGCATCAGATGCTGGTGGCCGAATTGTCGGGCTGTGAATTGAAAGAATCCCTGCCGCTGTTGACCCACTCAAGGATGCTCAAGACCGAGTACGAAATCTACAATATGCGCTATGCGGCGCATCAACAATGGACGGTTTGTCATGACATCATGATGAATTTGCGCCCCGGTGACAGTTACGCTGATCTTCGCCACCGCATCCAAGTCGGTGTGGCGCAGGCCCCCTCGGTCGATGGCAATCGATTCTTGATGATTTATATGGGAGATACCCCGGCAGCGACGTCACGCAATTTTGATCGAAAGCTGAAAGAAGGCGACATGCTTTCTATCGATCTCGGCTTTACGGTTCGAGGTTATATGTCTGACTCAGGGCGGGCCTATGTGATGGGCGAACCCTCAAATCTGCAGCGTCAAATCGCCGAAGCTTATGGCCAGGCCCATCAAGAGGTCAAAAAGGCCATGGTGCCCGGAGCGAGGACGGGTGACATCTACGATATGGCAGCCAGTATGGTGAGAGAACAGGGACTGTCAGATTTCCGGCGCGGTCATATTGGACATGGTCTGGGCTGTTGCACCTTTGTGGAAGAATTTCCGTTTCTCATGACGGGCGCTGATACTGTGTTGCAGCCCAATATGATTATGACCCTTGAAATTCCTTTCTACGGGAGGGGGTTTGGCGGATATTTTGAAGAGGATATTCTGCTGATCACAGAAGATGGCAATGAATCGCTGACATCTGCGCCTTTCGGTCTGAATGTGATCCCGGTCTCGTAACAGGGCTGGGGGTTCGGCTCGATTTGACGAGCATCCTTTAACCAGGGTCTGATTATGACGAATGGCGAAGAGCAACACGGTTTTTCTGGCATCATCGAGGCCTGCTCCTCGGATTGCCAGATTTTGAACGACCGGGAATGGGTGCAATTTGCCATTCGCACCCTCCAGGCGGATAGCCATCGATCATCAGATACACATCTGATCAAATTGCCATTTGATATCTACCCTAACATCGATCTGTATTTCAAAGATGAATCAACCCATCCAACAGGCAGCCTGAAGCACCGCTTGGCACGATCACTGATATTGTACGGAATATGCAACGGTGAAATCGGTCGCGGCACACCCCTTATCGAAGCTTCATCCGGCAGCACCGCGGTGTCCGAGGCCTATTTCGCACAGCTGTTGGGTTTGCCGTTCTATGCGGTCGTGCCCATTGGAACATCTGAGACAAAGCTCGGTGAGATAAAAAGGTATGGCGGACAAATTCACGCCGTCGAGGCTCACCAGATCTATGATGCGGCGAGCCAACTCGCGGCAGACACGCAAGGGTATTACCTCGATCAGTTCACGAATGCCGAACGGGCAACAGACTGGCGCAGCAACAACAACATTGCCGAAAGCCTGTTCGATCAGATGGCGATGGAGCGCCATCCGGCTCCGGCATGGGTCGTGGTCGGGGCCGGGACAGGAGGCACTTCGGCGACGATTGGCCGCTATATCCGATACAAATCGAAAACCTTGGGCCACACCAGACTTTGCGTGGCCGACCCGGAAAACTCGGTCTTCTTCGAAGGGTTCAAGTCAAAAGATCCGACCCTGAAAAAATCCATCAAATCCCGGATTGAAGGGGTGGGAAGACCCCGAATGGAGCCGTCCTTCATTCGAGCCGTCGTCGATAAAATGGTTTGTGTGGAAGATGCTGCCAGTTTTGCGACGACCTTATGGTTGGAAAAGCAAACAGGCCGGCGATTTGGGCCGTCAACCGGCTTGAACTTCTATGTCGCGCTTTTGCTCGCAGCAGAGATGGCAGCAAAAGGAGAAACCGGCAGTATCGTAACGCTGATTTGCGACACAGGCCTTCGTTATGAAGATACTTGTTACGATCCAGCCTGGCTCCAAGCCAATGGTCTGGATGTGGCCCATCACCTTAACTTTCTGGCTTCTCTTAGAGCCTGATATTGATGGCAATAAGTAACTGACTTTATTTGACTATCAAAAAGGATGCCAGTGATGACAAGGCCAAAACCTTTGGATGAGCTTTATAACCATGACGGGATGGCTTTGGCGGAGTTGGTCAACAAGGGCGAGATAACGGCCGGGGAACTCCTGGACGTTGTTATCAATCGAATTGAGACACTGAACCCGAAGCTGAATGCCATAGAACAGACAAACATCGAGCTTGCTCGTGAGAAGGCTCGGCAAGGATTACCTGAAGGTCCTTTTACTGGTGTTCCGTCTTTTATTAAGGCGAATATTGATTTTCCCGGCTTTTCGACGACCTACTCCTCTAAGGGATTTGCCAATGCCCCGCCCGTCACTTGGACCAGCCCATTGGCGAAACGCTATATTGAGTCGGGGCTAAATATCATTGGCAAATCCACGCTTCCGGAGTTTGCCTACAACACGCATACAGAATCCCAGCTATGTGGTCGAACAAGGAACCCATGGGACCCCTCATTGACCGCCGGCGGGTCAAGTGGAGGTGCTGCAGCATTGGTAGCCAGTGGCATTGTGCCTCTGGCACATGGCACGGACGGTGGCGGTTCGTGTCGTATACCCAGCAGCCATTGTCACACGCTCGGACTCAAATCCAGTCGTGGCAGGCATGTTGACGTCAGCCGAATTCCGCCGATCGTAGAAACACAGACCAGTCAGATGCTGACCCGTTCTGTTCGGGATTTGGCCATGTCTTTCATGGTTACGGAACGACGCGGCGACGACGCCTGCCTTCCAGAACTGGGCTTTATCTCTGGACCATCTTCAAAACGTTTAAAGATCGCCGTCGGGTTGAAGACCGCAGACGGACTGAGCGCGGAAGCCGATGTGCTGGATGTCATCATGCAGACAGCAGAACGATGCAAGCTAATGGGACATGAAGTGGTTGAACTGGACTGTCTCCCATATCATGTGGACGAATATCTCGATCAATTCATGACAATGATTTCGTTTTTGACGAGACGCATGGCGGATCAGTTCGAGGAAATTTTTGGCCGACCGGTAGCCGACGGCGACTTTGAAAAGCTGTCGATGTTTTACCTTAATACCATGCCGGATAATCCCGAGGCTGAATGGAATCGGCTAATGGAAACTGCAAATAAAATATCGGATTCGTTTGATAGACTATTTGAAGGTTACGATCTCATATTGACGCCAACTGTCCCAGTAGTCGCCAAGGAGGCAACTGGTCGCGCTCTCGATAATGATATCGATGCGCTACTTGCTGAAGCCAGACGCGACGTCAGGTTCTTGGCTTTTGCTAATACTACGGGACATCCGGCTATGACCATTCCAGCCGGCTTTAGTCCGGAAGGGCTGCCAGTGGGAGCACAGTTTATTGGTGCGAAAGGGGCTGAAGACACCTTGTTCAGTATTGCATATGAACTTGAGGATGAGATCAAGTGGTCGCGCCATTGGCCGCCAATTTCAGTCGCATTTGCTGGCTCCTGAATCTTCCCAAAATAGTTGGATCTCTTCTGTGAAAATAAGTTTCCGGAGCTCTCCTAATACAAATTAGGCTGATCGCAGGAAGTACCAGCAATGCGGATGAACCATAATTGGAAACTGCCATGAATCATGAATTCAAAACTCTGATCATTGAACGTGATACACTGAAGCAGCTACTGACAATGGATGATTGTATTGAATCCATGGACAGCTGCATGCGCCAAACCTCCGCCGGGAATTTGGTAAATCCGCCACGAGCCGGTTTTAAGGCTGGAAAGGGAATGTTGGGTTGGATGCCAGCTTATCTGGGAGAGCCTGAAGGATTTGCTTGCAAGTTGATCACACAGTTTCCTGAGGCGAAATTGAAAGGTTATTCCAGCCATTCGGGTGTGACAGTTTATTTTGAAGCCGAGACAGGTCAGCCTGCAATGATTGTAGATTCCGGTTATCTGACTGCTGTCCGCACCGCAGCGGCTAGCGGTGTGGCTACACGGACCTTGGCACGCGATGACGCATCCACCCTCGCCTTGGTCGGTTCGGGTGAGCAGGGATACCTGCATGTGGCGGCCATGCTTGCAGTAAGACCCATTTCAGCCATTCGAATTTGGGGACGAACGGCTGAAAAAGCTGCACGATTTGCAGAACAAATCGAAGCGGAATGGCAGGTTAAGGTAGATATCTTTTCGACCGTCGCAGAGACGATCAAAGAAGCCGATATTATCTGCAGCTCTACTCCCGCAACGGCGCCGGTATTATTGGGCCGGGACTTGCCCGAAGGGTGTCATATCAATGCGGTGGGAGCCAGTCGGTCGCCTAAAGTCGAGCTTGACGAAGCGGCTGTCCTAAGAAGTCTATATTACGTTGACTATCTCGAATCTGCCGTCAAGGAAGCGCGGGAACTTATGGAAGCACTGGAAAGCGGCGCCATTTCCAAGGAGCATGTTCGCGGCGAAATCGGCGAGGTGCTCTTGGGTCATAAACGCGGACGCGAAAACGAGCGGGATGTCACCATATACCGCTCAGTCGGATTCGCTGCGCAAGATGTGGCCGCTGCGGGTCTGGTCTATAACAAGGCAAGAGATCAGGGACTGGGCTTGGCTGTCCGCCTCTGATTGCCCATTCCGGCTGATCCGCCCACTTATTCCGACGACATCCGGCCACCTGTTCCGGGCTATCCGCCCAGCTGTGGTGTGCCGCGTCGAGGCGTGAGATTTTCGTTATCAGTATTCGCGATGTGACCTACCCCCCAAGAGAAGTGGTCCGTTTTGAGAGTTAGGATTTCGGCTATTTACGGCTTGAAAATAGCTGATGAATGGCACGGAAGAGATGCACGCCAAGACAGATTATTGCGATGCTGCGCGAGGATGAGGTGCGGCTGCCTCAGGGAGAGAAGGTCGGTGCGATCTGTCGATCATTGGGCGGTTCGATTGCTTGGGTGATCGATCGTGAAAATTTCTTTCACGGAATTAATGAGCCGAACTCTGGCTGCTATTGGATGAGAGCTAATTGGCAGCTTCCGTTACCCTGCTAGCTCAAAGCCGACAGTCGCGTATCGACCCAATTCCAGACGTATCCGCAAGCGAACTCCGAATGACCGATCATGGGCCGTTTGCCGACAGTCAGCAATTGGGATCAGACCAAAAAGAGCTGACATTCAGCGGATGAAACCCCGATTCTGCCAACACTTGGTCGGGTAAGCCTAATGCCGAGCTCGCCACGCGCTTGGACTGACCTCTCGCCAGCGCCGGAATGCTTTCCTGAAATTCGCTTCGTCGCCATAACCGCATCGGTCGGCGATCTCGCTTGTCGGTAGCCGCGTGTTCTCAAGGTATTCGCAGGCCAGTGAAGCGCGTGTCTTGTCGAGTACCTCCTGAAAACTGGTGCCTTCGTCGGCGAGCCGCCTGAACATCGTGCGCTTCGAAAAACCAACCGCCTGTGCAGCTTCGTCTGCGGTCGTGCGCCTGCCTACATTGCCCAACACGAAACTGCGGAGTTCGCGTTGCAGCGGTGTTGGAGCATCCTCGCTCGCGATCATGGCCTCGCAGAAATCCTGGCAGATATTGGCGGTCAGCGAATTAGCGCTTGGGCATGGTCGCTCGAGCACGCCGGTATCGAAGTGCCATTCCATCTGCTCGGCAGAGAATTCGATCGGACAGTTGAAGACACTGGCATAGGCATCGGCCTGTCGCGGGCGCGGATAGGGAAAGCGCATCAGTGTGGACGGAAAGGGTTGCTCGAGGATCTCGCTCAGCAAGGTGACCATAGAACTCCGCCAGAATTCTGCGGCAAAGGGTAATAACGTACCCAAGGCACCGGGATTGTGACTGCGCAGGATTCCCGTGGTCCCTTCCTGCCGATAGGTGATCCGCAATACTGCGCCTGCCAACTCGAGGTTCTGCCTTCCAAAGGTAAAGGCATCACCGAAGGTCGGACTGGTCGCGAGCGCGAACCCATAAACGCCGAAATGGTGCACGCGCTGGCGCTGACCCGCCTTGAGCGCAGTCAGCGGATCACTCGCAGCCTCGCTGGCCGCCTTGAGCAATGCCAATCGTTGCGGCTGGGTCAGCTGTCCCTTGAGCGTACGGAGCCCGGCGCTGCGTAGCACACTAGCACCGTCGACACCCTGCGCTGCAAGTTCTTCCAGCAGTACGCGCAAACCATAAGCGGCAGAATCCTGCAAGGGTGAGGTCGGTGGCGTCATTTCACCTATAGTGTGGCACTATTTCACCTCGATTGGCAAGCGCCCCCCGGGCATCACCGTCGCCAAAGGAGAATGGCTCATGGCCGATGCAAGCTGCGTGAAAGTGTCGATGGAAGGACCGGTAGCGGTGCTTTCGATGGAGTTCGCTCCGCACAACCTGCTGGGACTGGACTTGATGGCTGGCATGCGCGCCGGTTTGCAGGAAGCGCAGGATAAGGGCGCGCGGGCGATCTTGCTGAAAAGCGGCCTCAGGCATTTCTCGGCCGGTGCGGATACCTCGCTGTTCGGCGATGCGCTGGAGGGCGGAGAGCTCTCCGCCTCGCCACTCGAATTCCTGCGCGACCTCGAGGCCTGCCCAATACCCATCGTTGCCTCAGTGCAGGGTGTCTGTGTTGGTGGCGGACTGGAGATGGCGCTGGCATGCGATTTCATCATCGCGGCGCGATCTTCGAAAATCGGATCGGTTGAGGCAACTATCGGGCTCAATCCGCTGATGGGCGCAGTGCAGCGACAGGTGCAACGCGCCGGGATCGTGCGAGCCAAGGAAATGAGCATGCTCGGGCGGCGCTACGATGCAGAGACGATGGAGCGTTGGAACATCATCAACCGCGTCGTCGATGACGAGAAGCTGGATGAGGCCGCTATGGTGATCGCGCTTGAACTGGCTAACGGCCCGACGCTGGCGCACAAGATTACCAAGCAGCTCGCCAACCTCGCTGCCGCCAAGGGTGTCGAGGCAGCCGACGAAGCGATGGAAGAGCTGCAGCTGGCCTTATGGTCTTCCGAAGACCTCAAGATCGGGTTGGAAAGCCTGATGACGCAGGGTCCCGGCCTTGCCGTGTTCAAGGGGCGCTGAGCGATGGGTGCACCACTTCAAGGGGTCAAGGTCGTCGACTTCTCGCGGGTATTGGCAGGTCCATTCTGTGCCAAGACGCTGCAGGACCTCGGCGCGGATGTGACCAAAATCGAGCCGCCGCGCGGCGATGTCTCGCGGCTCGCCTCGCCGATCAATCCCAATGGTGTGACAGGCTATTACGCGCAGCAGAACGCCGGCAAGCGCAATATCTCAATCGACCTCAACAAGGCCGATGCTAAGGAGATCGCCTGGCGACTGGTTGAGCAGGCCGACATCATCGTCGAGAACTTTCGCCCCGGTACGCTCGCCTCGTTCGGATTCGACTATGAGAATGTCAGGAAGCGCAATCCGCGCGCGATCTATGTCTCGATCTCGGGCTATGGCCAGGGTGGCCCTTGGCGCGGGCGCATGGCCTATGCTCCGACCGTGCAGGCCGAGGCCGGGTTCACCCACCACATGCTGCGCCACTATGGCGACAACCTGAAAGCGCCGCAGACCGACGCTTTGAGCCATGCCGATGTCTATGCCGGGATGGAAGCGACCATCGCCGTGCTGGCGGCGCTGCACCAGCGCGAACACACCGGCGAAGGCCAGCATATCGACGTTGCCATGGCGGCGACGCTGATGGCGATGAACGAGCATGCGCACATGGACCTCAACGGGCTCGATCCGGGCGATGATCCGGCGATCCTCGGCGCGACCGATGGCTCGTTCTTCGTCGGGCCGAATGGCGAGCAGTTTCTGAGCGCCATCAGCCTCGTCAACACCATCACCTTCGGCTGGTTTGTCGCGGCGATGCGGCGGCCGGACCTGATGGACGATCCGCGTTTCCGGACCTCGGCATTGCGCCGCGCCAATCTCGCCGACCTGATTGAAGTGGTCCAGAAATGGATCTGGACCTTCCCCGACATGGCGACGGTCGATGCCCAATTCGATGAGGCCAAGATCGCCATCGGCGAAGTGCGCACCATGGAGCATATCGCCGATAGCGAATGGGCCGAATATTGGGGCGCGACATACAATGTGCCTGACCGCCAGGGCAGCGAATATCGCCTGCCCGGTCGCCCGTGGAAATTCTCGAGTGGAGACCTGCCCTTACCCGGCGCGCCGTCCGAACAGGGCGAGCAGAACCACGACATCTGCCGGGAACTGGGTTTCTCCGACACAGAGATCGCCGCGATGGAAGAGAACGGCAGTCTTGTAGGCAACTTCACCGCGCAAATGATCGCCATGGTGACAGCCCAGCTAGCCGCCAAAGAGGCGCAATTCGCAAGCGAGGAGGCGAGCGATGACGAAGCTGCTTGAGACGCTGGACGCACAAAAACGGGCGGCCCGTGCTGCCCCAAGTTCGGCCAGTGAGCGTGTGGCCAAGCTCAAGGCACTGCGCCACCAGCTGGAGCGCTATCAGGACGTGTTCGCCGATGCGGCCAGCGCCGATTTCGGCAACCGCCCGCATTTCGAAAGCCGACTGATCGAGGTCATCGGCACGCTATGGGTGCTCGACCATGCGCGCCGCAACGTAAAGAAATGGATGAAGCCCGAGAAGCGCGCCCCGCAGGCGCTGTTTGCCGGGCCGAACTGGCTCAAGGTGACTTACCAACCCAAGGGGGTGGTTGGCATCGTCACGCCGTGGAACATGCCGCTCTATCTCTCGCTCGGTCCGCTGGTGACCGCCATCGCGGCGGGCAATCGCGCCATGATCAAGCTGCCAGAGGAAACCCCGCGCTCCAACGCTGTCATCAAGACGCTGCTGGGCGAGATTTTCGACGAAGCCGAAGTTACGGTGTTCGGCGAAGAGATCACCGATCCGTCCGAGTTCACCGCCCTACCCTTCGACCACCTGATTTTCACCGGCAGCCCGCGCGTCGGGCGGTTGGTGATGGAGGCCGCGGCGAAGAACCTCGTTCCGGTGACGCTGGAACTGGGCGGCAAGTCGCCAGCAATCGTTGCGGAAGACTACCCGGTTGCCGATGCCGCGCTGCGCATCACCCATGGCAAGATTGCCATGTCGGGCCAGATCTGCGTTGCGCCCGACTATGCGCTGGTTCGCCACGCCGACATTCCCGCCTTCGTCGAAGGTGTGAAGAAGGCCTTCACCCAATTCTATCCGAATGGTGTCGATGGTCCGGAATACTGCCAACTGGTCAACGATCGCCATGCCGGGCGGATCAAGGCCATGTTGGAAGATGCCAAGGCCAAGGGGGCGGAGGTGATCCCCTGCGCCCCCTGGAACGCCGGTAACCGCATCCCGCTGCATGTGGTCACCGGCGTCACTTCCGATATGCAGATCGCGCAAGAGGAAGTCTTCGGGCCGATCCTGCCACTCGTCGGCTATGACACGCTGGGCGACGCCATTGCCTATGTCGCCGACCATCCGCATCCGCTGGCGCTGTATCTGTTCAGCAAGAAGGCCGCCGTGCGGAATCGGGTGATAGGCGAGACGCGATCAGGCGGGGTAACCGTCAACGATTGGGGCTGGCACGTGGTCAACGCTGCCGTGCCTTTCGGCGGGGTCGGCAATTCGGGCTTTGGGAGCTATCACGGGGTGGAGGGCTTCCGCGAGCTATCCAACGCACGGCCAGTTTTCCACCGTGCGCCGTCGTTTCCAACGCAGCTGATGTACCCGCCGATCAACGTGGGCCCGCGCGGCATCTTCCAGCGCTTCTGGATGGATCGCTATTCGAAGAAGGCCGATCCGTCGCTCGGCGGCACGCCCTATGGCGATTCGACGGAGGCGAAGGATGACTGACCTCGATCATACTCACGATCCTGCGCTGCAAAGCTGGGTCGAGAGCGCGAACCACCCCGAAGCGGCATTTCCGATCCAGAACCTGCCGTTCGGAATGTACCGGCGATGCGGTGACACAGGTGCTTTCCGCGCCTGCACCGCCATCGGCGATCAGGTGCTGGATCTGGCCGCAGTCGGCGCTGAATACTCAGGCGACCTCAATGGGCTCGCGGCCAAAGGGCGCGGCGAATGGAAGCATTTGCGACATGCGCTGAGCAAGGCCCTGTCAGACGCAAGTGAACGCGGGAGAATCGAGGGCTTCCTTCTCCCCATGGGCGACGTCGAACTCGGCTTGCCTGTCACGCCGCGTGACTACACCGATTTCTTCACTTCCTATTTCCACGCTTACAACGCCGGGAAGCTATTCCGACCCGACGACCCGCTGACGCCCAACTTCAAGTGGATGCCGATTGCCTATCATGGCCGAGCTTCGTCGATTGTGGTTTCGGGCAACGATGTACGCCGTCCCAATGGCCAAATCGTGCCTCCGGGCGCGAGCGAACCCGTGTTCGGGCCTTCCCGCTTCGTCGATTTTGAAAACGAGCTCGGGCTCGTCATGGGGCCGGGCAACCCGATGGGCCAAAGCATCCCCATCGACCAGGCGGAGGACCACATCTTCGGCGTGGTCGTGCTCAACGACTGGTCGGCGCGCGATGTGCAGGCATGGGAGTATCAACCGCTCGGGCCCTTCCTCGCCAAGAGCTTTGCCACCACGATTTCACCCTGGATCGTAACGATGGACGCCTTGGTCCCCTTCCGCGCTCCTGCTTTCGAGCGGTTCGACGGCGACCCGGCCCCGCTGCCGCACCTGACCTCGCCTGAGAACGAGCGTTCCGGCCAGATCAACATCATGGTCGAGGCGCGGATCGCCCCGAAGCGCGGAGACGAGCAGCGGCTGTCCGGCGCCAACTATGCCTCGTCCTACTGGAACCCGGCGCAGCTGGTGGTGCATCAGACATCCAATGGATGCCCGATCAACCCCGGCGACATCCTCGGCACCGGCACGATCAGCGGGCCCGAACCTAGCGAGGCTGGCGCGCTGCTCGAACTCGGCAAGATGGGTGCAACCCCGGTCATGCTTGAGAATGGCGAGGAGCGTATAGCGCTGCAGGATGGCGATCGACTGACGCTGACTGCTTCCTGTTCGCGCGAAGGATTCCGCTCGATCGGCTTCGGCGAAGCGAGCGGGGCGGTTCTGCCGGCGGGCGTATCATGAAACGAGCATTGATTGCCGCAGCCGCCTTGGTGGTGTTGCTGGGCGGCGGTTTCCTCGCCTTCAAGGATCAGATTGCGATGGCTCTGTTCCGCAATGCCATAGCCGCCCAGGTATCTGGCGATCTGCTGGCCGAATATCCGGAAGACATGCATGTTGTTTCCTGCGGGAGCGGGACTCCGCTACCGGACCAGGCCATGGCCGGCGCGTGTACGGCAGTGATAGCTGGCGGGCGGTTGTTCGTTTTTGACATGGGTGACGGCGCGCCAGAAACAATGATGAGAATGGGTCTGGATATATCGCGTATTGAGGCGCTCTTTCTCACCCATTTCCACTCCGACCATATAGCGGGCTTAGGCAGTCTGGTGATGGGACAGGGTAGCGGCAAGGGAGAATCCGTACCGATGCGGCTCTATGGCGCACAAGGCGTCGAGCAGATCGCTGACGGGTTTAACAGCGCCTTTGCCTTCGACCATGCCTATCGCGTGGAACACCACCCAAAGCTGAAGGCATCAGTAAGCGCCCTCAGCCTTGAACCGCACGCTTTCGAAACACCGGCCGAGGGGAGCTTCCCGGTCGTTTATCAATCGAACGGTGTAACAATCCGCGCCTTCGTCGTTCCTCACGGCCCGGTCAGACCAGCAATCGGCTATCGGATCGAATATGATGGCATGGCTGTCGTTATAAGCGGCGATACAGAAGCATCTGACAATCTGGTCGCAGCCGCCAAAGAGGCTGACTTGCTCGTGCACGAAGCGCTCAACCCTGAGATGGTCGCGATCATCGAACAAGAAGCGACCGCGCTTGGCCAGAAGGCCCTCGCAACAGTGATGCACGACATCCCGTCTTACCATGCGACGCCGGTGGAGGCAGCCGAGGCGGCTTCATCGGCAGGGGTGAAAGCGCTTGCCTATACGCATATGATACCGCCGCTGCCCATTGGATTGCTTGAAGGGCCATTTCTGGCCGGAGTGAGCGACGCATACTCCGGGCCCGTCATAGTGATGCGCGACGGTATGGTCTTGACGATTTCCAAGCAGGGCAAGCCAGCAGTTCGGGACGCTCTTTGAGGTCATATGAAACGGCCCATGGCTTGATAACCGAAGGATCACTGAACACAGATTGCGCGAATCTTCAGGTGCAACCGGATCGGAAGGTCTCCGTACAACGCAGTAGCGGGCACCAAGCTGGGCTTACCTGGTGCCCGGCAGTGGTTAGATTTCAGTCTTCTCGGCGAGGGTGAGCGCGTCTTCAATATCGACGCCTAGATAACGGACGGTGTTTTCAATCTTGGAATGACCGAGAAGGATCTGGATTGCTCGGATATTGCCTGTGGCTTTGTAGATGATCGAAGCTTTGGTCCGACGCAATGAGTGCGTTCCATACTCATCTGGCCGCAGTCCGATTGCTTGGACCCATTCGTCAACGAGGCGGGCGTACTGGCGCGTACTAAGATGGCGCGAGGCGTCAACCCGGCTCGGGAAGACATAGTCCTCAACCGCTCCGCCTCTTAGTTCAAGCCAGGCTAAAAGGCTATCTCTCGCATCCTTTGCGATCTCGAATTGAACAGGCCGCCTCGTCTTGCGCTGAGTAACCGTGGCACGCGTCCTGATCTCTGGCCCACTGACCAGATCGCCGATCTTCAACTCAACGAGATCGCAACCTCGCAGCTTGCTATCGATCGCCAAGTCGAACAGCGCTCGGTCTCGAATGCGTTCCTCGCGATCGAGAAAGAAGCGGATCGCCCATATCTGCTTTTGGTTGAAGGGACGCTCGGGTCCGATCTTCGCTCCAAAATTCCAAGGCACTCGGTTTTGAGAAGCCGGGTCAAACTGTGAAAACGTCATTGTCATTCTCCTTGGCCGGAATGGCCTCAAAGAATGTCCGCTTCTAGGAGCTAAGATCTCGGATCGGTACGTCTTGGATTAGGGCGCAAAGCTAGCATCGCGCTCGGCCAAAATGTTCCCTGTTCTCGTTCAACATTTCCCTGCTCCGCAGAATAAATTCCCTGTTACGAGAGGTAGGAAATTGTGGATCTAACATACTGCAATTTAACAACTTAGTGACTAGATTCTGCTCAGGGAATCGGTGAAGTTGCCGAAATTCCCTGTATTTTTCCTGCTTATCAGGGAAATCAGCCTCTTATCCCAAACGAGAGAAGTGCAACTGTGCTCCAATCACGAATTCCCGTTAGGCGCGAAACGGGAATTCGGTCCAAAACTTTCAGAATTGCGTTGATCTCGTGGCTTGTTTGCCGACGAGAGCGGCTAAGTCAGCGATTTTCCCGTTAGATTCCCGTAAAATCGGGAAAAGTAACGCTGAGACTAGTTAGGTCACGACTGCGCCATTCACGACCCATTCCCTTCGAACGATGAATAGGGCGATAGCCGCCACTGCGGCGGAAATTGCCCGCGCACAGTGATGGCCGTCTGCACTAATAGGTATAGGCTCGGTGCTCGCCTGGATTGATTCGGCAAGGAACCTCAATATGGCGTGGCGGCCATAGAGGCACGCTGGCGCGCCCCCGATCTCAAGCTGGGCCGATCAAAATTCGTATCCCAGCTCAACTCCGAACCGGCGCAGTCCGCCGGGCGAATTGAACGAACCGCCAAATTCGATCGCCGGAATAACCTCGTTGAGATATTTGCGGTTGAGCAAATTGTCGGCAAACGCGGTGATGTTCCAATTCTCGCCTTCCACACCGAACCGGAGATCAAGCACCCCAAATGCTTCGCGCTCTGTGATGGAATAATCCGCGTCACCGACGAATGCTGGCAGCGCGAGCGCGGAAATTGGCAAAAGTCCGCTGAACAATGTTGGCGATGTGTTTTCCTGCACAGTGTGGAACCAAGTCGGGCCAGTGATGCGATAGTCTGCGCGCATGACCAGATCGAGGCTGTTATTCAGCGGCGTATCGATCTGCGTGCCGAGGTTGATCGTGTAATCAGCGGTGTAGGGCGACTTATTGCCAACCGTAACAGGGCGCGATGCGTTTTCCTTGATCTCGCTCTCTGTGACATTGACCGAACCGAACAGGTCCCAGCCATCGATAATCTCGAAAGTGAGGTTCGCTTCCGCGCCGTAAATCTCGACTTCATCGATGTTCGACACAACGCGCAGCAGGCCGAAACCGCCCACGAAGAATTCGAAGAACTGCATGTCATCGACTGTGGTGTGATAGCCCGCGAGATCAAAGGTAACACGACCATCGGCAACATTGCCCTTCACGCCAAGCTCGAATGCGCTGGAGGTTTCCTTGCGGAAGATATCTTCGATCAGGACATCGGTGCCGATAAACTGGTTGAACGCCTGGTCGACAATCGCGGCCGAACCCTGGTTGTTGAAACCGCCTGACTTAAAGCCGACACCCCAGTTGGCATATGCGTTTATGTCGTCGCTCAAGGCATAGCGCAGCGAGATCTTAGGCTGGAACTGTTTGAACTTGCGCGACTGGTCAGGGATCGGGCCAAAGGCTTGCCCCGGATTGATCGGTCCGCCGGTAATCGGATCATCGATCGACGGAACAAGATTGTCGACCCGGCGGTCTTCGATGTCATAACGGCCAGCAAATCCGATTTCGAACCGGTCGCTTACTTCGTAGTCAACCGCAGCAAACAATGCGTAGACGTCAGTCGAGAAATCATCATTGAACAGCTGGGTAGTCGGGTTTCCGGTCCCCGGTGCATTGTACAAATCACGGCTGATCCCATTGCCCAGATCCGCGCCCAGGCTGACACCGGTCTCACGGCTGATGTTGAGATAATAGGCGCCAACCTGCCACTGCAGCGGGCCGATATCGTTCGATGCCAGACGGATTTCTGCGCTGACATCGGTCTGCTCGCGCAATTGCAACTGCGTGCCATCGCATGTCGTCGGGCTGTAGGGGCCGAAGGTGGAGCCATTGGCCGGATCGAAAATGAACGGCACGGGTGTTTGCCCGATGAAGCCCGGCTGATTGACCGGGAATCCGGTGAGCGCCGCAGTCGTGGCGAAACACTGTCCCGCCACATCAGCTGCGGTCTGCGTTGGCGCGGGGAACGGGATGAAGCGCGCGAAATCCGCTGATGTACCGTCCGCGCCAAGGATCTGATCAACATCGCTGTAAAGCGCCCAGGCGGTCAGGGTGACACTTTCAAACTCGTGCTCGATCTTGGCCGACACTTCGAATGACTGCTGCTCGTTGAACGACGCGATATTCGAATAATAGTTGAACGGGTGGTCGTTCACATCTTCGAAGAAGGCGGGGTTCACACCAGCGAAATTGGGCAAGTGGAATGCAGCGTTAAAATTGATCGCGTTGCCGGTAAGGTCAGAATAGCGCGCCTTTACGTCCAATTCCGTTCCCGGGCCGATTTCCGCAACGAGGCGTCCGTCGACCGACCAGATCTCTTGAGAGTCCACGGTGTTGGCGCTCTGGAAATCGTCACGATAGAAACCGTCGGTGGTAGAATAGCTGCCTGAAACAACGAGGCCCACGCCTTCGCCAAGAGGTGTTGAGACATAGCCACTGGCCGAATAGGTATTGTCTTCAGCCGCGCTAACGCGGACGCCGCCTTCCATGAAATCGCTTGGTTTCAATGTCTGAATAATAACCGCACCGGCTGCCGCGTTGCGGCCATAAAGCGCGCCCTGCGGACCTTTGAGGATTTCGATCTGACGCAGCGTGCCCTGATCCTGGTTAAGCTGTGCGGTATTGGTCTTGAGGATACCGTCCACCACCAGCGCAACAGAGCTTTCCGCATCGCGGGCGCCGTTGATGCCGCGAATGTTGATCTGCGTATCACCCGCTTCCGCAGTGCCAGTCACAATCGTTACGCCTGGGGTCAGCTGTACAAACTCGTCAGCCTTCTGGATCCCCGTCTTCTGCAGCGCATCAGCGGTAAAAACAGTGATGGCGGTCGGTACTTCAGCCAGCGTTTCAGACTGCCGGCGCGCCGTAACAATGATGGCATTGCTTTCTTCGGCTGCTTCCGCGCTATCTCCGGCGTCTTGCGCAATGGCCGGATTTGCGGTGACCAGCACGCCGAGAGCGATGCCTGATGCGAGTGTGACCTTGAAGTTCCTCATCTTCTATACTCCCTATGCCGCTATTTGCAGGTCGGCTGTGGTGACGGAGGCAATGTCGAAAACGTCTGCCTAAAATGAACTATACCCTCTTGACGAAGTCCCTATTGTATACAATTTGATTGCGTCAAGCGAAAACAGCCGCGCTATCAAAATGGCTTGTCAAAACTGTCGAGGGGTTGGCCGTGAGAACCGCAGAGAAAAGCGTGCAGCATGGCGTGGCCAGACCAGTTTCGGGTCCGATTACCCTGAGCGCGCCGAAATGAGCCGCGCCTCCGACACAGCCTATGACAAGATCCGCGGCCATTTGCTGAGCGGCGAAGTTTCGCCCGGAGAGCAGCTGACCGAAGAAAGGCTGGCAGAGATAACAGGTGTCAGCCGCACACCAGTGCGCGACGCAGTGCGGCGCCTGGAGAGCGAGATGCTGCTGGTGCGCAATGAATCAAAACGCATCTTTGTTGCCGACTGGAGCCGCGACGACATCGACGAGATGTTCACGCTGCGCCAAATGCTGGAAGGGCATGCTGCCGAGCGCGCCGCACAGCGCATCACACAGGAGCAGATCGACCATCTGGAGGAAGTCAATCGCGAGCTCCACGAAGCGGTCGAATTGGCAGAACCTGATGTCGCAAGCTTCCTCAATGCGAACCGCATTTTTCACGAGATCATCACCGATGCGGCGCAGTCACCGCGCCTGAAACAGGTTCTGGCGATGCTGGTCGAAACGCCCGTGGTGCTGCGAACTGCGCGCAATTACTCGATCAATGATCTGCAGCAGTCGGCGCGCGACCACGACGAGCTCATCTCGGCCTTTCGCGCCGCCGATGCCAGCTGGGCGCGTGCGGTGATGGGCAGCCATTTGCGCCGTGCCTTCCACACATTTGCCGATGCTACCGAGGCCGCGGAATGATGCTACCCACCCTAAAATGACTGACAGAGGGTTCACGCCTGCCAAAAACTGTCTATTTGCATTTGTATACAATTTGCGTATCAGGCTCGATCCCTAACCGTCTCACAGAGCGACTCAGATGACGCACAATGCGATTGAATTGGTCGAAGTCGGTCCGCGCGACGGGCTTCAAAACGAACCGGACATCATCTCGACGCGAAGCAAGCTCGAGTTGATCGAGCGCATGCTTGGTTTCGGCGCGCGTCGGCTTGAGGTCGCGAGCTTCGTGCACCCGGCGCGCGTGCCGCAAATGGCCGATGCGGAAGATGTGATTGCCGGCCTGCCTGATCGCGCCGATGCAACCTACATCGGGCTGGCCCTGAACAAACGCGGCGTGATGCGCGGGTTCGCAACCCGCGAAGGCGGCAAAAGGGGGATCGACCAGATCGGCTGTGTACTGGTGGCCAGCGACACCTTCGGCCAGAAAAACCAGGGGCAAACCATCGCAGAAGGGATCGCGGAGAACCGCGACATGATCCGCTTCGCCAAGGCAGAGGGAATGCGCGCGCAGATCACGATCAGCGCAGCGTTCGGCTGTCCATTCGAAGGTGAAGTAAAGCCGGAAGCAGTGCTGCAGATCGCCGAAGAGATGGCCGCTGAAGCCCCGGAAGAGATTGCGCTGGCCGACACAATCGGAGTGGGCACGCCAGCACAGGTGAGCGATCTGTTCGGCAAGCTTGGCGAATTGCTCGGCGGAAAAATCCCGATGCGGGCGCATTTTCACAACACCCGTGGCACTGGCATCGCCAATGCCTGGGCGGCCTATCAAGCGGGCGTGCGTATCTTCGACGCATCGCTGGGCGGCCTTGGCGGATGCCCGTTTGCCCCCAAGGCGACCGGAAATATCGCTACCGAAGACCTGATTTACATGATGGAGCATTCAGGGATCGACAGCGGCGTCGATCTGGAGGCAGCCATTACAACCAACCACTGGTTCGCTGAAAAGCTGGGCCGGCAATTGCCATCCATGGTCGCACGCGCGGCCTGACAGACACACGTCACGGAGAGAGTATGACTTATCGTTTGGGCGTCGATGTAGGCGGAACATTCACCGATCTGCTGTTATTCGACGAAGAAAGCGGCAAATTCTGGCGGCACAAGACACCTTCGACACCGCACGATAGCTCTGAGGGGATCCTCAACGGGGTCAAGGCGATCACCGCCGAAGCAGGCGTATCTGCTAGCGACATTGCCTACTTCCTGCATGGAACCACTGTCGCGACCAATGCCGTGCTGGAAGGCAAGGGCGCGAAGGTCGGCCTGGTCACCACCGAGGGCTACCGCGACATCATGCAGATCGCGCGCAGCTTTGTGCCTGGCGGACTGGCGGCATGGATTGTGTGGCCCAAGCCGCAACCGCTCGCGCATCTGGAAGATACGGTCGAGGTGCCCGAACGCATGAGCGCGGATGGCGCGGTGGTTCGCGAGCTGGACGAGGAGGCAGTGCGTGCAGCGCTGCACAAGCTCAAGGGGCAGGGCATCGAAGCGCTGACCGTCAGCCTGATCAACGCTTACGTCAACGGTGCGCATGAAAAGCGCATCGGCGAGATCGCGGAAGAGGCGCTGCCCGGTATCCCTGTCTCGCTCAGCCATGAAGTGCTGCCCGAAATGCAGGAATATGAGCGCACACTGTCAACCGTGGCCAATGCGGCCGTGCGACCGGTGGTGAGCAAATATGTATCCAACCTGCGTAACAAGCTGGAAGACGAAGGGCTGGAAGGCAAACTCTCGCTGCTGCGCTCTGATGGCGGTTTGATGAGCAGCCACAAGGCAGAAGAACACCCGGTCAACATCCTGATGTCCGGCCCAGCCGGCGGTGTGACCGGTGCCAAATGGGTGGGCAAGAACGCGGGCCTTTCCAACATTCTGACGCTCGACGTCGGCGGCACATCGACGGACGTGGCGCTGATCGAAGGTTTGGAAGCACGCCGCGTGCGCACGACAGAGGTCGGCCACTTGTCTGTCCGTGCCTCCGCGCTCGATGTGAAAACAGTGGGCGCTGGCGGCGGCTCGATCGCGCACGTCCCTGAACTGACCAAGGCTTTGCGCGTTGGCCCGGAAAGCGCAGGCGCAGTGCCGGGCCCCGTCGCATACAACAAGGGTGGCACTCTGCCGACCGTCACCGACGCCAATGTCGTGCTCGGCTATCTGCCCGAGGATTTGCTGGGCGGTTCGTTCAAGCTTGACCGCGAAGGCGCGAAGGCAGCGGTACAGACCATTGCCGATGCGCTGGGCATCGGTTTGATGGAGGCCGCGCGCGGCATCATCGACATTGTGAACGAGAACATGTTCGGCGCGCTGCGCATGATCAGCGTTCAGCAAGGCTATGACCCGCGCGAATTCGCGCTGATGGGCTTTGGCGGTGCTGGCCCGTTACACGTGAACGCCGTTGCCAAGCTGATGGGTAGCTGGCCTGCCGTGTCCCCTGTTTCGCCGGGAGTGCTATGCGCACTGGGCGATGCGACCACGCAAATGCGCACCGAAACCGCGCGCAGCTTCTCAAAACTCGCCAAGGACACCAGCATCGCTGACCTTGAAGCGGTGCTAGATGAAATGGCGGCTCAAACGCGCCGGGAATTGCTGGCTGACGGTGTGCCCGAGGAACAGATCACGACGCAATTCGAAGTCGACATCCGCTATGCCGGTCAAGCCTTCGAAGTGCCGCTGACAATCGACAAGGCCGTGCTTGCAGCGGATGGGATCGAAGGCATTCTGGCCCGATTCGACCAGGAGCATTTGCGGCTGTTCACATTCAACATGGATACCCCGCACGAAATTGTGAACCTGCGCGCGGTGGCTCTGGGTGAAGCGCCGGCTCTACCCGCCGCCGAACTGCCCAAAGGCGGTGACGATCCTTCGGCTGCGAAGATACGCGATCACACGCTGTGGATGGATGGCAAGGAACAAGCTGCAGTGATCTACGACCGCGCTCTGCTTCGCCAGGGCAATGTGATCCCCGGCCCCGCGATCATCACAGAAATGGACTCGACCACGCTGGTCGAAAGCGGCTGCATTGCCACAGTCGATGCCGTCGGCAACATCCTTATCAATCCCGTGCAGGAGGGCTGAACCGATGCCAGCACAGATCATTGAAACCAATGACATCCCGTTCGAGAAGATCGAAATAGACCCGGTTACGCTCGACATTATCGAGAACGCCTTGCGCAATGCGCGGATCGAGATGGACGCCACGCTGGTACGCACCGCGATGAGCCCCGGTATTCGCGAACAGGGTGATGCCTTCCCCCTGATCGCTGACCCATCGGGCAAGATGATCGTCGGCCAGTTCGGCAGCTTCATCGATGGCTTCCTAAAGGGTTTCGACGGCACGCTGGAAGATGGTGACATGATCTTCCTGTCAGACCCTTATTCATGTGACGGTGCGGTCAGCCACTCGAATGACTGGCTGGTGCTGTTGCCGGTGTTCAAGGACGGGCGGCTGATCGCCTTTACAGCTATGTTCGGCCACCAGTCGGATATCGGCGGATCGGTACCCGGCTCTATGCCAATCGGTGCAAGCTCGATTTTCGAGGAAGGCGTGCGTATTCCACCGGTCAAGATCTGGAAGAAGGGCGAATATAATGAAGACCTGATGAAACTCGTCATGCACCAGACGCGCAAGCCCGACTGGTGTCAGGCAGATCTCAACGCGCTGATCGCCAGCTGCCGGGTGGCCGCCAAACGCGTGGTCGAAATGGCGGAGCGGTTTGGCGATGATGTCTATGTCTCGGCAACGCAGGAATTGCTGGCGCGCAACCACCGCGCGATGAAGGCCTTGTTGTCGCAAGCTGTCGCGGAAAAGCCGGTCAGTTTCGAAGACTATATCTGCGACGACGGCAAGGGATTTGGCCCGTACAAGATCAAATGCACCATGTGGCGCGAAGGCGACAAGGTCATTCTCGACTTCGACGGCACCGATCCGCAATCCGCCGCCTCGATCAACTTCCTGCTCAACGAGAACATGTTCAAGATGTTCTTCGGCATCTACATGATCATGGTCTTCGATCCGCAGATCCTGTTCAACGATGGCTTCTACGATCTGATCGAGGTTCGCATTCCCGAAGGATCGCTGCTGAAGCCGCAATTCCCGGCTGCATTGTCTGGCCGCACCCATGCGCTGGGCCGGATTTTTGACATTCTGGGCGGACTGCTGGGCCAAGGCACGCCGGAATTCCTCAACGCTGCAGGCTTCAGCTCATCGCCGCATCTGTTCTACTCCGGCTGGGACAACCGGCCAGCCAGCGAAGGTGAATGGTTCCAGCTGTTCCAGATCGGCTTTGGAGGCATCCCGGGCAGACCGCTGGGCGATGGGCCGGACGGGCATTCGCTGTGGCCGGGCTTTACCAATGTCCCTAACGAATTCCTGGAGAAGTACTTCCCGCTGCGGATCGAGCGATATTCAACCGAACCCGATAGCGGGGGCGCAGGCCTGCACCGCGGCGGCAATGGTATTCACATGACCTACCGCTTTCTGGCCGATGGCGAGATCGCTGTGCATGATGACCGTTGGTTCGTGCCCCCTTGGGGCGTCAATGGCGGGCATCCGGGCATGCGCGCCAGAAAAGTGCTAGAACGCGCGGATGGTACGACTGAAATCGTGGGTAACAAAGTGGAAGATGTGCCGGTGAAAGAGGGCGATCTCTTGCATTACATCACCTGGGGTGGTGGTGGCTGGGGCGACCCGCTGGATCGCGATCCGGAGCTGGTCGGGCTGGAAATTCGCCAAGGTCTCGTCACGCCCGAAGGCGCCAAGCACTATGGCGTAGTCGCGGACGAGAACGGCGTGATCGACAGCGCCGCAACAGAAGCTCTGCGCGCTGAGATCAAGCCCAAACGCGGCGAGCTGCCGCTGTTCGACTACGGTCCGGCAATCGATGATCTGCGCGCGCGATGCGAAGAGGAAACCGGCCTGCCCGCACCGATTCAGCCGGTCTGGAGCCACACTCAGATACACGAGGCAGCCGAATAGTGGGTGCGCTTGATGATATTCGCGTGGTCGAGATGGGCCAGCTTCTGGCCGGACCATTCTGCGGCCAATTGCTGGGCGACATGGGCGCTGACGTTATCAAGATCGAGCCACCTGGTGCGGGCGATCCGATGCGCCTGTGGGGCCAGGGCGAAGAGAAGGTGCAATGGGAAGTCATTGCCCGCAACAAGCGCTCTGTCACTTGCAATCTGCGTATTCCCGAAGGTCAGGAGCTGGCCCGCAAGCTGATCGCGAAGGCAGATGTACTGGTCGAGAATTTCAAGCCCGGAACGATGGAGAAATGGGGGCTTTCGCCGGAAAGCCTTCTGGCTGAAAACCCCGGACTGATCATCGCGCGCATGTCTGGTTACGGGCAGGATGGCCCCTATTCGAACCGCGCCGGCTTTGGCGGAATTGGCGAGGCGATGGGCGGGTGGCGCTATATTGTCGGCGACCCTGACCGGCCGCCCGCGCGCATGGGCATCTCTATCGGCGACACGCTGTGCGCCACTTATGGCTGCATGGGTGTGCTCGCCGCGTTGCATCACCGCGAGAAGACAGGCCAGGGCCAGGTGGTGGATACCGCGCTCTACGAGGCCGTATTGCAAGTGATGGAAGGCCTGGTGCCCGAATATGACCGCAATGGCTTTATCCGCGAACGTTCCGGCTCGATCTTGCCCGGTATTGCCCCGTCAAATGTCTACAGGTGCAAGGACGGGCATTTCATGATCGGCGCGAACAAGGACGAAATCTTTGCCCGGCTGGCGCAGGCGATGGGTCAACCCGAATTGGCAAGCGATCCGAGATACGCCACGCATATCGCGCGCGGGAAAAACCAGATCGAACTGGATGAGCTGGTGAATGCCTGGACCGGCACGCTGACCGTTGATGAAGTCGAACAGTCGATGATTGACCATTCGATCCCGGCTGGGCGCGTATATCGCGCGCCAGACATGATCGCTGACCCGCATTTTCAGGCGCGCCAGGCGATCATCGAGGTTGAGACCGAAACTCGCGGCAAGCTGAAAATGCAGAACGCGTTTCCCAAACTGTCGCAAACTCCATCGGGAGTGCGCCGCCCCGCACCATCAAAGCCGGGCCAACAGAACCATGAGGTTTTGTCCGAAGTGCTTGGCTATGACACGCAGATGATCGATACTATGGCGGATGCTGGTGTCATCTGACATCCAGCCTTTCCGACACCAGGCTGTGGTGCAAGACCAATAGCGAGACTGAATAATGTCCGATTCTCTCGATGCCAATTACGCCAAGGCTTATGGCGGCAAGGCCGGGTTCGGCACCTCACCGGCTTTGCTGATGATCGATTTTGTCGAGGCCTATTTCGATCCCGATTGTGATCTCTACGCCGATGTCGATGACGCACTGCAGTCTGCCTTGCGCGTGCGCGAGGCCGCACACAAAGTGGGCATACCCGTGATCCTGACCAATGTCGTGTATCAGGACGGCGGGCTTGATGGTGGCCGCTTCTTCGAAAAAGTACGCCCGCTGCGCAATTTCCTCCGGGGCAACCCGATGGGTGACTGGCCCAGGGGATTGACGCCAACTGAAAACGAGCTGGTTATTTCAAAGCAGTATCCCAGCGCATTCTTCAGCACATCGCTCGCCTCAACTCTGACCGCGATGGGCGTCGATAATGTGATCCTGACAGGCCTGACCACCAGCGGATGCGTTCGCGCATCCTGCGTCGATTCCATGTCGCATGGATTCATCACGACGGTTGTGCGTGACGCATGTGGCGATCGCCATTCAGAGCCGCACGAAGCAAACCTTTTCGATATGCAGGCCAAATATGCCGACGTTGTCTCCGAGGAGGAGATTATCGCTCATTTGAACGTTTTGTAACGATGGCTCCGGCTGCCTTGTCATGCAATCTAACAATAGCGGACCGTCTGGTAACGACCCATTTGCGGATAATCTAACACGCTCAAATTACCAACTGAATGCATCGCTTCGATTAGCCGAACCGGCATTCAACTGGAGTGGCTGATTTTCATTGTGCAGCGAACCATCTGCCTTCAAAAATGACGCCGCGAACCTGCACGTCGTTCAACGCTCTTGCTCCGCTCGCAAAGGGGTCACGATCTAGCACCACGAAGTCCGCTTTTTTGCCTGACGCGATGCTCCCGACTTGATCGTCAAGCCCGATGACCTGCGCCGCCTCAATCGTTATCGCACGCAAGGCCTTGTGCAGACTAAGCCGCTCCTCTGGAGCCTTTTCATTTCCTTCGAGCGTAATCCGAGTGCTTGCGACCCATGCCAGATAGAGAGGGTCAATCGGGGCCATGTTGAAATCGCTGTGAAGGCCGATTGGCACTTTTTTGCGTTCGAGTGAGCCCAGGCGGTTCATCTGAGCTGCTCGATCAGGGCCGAGGCCGTATCGGGCGTAGGCATCACCTAGAATGCGGATGTAATTCGGCTGCGCGGAAACCATCAATTGCATCTCGCCAATTCGCCGATTTTGCGCTTCGGTTGAATAGCCCAGATGTTCGAGCACGCGGTCCTGTGCCTCGCGTGTCGAGAGGCGCTCAAGAATGCCAAGCACGACATCAACGCCTTTGTCACCGTTCACATGGGTGTGCAGGCTCCATCCCTCCTCCCAAAAACGCTCTGCCTGTTCTTCAAGAACATCCGGTTCGGTAATCCATTTGCCTTCGTGTCCATCGCTGTAGCCGGGCGGCTTCATCTGCATGAACTGCGCAAAGAATGCGCCGTCAGCAAACAGTTTTACACGGTCGGAGAAAAAGAATTTGTCGCTACCATATTTCGCGCTTGTTGCTGCTAGCCACGCATTCGGGTCACCTTCAACAACCGGGGCAACCGGTATTGCGAGGATACGAGAAGGTGTGTCGTCCCGATCATAAAGGCTTTTGAACAGCGGCGCCTCTGCATCGATCCCACCAAAACCACCAAAAGCGAGATCGGCGCTTGTTGTGACGCCGTTCTCCAGCATCATCTGGCGCATTTCGGCCAGACCTTGTTTCACTTTCTCCGGAGAGAAAAGGTAAGGGCGCAACTTCTCGACGCCATTGAACAAGGCGGTCTCATGGATCACGCCGGTTTCAAAGTCGGCATGGGACGGATCAATGCCGGGCCGATTGAACTCGGCTTCAAAAGCATCGCGCGTTCCGATTTCGAGCATTTCGAGCGCCTTGGTATTGGCGATGATCTCGTGGAAGCTACGCTGCCAAATAACCACGGCGCGTTCGGACGCGATTGCATCGAGCTTCTGCCTGGTCATTTCCCCATGAAAAAGGCGGTGATGCCCCCAGGTGATGAATAATTTCTCTTCGCTCTCTGCAAGCGCTTCGCGCAGCCGTGCCTCATACTCTTCCTCGCCTGTTACGCCAGGATAATGGCGCCCCGGTAAGTCCCAAGCCTCTGGACTGATAAACGGAAGCGGCAGCATCATGATCGTCTGCATCGGATGAATATGAGGCTCGACAAAGCCGGGCATGAGGACTTGCGATGCAAATTGGCGGTCGACCGTTACACGCCGTCCATCGGTCCACGCCGGGAGTTCTTCCAGATTCTCCGCAACAGCGAGTACGATGCCATCGGAAACAGCGACATACTTGGCTTCGGGATAGCCGGGCTCCATCGTGATGATTTTATCAGCCTCGTAAACGACTACGTTGTCGTAGGTTGAGCCGATCGGCCCGCTCTCCGAATGAACCGGACTGACGCTCCCAACACACACTAGCAGTACGGCTAAGAACCAGTATTTCATGCCCCAACTCCTCTCACGTCTTAGCTAGTCGATCGCGCGATGCTGGGCAAACTTGCATGGAACATAATAGATCGAGAGCTGGTGCAAGATTGGATCTTCTGTTCACCTTCCGCTTTCCACCCCAAAAACGGGCGCTGAGCTAACTTAGTTTAATGTCGATAGCCGCCACGCTTTAAAAGTACCGTTCGCTTTGTCCCGGTCCGCGCTTCATCGCAGCGTCTCTTCCACCCATGCAGGCACCAGTTCGCCTGCCGGCCCCTGGCGCGATTCGTCGAACCAATGTGAGCCTTCGCTCCGCTCCAGATTAAGCTCCAGCGTTTGCGCACCCAGCTCCCTTGCGTCGCGCACAAAGCCCGCTGCAGGATAAACCGCGCCGCTGGTGCCAATGCTGACGAACAAGTCAGCCTCTCGGATCGCCGCGTATATCATCTCCATCTGATAAGGCATCTCGCCAAACCACACGACATCGGGCCGTAGCGACGGAGCCTGACAAACCGGGCATGGAGGGCGATTAGACATTGGCGCATCCCACGGGCTGCGCATCTCGCATGAAAGGCACAGCGCACTCTTGAGCTCGCCATGCATATGGAGCACGCGCTTTGCGCCGTCCCTTTCATGCAGGTCATCGACATTCTGCGTGACGATCAACAATTCGCCAGACCATTCAGCATCCAGCCGGGCGAGAGCTTGATGCGCCGCGTTTGGCTTCACCTGGCTCAGCGCTTCGCGCCGTATGTCGTAGAAACCCAGCACGAGGTCGGGATCGCGCGCAAAACCCTCTGGCGTGGCGACGTCTTCCACCCGGTGCTGCTCCCACAATCCGCCGGCATCGCGGAACGTATCGATCCCGCTTTCAGCCGATATGCCGGCTCCGGTCAGGATCACGATATTGCGAATGTCATTCATCTGCCGCATGAAGCACGCGAAACGGAGGCAAGGCAATGACAGATTCTGCAAAGCGGTTCGGCGTGATCGGGCACAAGGGACGGATGGGCCGCGCTTTGGCAGCTGTGATCGCAGAGGCCGGCCATACTATGCAGATTGGTGTGGATGCCGGCGGCAATCCGGTACCGTTAGCGACGCAATGCGATGTGCTTGTCGACTTTTCCGCACCCGAAGCGCTGCAGGAAAATCTCGACGCAGCCAAGACCGCGCGTATCCCGATCCTGGTCGGGACAACAGGGCTACAACAAGACCATTTCGTAATGCTGGCAGAGGCTGCCGATACCATCCCTGTGCTGCAGACGGGCAATACCTCGCTGGGCGTAACGCTGCTCGCGCATCTCGTGCGCGAAGCTTCGGCGAAGCTGGGCCAGGGCTGGGATATCGAGATTCTGGAGATGCATCACCGGGCCAAGGTTGACGCACCATCAGGTACGGCCAAGCTGTTGGGCGAAGCGGCAGCCGAAGCACGCGGGGTTTCCCTGTCCGATGCCATGGACAGCGGGCGACATGGGCAAACCGGCGCACGGCGCGAGGGTGCGATTGGTTTTGCAACCCTGCGCGGCGGGACCGTGGCTGGGGAGCACAGCGTTATCTTTGCCGGCAATGAAGAGCGCATTACGCTGTCGCACACCGCAGAGGACCGGATGATCTTTGCCCGCGGTGCAGTGCGCGGTGCGGAATGGCTGATCGGCAAAGCGCCGGGCCGTTACACCATGGCGCAAGTGCTGGGGCTCTAATCGAACCACCATGACGAACGACCAGATTTTTGAGTTCTTCCGCCGCTTGGCCGAAGACAATCCCGAACCAGAGACAGAGCTGGAATATGGCAATGCCTATCAGCTGGTCGTGGCCGTAGCGCTATCCGCGCAAGCCACCGATGTCGGGGTGAACAAGGCAACGCGCGCGCTGTTTCAGAAGGTGAAAACGCCGCAGCAAATGCTCGACCTCGGGCTCGACGGATTGATCGAGCACATCAAGACCATCGGGCTGTTCAATTCCAAGGCAAAGAACGTGATCGCACTCAGCCAACTGTTGATTGACGATTATGGCGGTGAAGTGCCGGACACGCGCGAAGATCTGGTGCGGCTGCCCGGTGTGGGTCGCAAGACCGCCAATGTCGTGCTCAATTGCTGGTTCAAGCAGGAGACCTTCGCGGTCGATACGCATATCCTGCGGGTTGGCAATCGCACGGGATTGGCCAAAGGCAAGACGCCAGAGAAAGTGGAAGAGAAGCTAGAAAAGCGTGTACCGCAACCGTTTCGCCTACACGCACATCACTGGCTGATCCTGCACGGCCGCTACACCTGCAAAGCGCGCACGCCCGAATGCTGGCGATGCCAATTGGTTGATCTTTGCAGCTTCCGCAAGAAAGTGCTGGAGAAACCGAAGGGGCGTTGATCTGGCGCGCCATTTGCCAAGTCTGCGCGCAAGGTCCACAATCATCCCCCTGGACGAAGGGAGGATTGCCCATGATTGGCCGCATTATTCTCGCCGCGGTTTCCGTCACTGTTGCGAGCGCCACTGCCAGTTCAGCTCATGCGCAGGCCGCAGCTGAAGGAGCTGTGATCCTTTCCGGGACAAGCGCTGGCACCGGGCGGGCGTCAAGCGGGCTAGGCAACGCAGTTCGCGGCAGTATCAACGGCGCCACCCGCACCATTCGAACAATTCCACGCAGCTCCCCTCGCGGCGCACCGCGCCGGTCCCGTGGCGGTGCAGTCGTGGTTGATGGACCGCTGGCAGCGGATTCTGACCCACTGGAGAACACCGATGCGCCCGCTTACGAGCTAAGCAACGGCGCCACGATCCGGGTCAGTGGGCGGCTACTTAATTCGGCTTCTGCGCGGTGCAAGCTGAATTGCCCGGGAGACGAGCCCGCGGCTCCTGAAGAAGCACAGTTAGAGGCGGTTGGCCCCGAAGAGGAGCTGCCTACCGAAGAGCCAGGCAAAGCCGATGAAACAGCCCGGCCTGAAGCCGAAGCTGCCGAACCCGACTAGGCCCTAGACATCATCCGCGCTGATCATTTCGGCACGGTCAATCTCGTTCGTCAGGCTGGCAACAGTCGTTGCCACTGCCGCGTCACCACTGACATTGGTGGTGGTGCGCATCATGTCCATGATCCGGTCAACGCCCGCCACGAAAGCGATCGTTTCGAGCGGCACACCCACAGCGCCAAACACGAGAGCCATCATGATCAGGCCAGCGCCCGGAATGCCGGCTGCGCCGATTGCGCCAAGTGTCGCAAGGATCGAAATGAGGAAATAATCGCCCCAGCTTAGATCCACACCGAAGATCTGCGCCCCGAATAGTGTTGCGAGCCCCAGATACATCGCGGTGCCGTTCATGTTGATCGTCGCACCCAATGAAATCACGAAACTGGCAACCGAATTGCTGATCCCCAGATTGCGCTCCGCGCAGCGCAGCGTCACCGGCAGCGTGGCGTTGGAGCTAGCAGTCGAATAGCTGACAGCGATCGCATCCACGATCCCGCGGAAGAAATCGATCACAGGCAGTTTGGCGATGAATTTGATCATCGAGGAATAGATCAGACCAATGATGAGCAAACAGCCGAGGTAGTTCAGGAACACCAGCTTGCCGAGTGCGCCAAGCGCGTCCAGGCCAAGCGTGCCGGCCACCCAAGCCATCAGCGCAAAGACACCGAACGGCGTTAGCTCCATCACAATCATCGTGACTTTCTGCATGATGACCGCACCGGAATCGAAGATCCGCTGAACCGGTTCGCCTTCTTCCTTCGCCATCAGGATACCAATGCCGAGCAGCAGAGAAAACACGATCAACGGCAGTACGTTGACGTCCGCCATTGTCTGAACGGGGCTCTGGGGGACGATGCCCAGCAACATCTCGCGCCAGCTCGTATCGTTCGGTGGGGGAACGGCTCCCATATCGATAGAGGAAGTATCAACGCCCGCCCCTGGCTGCATAAAGGTGCCAAGGCCAAGGCCGAGCCATACAGCCATCTGGCCTGTCACAACGAACAGCAATAAGGCGCGCCAGCCGACGCTGCCGAGCTTGCGCAGATCGCCAATGCTGGCCACGCCCGCGACCAGACTGAAAAAGATCAGCGGGACGACCAGCATCTTGATGAAAGCGATAAAGATATCGCCAATGATCTTGATACTTTCCGCGCCCGGCCCCCAGAACCAGCCAGTCAGGATGCCCAGGATCAACGCGCCAATCACGCGCTGCCAAAGTGGAATTGCAAACCAGGCTTTCATGAGCGCCCCTCTCGTTGTGTTTTATGCCAGCGCGGCTTGCGCAATGCGTGCGTAAATACGGCTTAGCGTGTCGAGGTCAGCCACTGCAACCGCTTCGTCGCGCTTGTGCATGGTGGCGTTGCAAAGCCCGAACTCGATCACCGGGCATACAGCGCGCAGGAACCGCGCATCGGATGTGCCGCCCGTAGTCGAGGCTTCGGGCTTCAGACCCGTTTCGGCCTCAACCGCTTGTGAAATGATGTGGGAGAAAACTCCCGGCGGGGTCAGGAAGGGTTCGCCGGAAATAACCGGCCGCGCGGTACCGCCGTGCTTCGTTGCAATCTCAACCACGCGTTTCGAAAGCGATGCGCCCGAATGCTGATCATTGAAGCGGATTGAAATGCGCGCCTTGGCCTTGGCCGGAATGACGTTGTGCGCGCGATTGGGCACATCGACTTCGGTGATTTCGAGATTGCTTGGCTGAAACCAGTCCGTGCCGTCATCAAGATGCAGCTTGTTAAGCTCGGACAAGATTGTGACCATGCGCGGCAACGGATTGTCGGCCAGATGCGGATAGGCGACATGCCCTTGTGTGCCGTCGACCTCGAGCCAGATATTGACCGAGCCGCGTCGTCCGATTTTCATCATATCGCCCAACTGATTCACGCTGGTCGGCTCGCCCACCAGGCACAGGTCAGGCTGAATGCCTTGCTCGTGCATGTAATCGATCAAGGCGCGTGTCCCATGCAGCGCGGGGCCTTCTTCATCACCGGTGATGATGAAACTGATCGTTCCGGACTCTGGCGGGACATCGGCGACCGCCGCAACCATCGCTGCGATCGCGCCTTTCATGTCCACCGCGCCGCGTCCGTAGAGCAGATCGCCGCGAATTTCAGGCTCAAACGGCGCGCTCGCCCAACCTTCACCCGGCGGTACAACATCAACGTGCCCCGCGAAGGCGAAATGCTTCGCGCCTTCCGGTCCGTGCCGGATGGCGAACAGGTTTTCGACCGGTGCCTCGTCTAATCCTTCCTCGCCATCGCCGCGCGTGAAACGGTGCACGGCAAAACCAAGCGGCGTCAGCATCTGCTCCAACACATCGAACACTTCGCCCCTTGCTGGCGTTACGCTCTGAGCGCCGATCAGCCGCTGCGCATAGTCGAGAGCAGCGCTCATCGGCGATCCTCGACTGGCAGGGGGCCGGGCGCAAAGGCGCTCTCCAGCAGTTCCGCGATACGAATGCCCGCTTGCTGCACCCGGCGGCGCGCTACCGGCCCTGCTTCGACAATGTCATTCTGCGTCAGTGCGGTTTCACTGGGCAAATCGCTCGCGCAGGTATCATCCACATCGAAGGCATTGGGGTAGACTATATCACGCGAAATCTGCCAGCTTTCGCGGCCCCAGTCCGCCGGGGTTCCTCCGCCCAGTTCTTTGCGTTCCTCAGCCGAATAACGCCGCAGCACCTTGTCCGGCCCGGTAGTGATGGCGCGTTCTGCCAGTGGGCCATCCCAGATCGAATGCAGATTGCGGTCCGGCACAATTCCATAATCGGTCACGCGGTCATTGCCGCCGCGGTCATCCTTGTCGCCCGAATGGAGCGGCATGTGAATATCGCCTGCGAAATGCACCATGAAGGCAAGTGCTTCGAGGCGAATATGCGCGGGCAGCCTTTCATCCGCCAGAATGCGATGGCTGCGTTCGATCTGCGCCGTCACACAGTTCCCGCCCGAACAATTGGCGCGCGGATTGTATGCTTCGCAAATCGGTGTCGTGCGATAGTGCCAGGCTGCGGTATAACCCCAGCGCCACAAGGTGTTGCGCACACAATCGGGCCAGACCGAAGCCTCCGCGATCGTGCGTATCCGGCATTCAGGCGTGCCCAGCATAGCCTCTTGTCGCAAGAGTTCGTTGATCTTGGCGCGAGTTTGCGGGCTGACATTGGCGTAGGCGATGTCTGCCGTCACACCATGCGCATAAAAACCCCAGGCTCCGGCCTGCACAGGAGCGACAAGTAACGCCAGCGCCGCTACCAAGCTACCGATGGCGCGCTGCATCATTCGCCGACTGTCTCGTATTGTTCGATCACCCATTCTTCATTCTCGGAAGCAGAAATCCATTCCTGCGTCCACTCATGCTCCCAAATGGCTTCCATATAGGCTTGCGCGAAGCCGGGAACGCCAATGCCATAGGTTATGAAGCGAGAAACGATCGGCGCATAGAAGATGTCAGTCGCGCCATATGTGCCGAAAAGGAAGGGTCCGCCGCTGCCATGGCGAGATCGGGCCTCTGCCCACAGTGATAATATCCGCACAACGTCTTGCTTGGTTTCATCGTTGACCGACTGCAATTCGAACCGGCGGCGTACGTTCATCGGCAATTCGCGGCGAAGCGAACCGAACGAGCTGTGCATCTCTGCCACAATAGCCCGCGCCATTCCCCGGGCGCTTTCGTCCTTGGGCCAGAAGCGGTCGCGGCCAACCTTGTCGCTGAGATATTCCATGATCGCGAGACTGTCCCACACAACAGTGTCTCCATCCCACAGGATCGGAACCTTGCCATGCGAGGGCATCATCCCGCCATCTTCGCTTTGTTTCTTCTGCTGCCATTCCTCACCGAACATCGGGACGATGATCTCTTCGAAATGGAGCCCTGATTGTTTGGCCGCCAGCCAACCGCGCAAGGACCAGCTCGAATAATTCTTGTTGCCGATAATCAGTTTCATGAATGCTCCACCTTGCGCTTGAATGCTCGCTTGCCCTAAGTGTTCATTTATTCGCTGTCGAGCCTGAACAGGCTGGGATGCGCAAAAAGGAGCATTTGTCAGATGTCATTGCGCCCATTTCACTTGGCCTTTCCGGTCGACGATCTTGCCGCAGCGCGCGATTTTTATGGCAGTGTGATGGGGTGTGCGGAGGGGCGCAGTTCAGACGAATGGATCGACTTCGATTTTTACGGACACCAGATCGTCACGCATCTCGCACCGGGGCAAGCAGGAGACCGTGCCAGCAATCACGTTGATGGGCTCGGTGTGCCTGTGCCGCATTTCGGCATCGTACTGACGATGGAGGATTGGCAGGCGCTGGCGGATCGTTTGCGCACCGCAGGAACCGAGTTCGTGATCGAGCCAACTGTGCGCTTCAAAGGCCAGCCGGGCGAACAGGCAACGATGTTCTTTCGCGATCCAGCAGGCAATGCATTGGAGTTCAAAGCCTTCGCGGACGATGCCCAGTTATTCGCAAAATAGCCGGTTTGCGACCTAGCTGTCGGCCCAATCAGCGCCCAGCGCATCCTCAATCACTGCAGCGCGTAATTCAGCAATCCCTATGCCCTTCTCACTGCTGGTCACGTGCACTCGCGGGAAAGCCGCGATGTGTTTCTTCGCTTCTGCCGACACGGCAGCAACCGTCTTGTCGAGCTCTGACTTCTTGATCTTGTCCGCCTTGGTCAGGACGATGCGATAGCCGACGGCGCTTTCATCGAGCATCTTTATCATCTCGCGATCGACGTCTTTCAGCCCGTGGCGGCTATCGACAAGCACAAGATTGCGTTGCAGCACCTGGCGCCCGCGCAAATAGTCGCGAACGAGCCGCTTCCATTTCTCGACCACTTTGGGTGGAGCCTTGGCGAAACCATAGCCGGGCATGTCAACCAGACGGAACAATGTGGGTTCGCCAACTTCAAAGAAATTGAGTTCTTGCGTGCGGCCCGGCGTCACCGAAGCGCGCGCAATCGCCTTGCGCCCGGTCAGCGCATTCAGAAGCGAGCTCTTGCCAACATTGGAACGCCCGCAAAAGGCGATCTCCGGCACAGTCGGTTCAGGCAGGAACTTGAGCTGGGGGGCAGACAGCAGGAAGTCCACACGCCCGGAAAACAGCTTGGACGCTGCCCGTTCGCGGTATTCCTGCGCTTTCTGCTCCTCGGGGCTCACTGCCTATTTGCCTTCGCGCGCTTTGGTTCGCTCTTGCTCGGCCTTGTCCTTCTCTGCCTGCGCCCGCAATTGCGGATGCTTGGAATAGAGATATTTCTGCTGCGCGAGTGTGAGCAAGTTGGACGTTACCCAGTATAGCAGCAGGCCAGCCGCGAAAGGTGCCATCACGAACATCAGGATCCACGGCATGAAGTTGAAGATCTGCTGCTGAACCGGGTCCATCGCAGTCGGGTTCAACTTGAACGTTGCCCACATGGTAATGCCCAGCAACACGGCCAGAACGCCAATTCCAAGGAAACCCGGTGGGTCAAACGGCAACAAGCCAAACAGGTTCAGGATCTTTGCCGGATCGGGCGCAGACAAATCTTCGATCCAAAAGATAAAAGGCTTGTGGCGCATTTCGATCGCAAGGATCAGTGCCTTGTAAAGCGCGAAGAAGATCGGGATCTGGATCAGCAGCGGCAAACAGCCGGCGAGCGGGTTGATCCCCTCATCCTTGTACAGCTTCATCACCTCTTGCTGCTGCTTCTGCTTGTCGTCCTTGTAGCGATCCTGGATCGCCTTCATCTTCGGCTGAACAGCTTTCATCGCGGCCATGCTGGCGAATTGTTTTTGAGCAATCGGGAACAGGAGACCGCGAATAATGACCGTCAACGCGATAATCGCGACACCGAAGTTACCGAGGAATTCGTACAGCGTACGCAGTAACCACAGCATCGGTTTCACGAACCATTCGAACCAGCCCCAATCGACCGCTTTGCCGAAATTCTGGATCCCCAGATTGTCGCGATAACTATCGAGCAGCGCGCTTTCTTTGGCACCTGCGAAGAGCTTTGACGAACTGGTCACGCTGCTACCCGCAGGCACCGTCACCGGCGCGTAAATCAGGTCTGCACGGAAGATGTTGTTGCCGAGCGAACGGAACCCGGCTGTGGCATCGCCGCCCTCACCAGGGATCAGCGCACCGAGCCAATAGATATCGGAAAAGCCCAGCCAATCTGGCGCACCGCCTTCAGGTGTGTGCGTGCCATCTTCGATCAGATCGTCATAGTCAGGACCATATTCGATCGTGTCACCAAACCCACCCATCGGGCCAGCATGCGCAATAAAAGTGCTCGCACTGGCGGTCGCCGAAGTACGGTTGATCAAACCAAACGGGCGAACCACAATCGGACCAGCACCGTTGTTGGACACCGCCTGCTGTGCAGTGATCATGTAATTGTCATCGATTGACAGCGTGATGGTGAAAGTCTGCCCTTCACCATTGTCATGCGTCAGCGTGACCGGGTTATCAGCCGTCAGAGCTTCTCCTGAAGCCTGCCAGACAGTGTTGGCGGTTGGTAGCGTTACGCCCT
>Ga0181554_1000274_pt1 | contig 50896 bp, 31 predicted proteins | sample 011ome_16_FD_145602 | JGI IMG/M metagenome (GOLD analysis project Ga0181554, IMG submission 145602) | Coastal salt marsh microbial communities from the Groves Creek Marsh, Skidaway Island, Georgia - 011503CT metaG (spades assembly) | ecosystem: Environmental > Aquatic > Marine > Intertidal zone... | reverse complement strand
TCTAAGATTTGCACGCGACACAGCGCGACGGACGCGGCAGCCGTCGTAGACGCGGCGCGGACGCGCGCGTGTGGGTGTGTTCGTGCGCGTACGCGCTGGTGGACCTCGTCGCGGCGGCGTTGCGCGCACAAAAGAAGGAAAGAAGGCGAGAAATCAATCAATCTTTTTGTCAAACTTTTGAGTCATCTGCGTACACGGACGACGCGCGACGATGGTGTTGGAGCGGTTGATGAGCGTATCGCGCGTATCGACGTCTGCGTCGTCGCCGTCCTCGCCGTCGGCTGCGGAGAACGCATCGCCGACGACGGTGTCGATGACGAAGCGCGTGGGCAAGCGCGAGCTCGCGGCGTTTGCGAGGACGACGACGTGGAGCGATTTTCGCGATGGCGTCGCCATCTTGGCGTGCACCAAGCGCGCGTTTCCGGAATCATACGATGCGTGTACGCCGCCGCCGGTGCATGCGGGGCGGGGTGGGACGGCGGTGGTCGTGAAGCAACCGTTTGAAGTGTTGCGAGCGGTGTTTGCCCGCGAAGGCGTCCCGGAGGGCGCGCGCGCGTTTGATAAAATCGCCAAGGGTGAGTTTAATGCGACGTTTAACACGCTCGCGGTGTTATTTTGGATTGCTAATGTTCGTAAAGTTGATCACTTTGCGGTGGAGTTTTCGATGAAGCTTGATGGTGGAGTTGAGGCGTATTGTCGGAGCGCGGAGACGAGAGCGAGAGCGAGGGAGCGCGAGCTCCGCCGGTCGTTGAGACGGACACGAAGTGCGAATGCGACACCGATTGGTGGTGATGGCGATCGAGAATATTCTAGTAGCGGTGGTGTGCGCGACGCGGTGGGGATAGATGCGTTTGTGCCGATGCGTCAGAGCGCTGACGCGTCAAAGACGACTGCGGTCAATGGCGGCGTCAGCGGTCAACGCGATGCGCTCGCCAACGCCGGCAAGCAAGCGCAGCGGAAGTCTTTATCTATAGATGATTGGGAAACCTTAACAGAGGTGCGTTGGGAGTTGGAGAAAACCAAGCAACGATTAGAGGCGCGAGAGCGACAGATTGCGATGATGACGGCAAACTCTGCGTCTACAACGACCCATCGCGCCAACGCCATCAAAATTAGAGAACTGAACGATTTGCTCACGAGTGAGCGCAACGCGCGGGTGAATCTCGCGAGTATGTATGAAAACGAAGTCAAGCTGCTTCGCGACGAAGTCGCCGAGGTGTTACGCTCGGTCGTCTTGACGGATAAAAATATGAAGGATTTCAACGGCGTCGATGTGTCCACAAAGGAGGGACGCCAAATCGCGCAAGTCATGATTGACGTTATGGATCGCGTACGAAAAGTACACGATGACCTAACGCATGCGTCGGCACATACGTGGATGGCGTCGTCTGCGTCATCACCATCGGTAGATGCTCAGGTGATGTCGCCGTCTTTCCTCGCACGGCTCGATTCTTTAGAACTCAGCGAAGACAGCGGAAGTCTCGGCGGCGCGGTGCCGCCGCTGTATGCATTCGATCAGCGTAACGAAGGCTCTGTTCCAGACGAAATGTTTGGTTCTGCTGATTCTGATGACTTTTCGCAAATGAAGACGGCGCACGAAGGCAGTCACGATTCCCTACGCTCGCTCCATTCCGCCCAGGACGGAGACGACTTGTAATGTATTAATATGTGAATGTGATGATGAATTCATTTTACAGTGTACATTTCTACTTCGTTCGAGCTACTAGTGTATGTCAACAAAAATGTTTTCTATGATGATGGCATTTTTAGCCTGCAGTCATGAGACCAAGTAATAAGTCGGCGCCAGCGTGGTCGGCATCCGGAATGTTGCCGCCCAACGTTTCGCCTTCGGGGAGCGACACGTCTTCTTTCCACAGGGATAAAAACTCTTGCACATCGTCTTGAACGTATTGAACTTGATGTCGGAGCTCATGTGGATCGTAATTTACGATTTTCGCCGGATACGAAGCCTTGTCGAGCGGCCAAAATATTAAAATGTTCTTACCGATGACGCCTTTGCCTTGAATCGTGAGTTTGGCGCCGACGTGCCCCGACGTGGCTTTTTCCGCCGCCTCACTGCGTATGCACTGCTGCGCAACAGTGCCAGCGAGTGGAGCGGTCGTACACGCGCGACACGTGCACCCTTTGACTTGCGCTAACGCCACGCGCTTTTCGCGGACGGGAAACTTGTGAGCCGTTGAAACTTGCGCGGCGAGCTTGCGCAATTTATCGCGTTCGGCTTGCGTCTCTCGAATGTGCAATTCATCATTCGCTTGCTTCAATGCAGCTTGAAAACGAGCCTTGTTACGTCCAGGATCGCGACTCTTCGCGGCATAATGCTCTTCAAAATCCAAGCATTGATCGTCCCGCACCCAACCGAAAGAGCTTTCGCCGAAAAAGACGATTAAAACTTCGCCTTCTCGCGCCATGGCGCGCGCGTCGTCTGGAATGAAATCCTTCTCTTCGTTGACACGCATGCCCGGCCAGAATGGATGACCAGGAAGCTTGGCCCACACGAGCTGATTCTTACGTCGCTGCGCTAATCCAATACCAGCGATGAATGACATGCGGTTGCCAGAACCGGGCGTACCGCCGCTTTCGGGATCGCCCGTGGGCGGCGTGCCCATCCGCGGTCGCTTGGCGTCGCCAGCGAGAAGCTCCGGGCCACTCATGCGCTTAACTTCTCCAGTTTCCGCGATGAAATTCCCACTCTTGGTTTTAATGAGCGGTAATGTGCGCGCGACGAAAGAATTATTATCGAGTCTTGCATCGCCTTGTGCCGAGACATCAGTGACGTTTAGCGCGGCGTCAGATGTCGGACGCGATCCCATCGCGGGTGTTCGCACCGCGGGCTCTTCGCTTAGATCTCGCTTAATGCCGCCGTCAACGGTTTCTAACGCCACCAGCTGAGACGGTGGCTCCCATCCAGACATTCGCATCACTCGAGCGCATTCTATGGCGACTTCTCGAGACACCAAGGGTCCGCCCTCGAAAAACGCCGTCGTGAGGAAATTTCCAAGGCATGGCAAGTGCGTAATCGTCCGTACGAATGGCGAGCACAGCGCGCTGACGCGTCCGTGGCCGATATTATACGCCGCACCCGGCCAGCTAGGTGGTACCGCCGTGTCAAAAGGCACGCCTTCGCCGCTATACTTTACAGAATACGGATCTGCTAAGCGAGTGCCAATCCAATACGAACACGGCACGCATCCATAAGTCACGGCGAGAGCATCCCAACGCGCCGCTAATTCCGCGCCTTGACTCCCGTGGAGACTTGGACGCGTCGTCATCGTCCAGCCTGGAGGTAATCCTTGCATGCGCTCGGCGTCATGGATCGCAAAGGGCATCAATCCACCAGCGGCGGTCAACACGCACGCGCGACCTTCGGGATGGAATCCTTCACACACATCGGCGTACACGCGCAACCCGTGCTCTGGATGTCTATTAAACACAAATGTATGTTCATCATCATTCGTTCGGCGCTCCACGTGCAAAGGACCGGCATCTTCCGTCAATAAAACATCACGAGGATCACCGATACGCGAAGCGACGATGACGACGCGCGCCGAAACATCTGGCACCCCAAACGCCGCCGCCGCCACCGTCCGATGCGCCCACTTATACCCCAACCGCTCCAACTCCGATGCAAACTCATGCATCAAAGGTGCCTCATTCGTATCTGCATTCCTTTCTAATATCCGCCCCCGCGCTTCGATCACCAGCCACGGCACGCGCGACTCCGCCGCCAACCGCAACGCGTGCTTCAACGCCCCCGCGCAACTCGTCTTCGACCACGACTCACGCCAAGACCCATCATACTCCCGCGTCATCCCACCAATCACGAGCACGTCGACATTCTTCGCCAGAGACTCAATCTCACACAGCTCTCGCGCGCGTCGAACGCCTTGAAACCGCGCGCTCAACACGTCGCGCGCCGCCGGCTCCGCTTCGCACTGCAACACAATCTCGTGCCCGGCTTGCGTCAACCTGCGTACGCGCACATACACACCGCGAATCGCGGCATCGCACCGTCAGTCTACCGCGCCAACGCGAATGCGAACGCGAACGCGCGCGAGCACACCACCGAAAGACGCGCTCTGTGTGTGTGTGTGTGTGTCCACAATTGGCGCAGTTCGCGTCGCGCTCGCGTGCGATCTCGCGCGCGATCTCGACGCACGCACCCGTAATCCATCGCCCCCGCGCCCGTGAGCGCGGTGGCGATGCGTAACCGCGCGCCCGTGGTGGACATCTCGCGCGCGCCGAGCACTGGCGCCCGCGGTTGACCTGCACGCACGCACATAATAAAAACGCGCGTGCGTGACCGTATGGTCGTATCGTGTGACTGGGTATCCCTATGTGACGGTCGTCCATAAATACGGTGGTTAGGGTTTAGGTTTTTGACAGGGATGGGTGTTTTGTGTGGTATATATGTAACGGACACACGTGTGGGTCAAGTGGCTTGGGGTCGGCATTGGTCGTTGGCGTTCCACGAGTTGTGGAGGCCACGGGACGGGGACTGGGGACAGGTCCACGGACGACGCGCGCCGCCGCGAGACGCGTCCGCGACGACGACGACGACGACGACGACGACGATGGATGACGACGACGTGGATTTCGACCCCGATGCGTACGACGACGGCGTCGATGCGCGCGAATCGACCGAGGTGGAGGACGTCGTGGAGGACGTCGTGGTCGAGGCGCTGGATGGCAAGAGGCGAGGCGTTCGGGCGTTTGAAGACATGTGCGACGAGGTGATCGGGACGGGTGCGGTGGCGGCGAACGCGACGTGGCAACGTGCGATAACAAAGTTACAGCGCGATGGGCGGTTTAAGACGGCGTTGGCGACGCATAATGAGCGACGAGGGGCGTTTGAGGGGTGGAAAGCCAAGGCGCGGGACGGGTTGAAGAAGCGCTCTGGCTCTGGCGGCGATGGCGGCGGCGAGGAGGGGGCTCGGAAGAAGACGAAATATGAGCGTGAACAGGCGGCGTTGCGTGCGCGAGAAATTGAGGCGAATAGAGCGCGAGAGCAGGCGGAGTATGTGGCGAAGAAGCGCAAGGCGGAGACGCTCGAAGCGGAAGCCGAACGCGCGTTTGAGGCGTTGTGCGCGGAAAAGGTCAAGACGTACGCGCGTTCGTACGATGAAGCGTGGACGAGGGATTTGCAGTATGATGCTTTAGGTAGGAATAACGTCGATGCGTTACGTGGGGGTGAGCTTCGGGCGCGGGAGTTGTTTGAAGCGCATCGCGAGCGCGTGGAAAAGACGCTCAAGAGCGAATTCTCCAAGCTCTGTGCGAGAGTTTTAGATCGATTAATCGTCGCCGCGATTGATGCTGGCGTCGGCGAGAACAAAGGCACAGTTGATAGTATCTTTGCCGGCGCGCTATCGTACGCCAAGGCGAGCGAAGAGGAGTACGAGCTCATCGACGAGGCGGTTTTCAATCTCGTCCCAGACGCCGACAGAGCGTCAATGTGGACGTCGTGCGCCACGAATATCCTCGCCAGGCACGACATCATCGTCGATACACAGGAGGAATGATAAACACCAGTAGCTCACATAGAAGTCGCTTGCACGCGACATATAGACATGACGCGCGCCGTCGCCCAAAGTAAAACGCCAATAAGCCATCCAAAGCACGCATCATACAATCTAAAAGTACTGTAAAGGCGCGTACACACGCCGCGTTTCATCCGTAATTCACACCCATCACGCACTCGCTTGGGCGCAAACCTGTTTGAAATAAAATGGGGGGGTGGGGCGTCAGCGCGAGAAAGTAGACCCCGTTGCGTTCGCGCGTTGCATCCGCGTCGGACACATGACTGTACCGCGGCGAGCTACTCGACCGAATCGCGAACGATCCAAATCGAGGTCCTGGTCTCATCGACCCGGCACTCTCTGCCTCAGCGCCCGGGGATCTTCCCCGGTGTTCGTGTGTGCCATCGACCGCTTAAAAACCTTTCGCTCGCGCTCCTCCACGTCCCGAACGACGACGACGCCGTCGCCTGACCAGAGTGATCGCGCGCGAGCTCGCGGTGCGAGGCGTTGTTTGTTCCACCGATGTCGTGTCCCTTCGCGCGCGCCCCTACCTGTGTGCGTGCGCGAGTCGCGCGTCTTGAAATGGGGGGAACGTCACGCAGCCAGTGCATGCGCGTTAAAATCAGACGCCACGCACGACATCGACGTCACGCGCGCCGACGCGCCGAAGCGCTCGTGCGCGTCATTGTGCGCGATCGGTGGTGCGCGATCGGCGTCTCGGGCGGTGTCGCACGACGTGACGCGCGGTATTGGTGATTGAGCTCGGAGCTGATTAAATGGAAACTATGCATTCGCGTGGAATGGCGCCGACGTCGATGTGCGAACGTTCTACAGATGTGCGCACGCAGACGAATTTTACGCGTCGTGTGAGGGCGATTGGCGTGCGTGCCGGCGCGACGCGTGGGGCGCGTGGCGGCGATGGGACGACGCGCGAGGTGGTTGGTGCGATTTCAGCTCGAGACGCGCTCGGGCCGCCCAAGTCACAAAAGGGCGCGCAAGGGCAGCAGCACACGCACGTAGGTGTTGCGCATGATGCTATGGTGAAGGTCAGGGAAGCATTACCTGGGGTGATGATTACACCGAGTGGGGTGGGCGCGAGCGCGATTGCGCTGGCGGGCGCCGTCGTCGCGAGTCGCACACTCGGAAACAAGAACGACGGCGCGCGCGCCAAGCCTCAATCGCGCGGTGGTACGGATTTCGACGTTGTGATTGGGCGCTATGCAAAGCTCATACACGACGCGTACGATATTCCGTTTATTCCTGAAGCGATGGAAAGCGCGTTGTATAGAGAGGTGTGCAAGTCGGCGTACGAACAAGCATACACAAACTTTGATCTCAACCTCAACGGCGCGGCAATTCTTGGGCATCCACTCGTGGTGTCGGATACCCTCGTGCCAAATCACGTCCCTAAGAAGAGCGGCATCAAAGAGGATGAGTTGTACGAGTTTGTGGACGAAGTTGTCGGGAACTCGCGCGCGGTGCCACTATTGCTTCCGCAGGCGCTGGAAAAGAAAATTTACACAAACGCTGTGCTCACGGGCTGGACAGTGATGGAGGACTCGTTGGAAAATTTTAAGATGCGCCTGTTTGACACGGAGTTTGTGTTCACCATAGACGACGAAGACAAGGAAGCAACGGATGACCGGCGAGCAAAGCCAAAATCTTCGGGTGTCGGAGAAATGGAAATCATCCCCAAGCTCAGTAGTAAACAATTGCGTGAGATTGCTGAAGTTCAACTCGAGCTTCCAAGAGCAACTCGCGTACTTCCCAAACTCGAAGAAAACGTGTCAAAAGTAGCAGTCGGTATGTTAGCCGAGGCGTGTACGATGGAGGTGAAAGTAAAGGACTTTGTCATGGAGTTTGCCTTGGCACCTGCGAGTGACGATGACGAAGACAACAAGAAGGCTTTTGAAAATGTTTCATTTGACGATGCAGACTATGCTGAAACGCGTCGGGTGATGAAAGAATTTATCAACGAATCTATCGACGACTTTATGAAATCTCGCGTGGCTATTTCTCCCGTGTTTTTGCCAAGCAAAATTGAACGCGAGACGTATGTAAACTTGTTAACCGGCCTTTTTGGCGACATTGGCAAGGGTCCGATTGCAAACGTATTGGGTTTCAACATTGGCATGCGCATGCAACGTCGACCCAAATCTGCGAACGAAACTAGCACGGGAGTAGGAGTAGAGGCGACTATGGCGGCACAAGCATCCTCAAAACAAAAGCGCGGGGTGGGTGAGCTCTTCAAGGAAATCAGTGATGAAATCCGCAGCGGCGAGTGGGACAAGCTAGCAATGACCGGCCGAGAAATACTCGGCATAGACAACACTACGTTTGGTAAGCAAAAAGCGTACAAGTCCAAGGTTAACCGCAAAGCTATTGAGGAGTTTGTGGACTACTTGCTCGCGGATCCCATGTACAACGTCAAGGCGATTCCAGACAACATCGAGCGCGCTCTGTATATTAACTGTTTCGAGCTCGTGGCTGACATCATCGCCACAGTGCTCTCGGATTTTGAGCTCGATATGCTTGGAAGGCGTATTCGCATGAATGTGCGTGAAGCCCCGGCACGTTCGGTGCGTTCACTCCGTCGCTTTAGACCAGATGACCGCGTTTTACGCGAGTTCACCAAAGAATTCAGCCAAATCGAGGCGGTACAAGAAATCATGTGCAACGTGTATGCGTTTGTTCTCGCTTTTATGGCGCAGACGGCGGCTGACTTTGAAATCGTCGTCGTCGGTCATCGTTTAAGAACAATTATGAGCACCAACGCTGATGCGACTATCTTACCGACTGCGGCTAAGGCAGATGCGTTGAACGATTTACTCGTGAAAGCTATCGAAACGCTCGCCTCAGAAATCATCACAGTCAGCGCCGCGTCAGATATCAACGTTGGTGGGAACGCCGAGAACCGTGCATCCATGGAAGTGGACTTTGACAAGGAAATCTATCGTCTGTTTGAGAACAACTCGACCAAGCCAGACGATAAATTCCCATTCCCGTACCTCAACGCTGAACAGTTCAAAAACACCACCGATCAACTCATCGCGGAAATCGTCCCGGGTATGTCCAAGTATAGCTCAAAACTGACCGCTGTCCGCGAAATTTCAAGAGCGGCAGATCTAAACGACGATGGAGTCATTCAATGGGCTGAATGGTATTACGCCGCTAAAGCTATCGAAAAGGTACTCGTAAAACAGAGCAGCACCTCCAAGTAGAGCGTTTTGCCGTCGTTGACGCCGACTACGCGGCATAAAAAAAAGTGTGCTTTGTATTAGCGCGCGCATGCAATATTACTTATGTTACAAACAAAAAATTTACTTCTTCAAAGACAGGCGTTCTTTCTTCGATGCCTGTTCCTTTTTCGTTTGACTCGTTTTACCTTTTAGCTGTGTGTTCGTTGCATTGCCGGCTTGCGTGCCGGCTTGCGTGTTTTCCACCTCCGTCGATACGTTCAACGTGATTGGTGACTTATCACTTTCGGATGGAGCATCTGCACCGACAACCGTCGGCAGCGGCGGCGCAGCTAGAGCATTGTTTTTGGCGCGACGCTTGTTGTTTTGTCGCGCGCCAACCGCGGCAATGACTGTACTCACCACGTGCGTCGTCAATGCGGTGGCGACACTCGCAATAGCTTGTCGTTTATAATTTCTAATGAACGAACGAATATCATCCGTAGTCATGAGACCGAGGTACCTTTTCTTCAAAGGTGGTGGCGGGAGACGGTGGAATTTCGCGACGTAGGGGACGCTTTGGCGAATCTTTGACCAGCCCGCGATGGCAGTTTTGCGTCTGGTCTCCAACACCTTCGCTCGCTGACGCTCTTGTGCATTTGCCAACAAAGAACCAATATTTTTCTTAGGCTTGTTGAACATGGGATCATCTAAACGGCGCTCGAGGACGCGGAGCAAGCCATTGAGACCTTCAAGAATTCCGCGCATACGAGCACGCGCCGCGAGCAACTCCCTCGCCTCTTTTCGTGTTAACAACTTGGACGTCTGCGATTGAAGCATCGCAATTCGTCGAATTTGAAGTTGAAGCGGAAGCATCCATCTAAACCAAGGATCAGTAGGCACGGCTTCCTGTTGGGCAGAGAGCTCTGCTTCGGGGTCGTCCTTGTCTTGCTCGGCGCTTTCAAGCAACAACTGCGCATCCTCAAGCTTCGTGACGAATTCCGTGTAAAGCATGTGCGGTATGACTTTACCATCAACTGACGTCCCTTCCACCTGCGCGATGTTTAGCTTACCGAAAACTTCGGCAACAGCGACTTGAGAATCCCGAAACACTCGCATCGGGAATCGACTTATCCGTTGCCTTGGCTCCGCAAATTCACGACTTGCAACCGCTCTCTTCGCCATCTTTGCCGCTTTGATTTGCTGCTCAAGTTCTTTTTGCTTCTTACGCGTAAATGTAGAATCTACGCGCTGGAAAATTGACGGAGTAAATTCTTCGTCGGATTCCTCGTCAATTCGTCTCTGACGCTCGAGCGCGTGTGCAGTCGCAAAAATTTCCGTCAACCGTTCCGTCGGCACCGTAGCATCGTATCGGTCGTCGCTCGACGACAGCGCTTTTGCTACACGGTCGAGTTCGATATCTAAAGCGTACTGCCACGTATCTTGCTCGCTCACGCCTTCCAACTGCACGCCACGTTGGAACTGCTCCACCCAATGTAAATATCTACACAACCTGAACAGTGTTGAATTCACCGCCTCGCTCGGATTATCGGGGTAATGCGCCGCAAAATAATTCGCACGAATAGACGGTGGTTCGCCAAGTTTCCTTCGCGGTGGCGTCTTCAATATATCCTCAATTCTATCCCTCAAATCCTTCGCCGCAGCGCGCAATGGCCCGCTCAACAACCGTCGCACGTTCGCCAGTCTTGCCTTTCTATCCGCCGCCTGTTTCTGCACCTCGCGCCTCGCCTCCTTCATCTCATCTTGATACCCTCCAACAACCTTATACGCCAAACCAGCGAGTAATAAACCACTCAGCGTCCCACTCACGCCAGCGATGACTTTCACAGCCATGTTTGTCATGAGCGTCTCCTGAAACTTCCCAACACCCTTAATCGCCCCGGTAATCTTCCCTGTCCGCGCCTTGAGCTGATCTGCGATAGACAACGGTTGCTTACTCCCATTCTTTCCTCGCACGCGCGCTCTATTCGCGTTCGCATCGGGTGGGAGTCGATCGGCCACCCAACTCGGCAGCGTCAGTTTTACGGGACCAATTTGCCTGACATTCGTCAGCGGTAACGCCGACGATGCGTCAGCGGCGTCGTTCGAGCGTCGAAGACCCGGAATTTGCATTGTTTTACGCCTGTGCGCGCGCTGTGCGGTAAGGGCGACTGGCGCGCGCGCGTAACGAGCGTGAGAGTGAGGCGCCAGTGCAAGTCTGTCATATGTTCCCCTCTGTCGAATGCGGACAAAACGCGCGCACGTCTCAGTAATGATGCCCTGACGTCGCCATGCGCGCGTGCGTGCGCAAATGAAAAGGGGACTGGTGAAGAAATAATATGTACAGGCGCGATGATGAGCTAGTTGAGGTCGAATGCAAAGACCACGGCGGCGTGGTCGCTCGGGAAGCGAGCGTTTGGGAACATGGAGCCGGCGTCGTACGACGTCGTAAAGGATGTAAAATCTACTGAGTTGATGCGCTCGAGGGCGCGAACGACTATTGGCGTAGACGTCCGGATCAAAATATGGTCTTTGGGGTGTCGATCGGTCAAGATGTGCGTTTCAGCGTCTGCAAGTGGGACGGCTTTGTTGAGCTGGGCTTGGAGGAAAGTTCGCGCGCTAAACGTGGTGTGCGCGCTTTCAGCATCAATGTTTGCGAGTGTCCAGCACGCCTCGAACGAAGTAGAGGCTTTCAAGTAGTCAATGAAGTCTACAACACCTTGTTTCTTGCCATCCTTGTGGAAAGAGTGTGTGTTGGCATCCATACCAAAGACGCACACGTCCACAGCGTTGCTCGCATCCGCACAAAATGCATCCACCGCAGACGTAATGTGTTTCGTTTGAAGCCCATCGGTATCGCCGTGGAACGAAGCAAACACATAGTTCTTACCATCTGACGCATCGGTGGCGACAAAAGCACAAAAGTCACCCTTGGAAAGCGATGCCGAGCGTTCGCCCATGAGCCGCAATATGTCGCTCGTTACTTCTCGGAGTGTTGCATTACCATTCGTGAACGACTTTGACATCAGCACGATGGAATTTTGGTCGCGCTTTGGATCCATATCACTTGGGCAGCATACGTCATACGCAGCGCCGATGTCTTCACGTGCGCGCAACGCGTCCGCAAACGCTGAGCCAACTTCTTGTAAAAAGCACACTCGCGTAGCGTCACCATCGTGCACGTCGCGCAACAAGCTCGTCGCCACCACATCCAACGTTCGGGACGTTTTGTGTTTCACCAAATTTTCGTACAATTCAGCGCGAATATTCTGCCAAACGTCAAAGCTACCAGCCGCGAGTGTTGCGATGCGAACCAACGCCGCGTCAAACGCCGCCAAGAAAAAAACCTGCAATCCAACGCCCAATTCTTCTTCTTCTTCGCTCACCGCAGGATACTTGGCCTTTTTAATAGGTGTCAACATCTCCACCATCGCTCGTTCGCGTCCACCTACGACGACACGAGTATCAAACATGTACGCCACCCACGCGTCCCACCACGCGCCTTCATCCGCAAACCGCCCGTCGTAACAATTTATCACCGTCGGCCGGCACACTGTGCGCCTATTCACGATCCCAGAACTATCATCGCCACGCATTTCCACATTCACCGTATTCGTCACGCGATCAGGCATCGAACATAACCGCTTGGCGCCGACATCGACGTCGCGCAGATACGCCCGCGTCGACCGTCCGCGCGCGTAGCTCACATAATACTCCCGGCACCGCTCCGCGCGCACATCGCACAATCCGGCGCGATTCAGCTTGTCCACGAGCACATCAAGCATATCTGCGCGCAAGACGTCGTCGAGCAACGGTGCGCGCTCGTCTGTGTCGTCTCTGAGCGCGCGCTCCACGCCTCGCATAAAGTTTGAGTAGCTCGCATCTCCATCCTCTCCCTCTGACGCCGCGCACGCATCGAGCGCGGCCGAACTCGAAGCGTAGTACTCGAAAGGATTATTGTTAATCGCCGCGATGTTCCACGTCGATGTCGCGAACGATGGCATGGCGGCGGTGGCGGCGCCCGAGGCGAGCACTGACGCGTCCGAACCGCACTCCGACGCGCTTTGGCGGTCGCCGCACACCCAGCGACCGCGTGCGGCGATGCGGGCGCGCGCCGCGCGGTGTTGCGCGTCATCGCTTCGCCCGTCGGCGTCGCGGACGACGGCGCGCGGGCGTTGGAGCGCGCGAAAGGGAGGCGTCAGTGGGTGCAGTGGGTCACCGGCGGAAGTGACGGCGGAGCCATGCGCGCGGCTCGGCGCACGGCGCGCGACAACGACGATGGCGATGATGGACTCTTTATACGCCGACGACGACGCGGATGACGGGTATCGTCAGGTGTGCGAGCGATGCCGAAGAGCTCGAGTGGTGTGCGTGTGCTCCGCCGTCGCGCGCGTCTTGGACGCCGATGGAATCGGCGCCCCGATCCGCCACTCGACAAAGATATTCATTTTACAAGATAGGCATGAATTTCGTCGCGCGCTAGGCTCCGCGGTGTGCTGCGCGTTGGCGTTGGAGAAGTGCGAGGTGAAGTGGCACGACGTTCGGGACGGCGGTGGCGCCGAGGTGCCGATTCCTGGCGGAACGTTGGAAGGATTGGGCGTATTGTGGCCGGACGAGAGCGCGATTGACTTGGACGATTATTGTGCAATGCCAGTGGAAAATAGAGCACCGCTGGATTGTTTGATCGTGCTCGATACCACGTGGTCGCGGGCAAAGGCGATGTATTACGCGATTCCGTGGCTGGCACGGGTGCCTAAATACGTCATAAATCCACGCCGTCGATCCAATTATCGCATACGTAAACAGCCGAAGGAATATTGCTTGTCGACGGCTGAATGCGTGGCGCAAGCGTTGTCGACGCTTGAGCCAGAGTCACGCGCGCATCTCGTCGCTGATTGCTTCGATGGGATGATTGACGACCAACTCGAAGCCGAGTCGCGGGCGTTGCGCGCGCCTCGAATGCGCGATAGAACGGGATCGAAGGCTTTACGGCGCGCCCAGGCAGAATCCACGGTGAGTACGGTGCAAAACAGTTACTAAAATTACTCGTAGCGGACTATTGCTTTGTTTTCGTTGTTATAATTGATTCATTTGTTTGTAGACTGACTTTGAAAGCGCGTGCACCTCTCGCGAGAACCTCTTCAAGATGTGAAGCTCATCCTCAGAACTCGCCGCCACCAGTGTTCATCTCGCGCGCACCGCGAACGATCTCGCGCTAACAACGCTCGACGTCACGCACGCGTTCGGACGATGAAGAAAGGCAAGTCTCCCGAAGAAATCGGCCTCTTGGGTGAAACCCAACGCGCAACACCAAACGCCATCGGCGATGACGATCACACCGACCTCAACGCCGACTCCGGCTCCAAGACGAGCCGGCGAACGAGGAACGCCGTCATCATTGGCTTAGTCGTCTCTGCGTTGGTTTTTGTCGGAGTGAAGATCGCTCCCAGGACGATGATGAACGCGGAAACGAATCCGGAACGAGAAGCCGAATCCAAGGCGAGCTCGGCGTTTCTCAACCTCTTTGGCGATGGCTTCTACGAGATTCCCACCACGCGTCAGAAGTCTGTTCGTCAAAAAGTGAAGAATACAGCGTTGATGTATGATTTCATTCACATTCCCAAGACTGGTGGGTCGTTTTTCAATCAAGTGTTGAAGGCCGTGGACAGGCGGTTGAGCCAAAAGACGGGCGCGAGGGCGTTTCCTCGCGAAGGTGCGCCGTTTACCAGTTGGGCGACATATCCATTAGTGGATACCACCAAGGAGAAATTCCTTGATACTAGAGAGCGATTTGAGCGACAACAGCCGGTGGAGTATTTCGGTGTCGATCGATTACGTGAGGCGTACGACTCGGGCGTTCGCATGTTCACCAAGGGTCCGTATGGCATGGGTTTATGCGATGTCATCGACGCTCCGTGTGCGTATTTCACCGTCTTGCGCGAGCCAGTGGCGCAATTCCTTAGCCACTACAAGTATTCATGCTTAGCTGGAGCTGAAAATCAGCGTTTGTGGGATGAGCGCATGAAAACCAAGGGGTCGTGCGATTTGGATTTGCTCGAGTGGTACGATTACTTGGGAGGCGACGCATGGTTGCAGTTACTCGCCCCGGGTGCAGGTGACGATAAGGACTTGCAAGTAGAAACGGCGATTAAGAATCTCAACAAATCGTGCTTCCGGTACATTTTGACTGAGAAATTTGACGACGGGTTGCAAAAGATGGTGGATACGATGCCAGACTTTGAAGACTTGAACATTGAAGCGCTCAATGAGCACGCGAGGAAGAACGAGTCACCTGCTTTGTCAGATGTACTCAAGGCGCGTTTCCAGGCGTACATCGAAGATGAACGGATGATGAATGAGTTGCGTTTCCGTATGAAACGTCCGACGGCGGTGTACAAGCACGCGAAGAACGCGTACGAGCGCAAGTGGTCGCAGCCGATGATTTCTTGCTAGTGTATTGAATAACTTTCGACGTTGTATTGCTATTAGCTATTACTACAGTACCGCACGTTGCGTGCGTCCATACATATATATCATACAAATGCTACCATTTTATCCCTCGCGCGCGTATGTCTTCACGAGCGACCCATTCGCCAGGCGCTGTCCACCGCGCGCTCGCGCCTTCTGGACGCAAATATAGGAGCGGCCTTGTATCCACCCCATTCGCCTCCTCGAACGCCGTCGCTTCCGCCTTCAACGTCGCGCACAGCGATTGCGGTATATTCACTCGCAAAATCCTCGCAATCGCATTCACCCGCACCGCGCGATCGACGCATGCGCGCGTTTTACACACGTACGCGCTTCGACCGTTCGTCCCCGACTCGCTCATTCGGCTCACGTATCGCTCGCCATCCTTCACCACCATTTCATCCTCATCCGCATCATCCGCACGCAACTTGACGCGAACGACTCTGAAAAATTCTCCCTGTGCCGCCAATCGCTCGCACGCCACGCACGAGCGCGCGTGAATATCCCGAACGTCGCTTTTACGTAACCCCTGCCTCGCCTTGGGCTGGTTACACGCTCGGTCCCGCGCGCGTACTTTTGGTTTCGCCTTGTCTCGTCGCCGAATCGCCCGCGCTGCGCGCGAGATTTCAGTGTAAAATGAATCTTCCATCGTGACTTGCGCGTAGTCGCGCTCAATGTCATCGATGCGACGACGTGAGGAGGACAAGGTCGACGCAGACGGCGCCGACGGCTGCCGCGCCCGCTCGGCGTGTCTCGCGAGGGATACCGCCACGCCGAGCGAAGCTGACGTGCGTTCGCGCGCGTGCGTCTCTGCGATATCAAGCACGGCGTCGATTCCACCCGCGAGATCGACGATTGCGTCGGACAGCGACGACGTGAGCGACGGTGAGCTTGACGCCGAGAGAGGGTCGCGCGCGACGCTCGCCGATGGAGGTTTACGCGCGCGCAGCGTCGGGCGCACCCGCGAACTCGACGACGCTGGCGACAAAAACGATACATCGCAACGCATACGTGACGACAACGACGACGATGACGACATCGTCGTCGATACAGACGACACCGCCAGTGAGAGAGTCACTTTATGAGGACACTATTCATTCTAATTCAACTTCTACGACTACTCATCGACGCCTCACGCGCGCATCGACGACGACGACAACAACACTCTATACTACCATCACGCGTCCATCACGTCTCTCAAGTGCGCCGCGCGACATACGCATCCACGACGGACTCGAGCACCGCCGCGCTCGCGCGCGCGCGTTTCGCCTCCTCGAGCCTCTGCTCCAACGCCTCCAACGTCCCCGCGATCGCGCGCACGTCATCGCGCGCGCGTGCACTCACACGCGCCACGCGGTCGCATTCGATGCGCAGCGCCTCGGCGTGCGCGGCGCACGAGCGCGTGCTCGCGAGCGTGGCGGATTCGGATTCAGCGAGCGCGCCATGCGCGCGCTCGACATTAGTGGCGAATGCGTGCGAGAATGACTCGAGCGTGCGGTCGAGCGCGCTCAGGACGGTGGAAAGGGATGGTGCGGGTGCGGGTGCGCCCACACGCGCGCCGTCGCCATCGGCGACGGCGGAGGACGCGCGCATGCGGGCGGCGACTGGCGCGCGAATGTTGATGCTGGAAACCCCTAGATTTTTTCAAGCTTAGGGTAAAGGGTTTAGTTGACCAATGCTGAACCAAGAGGGTGGGACTCGAGCACGGGTTTTGTAGGTTTGGTCGTTGTCCAACGCGAACAATCGTCAGTCGCTCGCGCGGCGACGCCACGCCGTGCGTTCAAACGCCACGACACGAAGAAAGATACACGTAGTCATCGATTTAACGTGAATTGAGGTAGGTTTGAGCGCGTTGTTGAGGTGAATTGGTTTGAATTGCGTCGATCGCGCGAATGTCGCATTACCCGCAATGCGACGACGTCGACGGAGATGTACCCGGGTTTCACGCGTGGAATAGATGCGGGATAAATCGTATCGTCGTACGCTGTGGTTAAACGTGCGAAAACGACGTCGCGTGAGGGCACACGTGAGAATTGTCGCAAATGTGTTACAATTTCATACCTCGAGTGCGCAAGCGGCGAGCAAAATAAGTCGATACTAACCGAGTCTTAATCGACATTTATACACAGAACCGTTACGAAGTGCATATTTGCATTACTGACTAGGTGTTTGGACGTCGTACACGATGGCGCGGGGCGATAGATCATCGACGGTGGAGCCCGAGGCGTCGACTTCAAGCGACGTAAAGGAAACAGACGAGGAACGTTTGCGACGAAGAAAGGATGAGGATATGATTGTCGCCCGCGCAAAGGCGATTCGGGAGAAGATCCGTGCGTTAGATGCTCGAGCGAATGTCAAGACTCATGATGAGAGTCGAAGAAAGAGTCACTGGGAGTACGTGTTGACGGAGATGACGTGGTTAGCGCGTGACTTTGCGAGCGAGCGAGACTGGAAGCAAGAAACATCAAGGCAGGTGTCGCACCTCGCGGCATCTTGTGATGGCGCACCCGTGAGTGCTGAAGACGCCGAGGTGAACCGTAGGAAGGTTCGATGCGCGATGGTGGCGGCTGAAATTGCCACGTTTTGGGCCAACGCGTGGGAGCGCGCCAAGGAGAAGCCGCTTCCACACGCGGACGAGTTGATTGAACTCGAGGAAGATAACGAAGACGAAGGCGATGATGATAACGACAATGATGATGCCGACACGGATATGGGTGATGCAGATGACGACAAGTCCACGCCGGCTCCAAAGGTTGCGACGGAGGTCGCCAAACCTCTGCCGGGGCTCGCCACGACGCCGCCGCCGCCCCCAGGGATGAAAATCATCAGCTCCTGGGCGTCGAACAAACTATACTTGGCCATGGTTGAAATGAAGCGTGATTTAGTGCGAGATGCGATTGAGATCAAAGAAGCCAAGGACGCCAAAGAGCGACAAAAGGCGACAAAGAAGACGACAAAGAAGACAAAGGCTGCCGCCAAGCCGACGCGCGGACGGGGCGGTAAGAAGAAGGATGAGCCCGAGGAGGCGGAGGAAGACGACGAAGATGACGATGATTCTCCCAATAAGTCTGACAAACATTCTCGAGTAGCAATCGCCGAAGCCTTGGAGATTGATGGAATGGATATGGACATGGGTTTGCTCGCGCCGCCGACGCCGCCGCTCATTGAGGAATTCATGCCCATCATCTACGACGCCGTGCCTTTGCTCAACGAGCGCGTCTATCGAGACACCATGCAAATAGAAGCGCACAAGTTTGCCGAGTACGAACGAAGCTTACGAGGGTGGGAAGAAAACGAGCGAAAGCGCTCGCGGGCGCTCGTCGAGGCGGCTCGGTACCAAGCCGAAGAGGAGGCGCATCGGGAAATCATGGAGCAGCGACGCACGTTTTTGGCCGCTGCCGCCGCGCGAGGGTTTTATTTCGACGAGGAAGGGTACATGGTCGACGCCAAAGGCAAGCGCAAAAAGAACAAGCGCGGAGAGTGGATTCAATTCGGTGCTCCTGGGCACGAGGCGGATATGGACTTTGGCGTGCCCATACCCAAGCGCTCTGGCGTCGGCTTGGATGGCAAGCGCCTCAAGGACAAGAAGAGGCGCAAGGCTGGCGCCATGCGTCCTTGGTCGCCCATGGAGGATCAGCTCTTGTGTGCGATTGTACACGAATTTGGCTCAAATTGGGCACTCATCACGGACACGTTCGCCGCGAGCACGCCCATCAAGGGGGTATATCATCGCATCGAACACTGCCGCTGGCGTTTTAGCCACCTCACGCAACTGGCGGAGACGGAGCATGATGAAAACGCAATTGCCGCGCTTAACCTTAACAAGGGCAGCGCTCGCAATTTGATGGCTCGTGCGCTTCCTGTAGAGGACGAAACGGTGCGCATTCACTTTGATCGATCTTGCGCGGTGATGGCAAAGCACATGAAAATTCGCAAAGCGGCCAAGCTCGAACGCGTCGGTATGGATAAATCTCTTCATGCGGCGCCGCATCGTTCATGGCGCGACGTACAGGCGATTTGCGGCGGAGTGTTGAGCCCAGTTGAGTTGGCAGATCAAGCGTTGATGATGGCGCCTGCTGGGAATAACGTGCCTGCTCCGGTGAGTATATCTCCTGGTGCGCAGCGGCTCGGGACGATGCTTCCGATGATGCCGCCGCGCGGGTCCATTCCGTCTGGCGGCATGCCCGCGTCTGCGTCTGCGCGAGGATCTGGTAAGACGCCTTCGAAGAAGAAAGCTGCGGGTAATGAACTTCAACAGTTACAACTCATGGGTAGCTATTCTCCCGCTGCAGGTGGGGTAGCCATGCAGCTCGGTGGAATTGGTGGTGGAATGCCGGCGGCGTCGGCGAGTAAATCTCCCACCCTGGCGCCCGGAAGTTACAACATTGGTGGGCGAAACAACGCCCCGGCGGTGAAACGTACGACGGCAACAAAGAGAAAAGCAGGAAGGAGGAAGTAAACATACACGTGTGCTGCTTCCAACATAGTACTTAGTAGAGACTTTGCAACATATAAGAGCAAATTAGAGTTGAATCATTATCACATTCGCGGAGCTATTTTTTCGGCATCAAATTTTCAATTTCGAGTTCAAGTACGGACGTTGGCGTGGTGATACCGAAGTTTGCGCACACGTCGGGGTGCACGATGCCCATGACACCAATCTTTGCGCCATCGCGCATGACGTACGCTTGCCTACCTGGAAAATACGTCGGTTCATTTGACTCGACGACTTCATACCCTGGTTGTTTGCCATCAAACGTCGCCGCGCCCGCGACTTGCATGACTCTATCCAAAATCCCTTGCACAACCTCAAAACCACTGCTGACGTTGCTGTAGAGCACCAACAGTCGGCGAGAGTTTTTGGCACCGACATCGGACTCGGGGTCCAAAACCACGACGTCGCCAACCTCAAAGAGTTTCAAGGGCATTGGGGCGTCGGTGTTCGCCGCGCGCGCCTTCAAGACACCCGGTAACAGGCTATTACGCGCCACTTGCACGTCTAAACTCGACGGGTTGGCCACAATTGCAGCGCTATTACCATCATCTTCGCGTTTCACGTTGGCAAAGTTGTCATCGTGCGAGCACAAGATCCACGTCAACACCTCGCTAAAGCCGCTACGAGCGACTTCGTCGCGGAGCGCGTCAGAAAACTTGTTTATCGGTTGCTGAGATGAAATCGTGTACGTGTTTGGCACCGTTCGCGCGATATTGTTATAACCGTGGGAAATGGCGACGTCTTCGGCGATATCACACGGATGTAAAATATCCGAACGCGTCGGCGGAACCTCAACGCGCAACGATTTTTCATCTGCACCGAGCTTTGTCGGGAGTTGCATACGGCATAGCAGCGCCGCCATGGTCTTGCGGTCAATGTCCGTACCGATACGTTTGTTGATGTAATCCACATCAGCATCAACAAATCGTGTCATGAAATCAGGATACGTGGTCTCCTTGCCTGTGCAATCCACGACGTCCACTGGCTCGACGGTGAACGGCGTCGCGCAATACTCACTAAACATCGTCACCATCGTGTTCAAAACAATCTTTGCCTTGTTCAAATCCGTAGCCGTGCACTCAATGAATACGTCCTTCGTGTCCAGAGAGATTGCTGATTGCGCACCGTTGATAATCGGCGGCAAGGACAACACTGTACCATCCGCGTCTCGCACAACCGGGAACACTGCGCTGCCTTCGATGATGTGTAAAAAGTGCTTCAACTTTTGATCTTGCTTGTAAAACTCCATCAACTCTTTGGCGTTAAACTTTTTATCCTGCTTGAGCGGCACAAACTCAATCTCTTCCGGTAACTGCGCCTCGTACGTGAACGGTCCTTTAATTTTTGACAAGTCGTGTGTCCCGATAGCCACCAATGAACGTCGTCGACAGATATTCTGATGCAGTTTGTCTTGCAAATCAATAAACGACTCGTACCTCGCTTTCGTAAACGTCACCCCACGCAGCACCGCGCACACGACGAACGGTCGCACCAACATGGCGCTCGACTTCACCACCATCTTCTCCCGCGTCCCGCTCGCTGGCTCCACCGCTCGGAACGTCGGCGTCGGTACCGTTCCCTTGAACACATTTAACGCCCGCGAAATCCCTTCCATACAGAGCAAATCGTATCTATTCGCCGGGATATCAATCTTATAAATCACATCATCGCTCGACGCATCCGTCGTCGTCGCGCCAGCGGCGGCTTCGTTGCCTAAAAACTTGCTCTCCATCGCGCGTTCGCTCGTCACCTCATCCAACTCGATACCAAACTCAAAGCACAGCTCGTCGAATTCATGCTCGGTATACGTCTTCCCGAGTCTGGCGAACAATTCATCGCGGTTGAGGTTCACCTGCGGTGCGCGAAAACGGCATAAAACCATCGTGTGTTAGTCTCTCGAGAGGTGCTCAGCTTGGATCACTTTTTAGTGCGCTCCTGACGCGCTATACATCGTCGCATCGTCGATTGCGGCGAATACACGCGCTCTAGCTCGCACGCGTGCGTTCGTCTGTGCGCCGGGGTGACGTACCGTGGGCATGATTCGCGATCTCGCCGCGTGCGGGGTTCTGGGGTTTGTCTCGCGACTGGGGTGCAGCTCCAAACCCTCAACATTTTTGGGACGTGAGTATTACAATTCGATGCACGCGATATGGATACATGATGGTACGGGATGGCTACATATATATGGGCAAGCAATGCATGCGCCGGACGTTACGCGGCGGCGTCTGTTTCGGAGTTGGATGCCGCCATGTCGTCGTCCGCGCGCGCGGGCGCGTCGGATTTCATCGGCGACAGCGTAAACGACCACGTCCGCGGATCCACAGCGGCGAGAATCCGCGATGAAAACATAGATTGCACCGGTGGTGGTGGAGATTTCGTGGCACTGTCGGCATTTTCGTTATTTTCTGCGGTGTTTGAGTCCGCTGCGGGGTCGTTTCGACGAAATTGGTCGCGCAGCGCTTCGAGCTTTTCCTGCGCTTTGGATTTCGGGCGCGGGACGACACCAAGTTTTGTGAGTTCAGCGATAGCTTCTGCGTCTCCGCTCTCGACAACGAGTTCGAGTAAGCGCTGAATAGCTCGAGTGACCATTTCGTCGTCTCTGTACTCGATAAACTTGGAAGAGTCGTCCCTGAGTTCGGCGACAATGTCCTTGAGCGCCTTTGACAGCACGACGTCCACGGGCATTTTAAGCAATAAATTATGCTCAACAATGACGCGATCAACGTGTTCGCTTTCTAATGCGGCGATGACGCGCTGCGGTGGAAGTGAACGAACGTCAATGGAAACCGAACCAGGGCTATCGATCGTCTTCAATGCGCTGAGCGCCGTGGTGATGGACGACGCGCTCGTCACCGCCGTTTCCTTGAGTGAATGCGTCGTTCGCGCTAGGAATGCGCTCGCCGACTCCAATCCACTCCTCGCGCTCTCAATTGATGCTTTGGCATTCTCGGATGCGAGCTCAAAACTGCGATTGGTTTCTTTGCGCACGTTATCGGTAGTCTTCGTCACCGTTTCGCGGACTGAGTCGGTGGTTTTCGTCGCCCATTCGGTCACGGCTTCGGCGCTTGATTTCGCAACTTCCGCCGTACTTGTCGTCAGTGCCGCTGTTTTTTCGCTGATGAGTTTCGACGTGTAAAATAATTGCTCCACCATGCCTGGTTTAGGCGTTGGCGTGCACGTGCACGTGATGTACTCTTCGCCGCCATTGTCGTCTAGCGAACACACCGTTACCGTCAATTTCACGTACGCATTCTTCGTCGTGAGCGCGGCGACAGCAGCGCGCGCTGCTAAAGCTGCCGCGGCTTCAGATTCAAGCGCCGCTTGTGCTTCAAGCGCGCGAACTTCAGCTTCATACTCTTCCACCATCGGTAAAAAGATATCAATCGAGGACATGGCCACGTATGTGGTGAACGTCGAATTGATGACTTGAGTAATATCCGCGGCGACGGCGGCGATAAACTTTGGCCCGCAAATGAGCGCAGATACCGTACACGCCATGTCTCGAGCAAATTCTCGGTCGAACACGCGCTTGCCGTGCGCTTCGGCGTCTTCATACGAGAGCTTCTTGTTTGAAATGGCATCCGCTTTGGCGTCGCACGCGATTTTCATCGCTCGTCTTCGGCTCTTCAACGTCGCGCGGTTGCCCGAGTTTAAGAAATTAGCCAAGGTCTTCGACGCGCGGCGCTTCAAATCTGTGCCTTCTGCAACCACTCGATCGAGTGCGCTTTGCATGAGCGTTGATAAGTCGGCGAAGGGCGATGACATGGTCATCCATCCTTCGTTTGTCCCGGATTCATCAGACGCCGCCGCCGGCGTTTCGCCGTCAATGTCCATCGTCGACGGCGAAGCCGTAGCGACGTCATCGTCGCTCAAACTTTCGTCGTCATCGTCGTTTTCAACGCCCGCCATGAACCGAATTACGGGTGACATTTCCAAATTTTCCTTATCTGTACCGGCGGCGAGCCCTATCGCCGTGGAAACGACCGCGGGATCAAGCGGGGACGCCCCAGATAAGCATGCAAAAAATATGCAAATTCGAAATCGGTTCATGAAGTGCGTGGCGTGCGCACCCATTGGCCCGGGCGTGAGCCAGGCGAACATCAACGCGGCGGCGTACTGAATCACGGAATGAGAAGACACGGCGTTCATCAACGGCGCGCGTTCGGGATTGGGATACTTTTGATAGTGCTTCCGCGCCATTTCAGGCGCGCCGGCAATAGCCGCCACGGGCACGCCCTCGATGGCAGTTTTCAAAAACTTGTGCACCATCATCAGCGATGCGGTTTCATGCGCGCGTGCGAGCGCGCTTTTATCTTGCGGCGCGGGCGCGTCGCTGGCAGCTCCAGCGGGAGCGGCGTCTTTTTCGTCTCGTTCGCGCCGCTCAGCATCCTCCTTTGCGATCCATTCGTCATCTCTACGCAAGAACATAGCCCAGAATTGTACTTCGTGACAAATAGCGTCGTAATCACTATCGTTTTGGTACTTATCCGCGCGCGATTGTCGCCACGAAGCGTTCCACGCCTGTACGAGCGAGAGAAATTCGCGCCCGGGCGACGCGTCCTGTGTCTTCTTCTTCCGCGCAACGTTCTTTTTGTCACCGCCACCGCCACCAAACCACCCACCACCATCCCCTGAGGACGTGGTTTCGTGCGTATCATCATCATCGGCGGCAGCGTCAGCAGCAGCGTCAGCAGCAACCTCCTTCAACGCGTCGACGAGCGTCCCGGGCGCGCACGCGACGCGCGCCCCATCCACGCCAGCGAGCGTACTTAACGCCTCCCGAATCTTCCTCGCTCGCGCCTGCGCACCGTGTCCATCGACATATTCACACACCACGAGCACGTTGTCGCGCCCAAAAGTCTTCACCGCGCGTTTGATTTCCGGTATTTGATGAAGGATACGAAGCTGTCGCAACGCCCGAACGCTCGGTTGGTGCGCCGACGCCATCCACGCGTCGTCCGCGTCAACCGCCGTCGTCGACACAGATACTTCAGGACACTGCGTCGATGCCGTTTTTGACGACGTTTCCGACGTTTCCGACGACAAAGCGTCGCGTATCGTTCGCGCCTCGTCAGCCGCGGATGCCAAACGCGTCGTCTCGCTCGCGCCATTCACCTTGCAACACGTCACGAAACACACCGCGTGTGCGTTCACCCACAACTTTGTCCCCGTCCTCGAGTCCCGGTCGCTCTTCCGTTCGAATACCACGTCGCAATCGCGCGTCTCGCGGTGTCCCAGCGACATGAGCGCTTCAACACCATCCCACGCGTCGTCGTCATCATCATCATCAATCCCATCAACCACGCCTCCTCCGCCATCGCACGCGCCGTACCGCGCGCGCGCCGTACAGTCCGTCACGCCAATCACCCCGTGCGCGCGTGCACGACGCTCCAGCGCGGTCAACGCCGCGAGGCGCGCGTCGCGTTCGGCGCAGTGTGGAAGCGCATCGAGCGCCAGCGCTCGCATTCGCGCGCACGATTCGGCAAAGGACGCCAGCGCGTCGTCGTCGCGCGACGGCATCGCGCGTGCGTGCGTACGTGCGGCGCGGCGCGGCGCGGATCGAGCGACTCACGCGGCGCGCGCGACGACGACGGCGACGACGACGTCGACGAATGACGATTGAAGCATCAGCATCAGCATCAGACGCTGACGCATGCACGCCGCGACGACGACGACGACGACGACGACGACGCGCGCATCGCCCGCCACCGCGGCGACGCACCGATCGCGTCGCCTCACGCCGCGCATCGCGCGCGCGAAACCCACGGACGAGGACGCGGTCGACGCCGCGTTAAAGCTTCCGCGCGAATTTTCGCGCGAGCGCCAGTCGCGCAAAACAACGCCGTTAAAGCCGCTCTCGCCCGCGGAACGCGCGGCGTTGCGCGACGCGTGGGCGCAGGAGTGCCGTCGCGCCGGGCTCGAGCGCTTGGCGGCGTGTTTTAACGCGCCGTTGGATGCGAAAAGCGACGGTGAAGGCGATTGGGATGGGTGAGCGGCGGTTGGCGTATTGCATTCGGTTTGGGGACGGTGCGGCAGAGGACGCGCGCGAGGCGTTGGCGCGCGTGCGTTGGCGCGGTGGAGGTGGTGTGAATGATAGCGATGACGACGACGTGCGCGTGGTGGCGATCGGGGGGACGGAACGCGCGAGTGATGACGCGTACGTCTGGCGAGGCGACTTGAAGAGCGGGAAAACGCTCGAGCGGCTACGCGACGCCGTGACGCGCGAGACGCGAGATGCGCTGGTGACCGCGTCGCATCGTGGTGCGCGTGTTCTCGTCTTGGCGACGGACGTGGAATGTGTGCGCGGGACGACGTTGACGCGCGCGTTGCACTTGTTTTTTGCGTTTGCTCGAGCGTTTGCTGGGACACTGGACGACGACGTGGAGGTTGGAATTGTGTATACGATGCGCGCTGAGGCGCCGTCGCGCGCGTCGAGCGCGAATATGGCTTTTAATTTAGTGCATGCACGCGTACCGGCGCGGCGTGTGTGGCCGACGCGTGTCGAACGGCGCCTCAGCGCGATGGGTCGCGAGGACGAGGACGAGGCGACGACGATAAAACGCGCTTCTGACATGTGGTGTGCGGAACACGCGAGAGCGTTACGCGCCGCTGGGTGCGAGGTAGTTATAGACGACGACGCGTGTAGCGCGACGTCTTTAGGGACATCGATGGTGTTTCCGGATGGCGTCGATGGTTTCTATAAAGTCGCGTTTACGGTGACGGAGCAAATGGCTGACGTGAGCGCGCGCGTCTACGCCCGCGTCTTTGCGACGACTAAGACGAAGACTAAGACGAAGACGACGACGCTTCGCGATGGTACCAAAACCATCATCGTTCAATCGTCACCCGAGCGATGGACGGAAGGCGGCTACGCCGCCGAGCATTACGTCACCGCGAATCCGCAGCCGCACGGCGCATACTTTGAGCTCCGCGACGCCGAAACCGGCGCGGATATCGCCTACATCGCGTGCAGCGCGCTCCAACGCGCCGAAAACGACATCGAGGGGCGTTTTCCATTTTCATCCATCGACAGCGCGTTTACGTCTGCGAACGTCGATCGATTATGCGTGTTATCCGCGCATCGACGACGCGGAGCCAAGGAAATTTTACTTCGAGCGACGGGCGACGCCTACCACGCCCTGTCCCTGCCGCTTCGCATCAAAACGGCGAAAGAATCCGTCGTGGCGAGCTTTGAGGCGTGTACATTACTCGCGTTTGAGCGCGTCAAGGATCCGTCGGCGAACGGCGTGGCGAAGCGTCGCGGTGAGAAGCGCGTCGTCGTCGTTCCTTCGTCGAGTCGATGGGGCGCGGATGACGACGATTCGCGTGACTACACCCAATGGCGTCGAACGAGTGCGCCAACGCACGTTGACGCGCGTCAACACCAACCATCATCATCTGGAGCTCGCGGTGCCGCAGCAAACGCGCTCGCGGCGTTTACGGCGGCGTTGAACAAAGTCACGCCAGACGCCGTCGACCGCGCGGCGCGGGACATGTCGTCGGCGCTCGCGTCCCGCGCCGACATTCTCCCCACTTGCGCCCGCAGGCTCGCCCGCGCGGCGTTGGCGCAACCCATATACGCGATGTGTTACGCGCGGTGCGCCGCCGCGCTGGACGCGCGATTTCAACACGCCGTGGTTGCGTTAATTCTTGACGAAGACGAAGACGTCGCGTGCATTTCGGCGCTCCACGCGGTTGGATTGCTATCGTCGTCCCGCGTCGTGGACGTGGCGTTCACCGCCGCGGCTCGTCATTGTGACCCGCCCTGGGACGACAGTGATGCGTGTTTCAAGTCACTCGAGCGCGCGTACCGCGTGCTCGCGGCGTGCGGGAAGCCATTGTACGACCAAGTCAAACACGTGGATGTCGTTCGAGCCGTAGTTAAATCCACGACGCCGGCGAGCCGCGAGCGCTTTCGCGCCGCTGGTGCCCCGACGCGTTTTCTCTTCATCGCCGAAGACGTCGCTGACGCCATCGCGCGAGATTTTCAACCGACGCGCGAGGGTAGCCGCGGGTTTGGCGCTACGCCGAAAGCGACGTCGAGACGCGACGCGCATCGAGCCGTCGAATGCGAATTTAAAAACGTCAGCGTGCGCGTGCGTAATGACGACGACGATGACGACGACGGCGTTGATGGCGGCGCGCGTCGAGGCGAACGTAAAGGATGGGTGTTCTGGTACGTCGGAAGCCCCATCGCGTGCGCGAATTCATCGTCGTCGACGTACGCGTTCGCCGGTCCCGGCGCGCCAGAACGCTTTGTACGACTACCAGATTTATAATACAACAACATTAATACACCTTGGGCGCGGCGATGGTGAACATCACCACCGTCGATTGCCGACACGTCGACACGCGCACGGGTTTCCCTCCAGCGCAATCCAGCAGCGCTTGCGATTCCCTTCCCGTGAGCGGTTTCGCGCTCGACGCGTAGACGTAAAAACTCGCGTCGTCGGGTGCCTTTTTGCTAAAATTCTTATTTGGTTGATACACCGTAAACGTCGGCGCGAGATCGACAGGCGCCAGACCGTCGTCGTCCGTCTCGCACGCCACCATGACACCCTTTTCAATCTCCGGACCGAGCCACGCGTGCTCGACGGCGCCGGACCACGGCCACCAATGTCTCGACGTCGCCTCGCGCCGCCTCGCAACCGCAACCGCCCGTTGCGCGTCCACGTTGGCTGACGCACTCGCACTCTCCACATCAATCCTAATCCGCTTCGCCTCGCGCGTATCAACACATAACACGTCTTCTCGTTGCGTCGCCCAGCGCCCTCGACCGTCCGCGAGCGTCCAATCGCTCTCCCGAGCATCCATCGTCCACGACGCCCCAAACCGTCGCACCGCAAACCCCAACCGACACAGCTTTGCATACGTCAAATATTCATCCATGTTGATCCCTTCTCGCGCCATGAGCGCGTACACCCCTCGCACGCTCACCACGCTTTCGTCGGTTTCATCGTACACTAACACCAAGCGCTCGCTTTCGACGAGAAACGCGCACTCTTCGGGAAAGAGCCACGTCGACGCCCCGCGCGCGCACCCGAATCGATGAAACACCCGTCCTCGCGCGCGAATCACCTCGGCTCGGCGCGCGTGAGGACGCCACACGGCGACAGGCATGTTCGCGCTCGATGTTCCGCGCGCCGAGGACCACGCGCGGGCGTGGCGCGCGAGCGTGGACGGCACTTTGTCCCGGAGCGAGGAGAGATGATGATGCTGATTCTGGCTCGATGATGGGACGTCGTGCGCGCGCGCGGGGGCGTTCGACGCCTTTGGACCACGCCTGAACACGGCGCGGGCGTCGGCGGCGGCGTCGGCGTCGTCGCGCGGCGGCGGTGGCATCGTCGACGCGCGGTTGAGCGACGCGCGGCGCGCACTGGCCACCGTGGCTTTGCGATTCGGATGCTTCAGTGCGCGCCGCGCCGCCGTCGCCGCCGTCGCCCAGTCGTCGCGACCGCACCATACGCCGCATCGCATTCGCGCCGCAACGCGTACGCGCGCCATGCGACGGAGCGAATCGATGTCGCACATCGAAGCCGCGATGAGCAGCGTGAAGAGTTTGAAGACCCGACCGAGTGGGTTAGACTTGCCAAACACCCCGCGTTTTTTGCGGCGGAAACACAGGTGCGAGGCGCGAGGCGCGACGCGGGCGCGCGGGTGATGTCGATGGTGCCACAGCGCGCGTTCGCGATGGGCGAGATCGAGGCGAGTGCGCGCGCGCATGCGACGAGGATACGCGACTGGACGCTATCCGTTTGACTAACGTGTCGTCGGGTGTCGTACGCGCGCGCATGTACGCCGCGCTTTAGAACGATATTAATCCTAGGTACGATGGTATTCGTGACGTTTTGTGTGCTCATCGCGCGCAGCTCGTCGCGAGCGGCGAGGCTGGCGACGGATGAAATAGGACGCGAGGTTGGACGCGAGGTGCGAAAAGTTGGACGTTTGGGGTCGCTCGTGACGTCCCGCGGAGCTTGAATGAATGAATTGTGTAGCAGTAGTAGAGACAACGAGAGTAGTAATCTGTTGTGTATAGTTGAGAGAGAGAAAATCAGTCAGTGTGTCGGTGTCGTATCGTAGTGAGACATCAAACGTTGGACGCGGTCGGCGCCGGTTCAGCCGGTTCAGCAGCGTCTTCGTCCTCGGCTGTCTGTCCCATTGGTTCTTCGTTCGTCTGTGTCTGTGTCTTTGTCTTTGTCTTTGTCTTTGTCGCATCGTATCGCGTCTGTTCACCACCATCACTGCCGCTGTAATACGCAATCGGTGGCGACGCCGCTGACGCGTCGTACCCGCCGTACGTCCCGACCCCCGGCGCGCCGTACCCGCTCATCCGTTGACAGTACTCGGCGTATGAATTCCAATACGCCGCATACGACTGATGATGATGCATCATCGCCGCCATCCCTGCGTGATGATGTTCTCCACCCATCGACGGCGGCGGCGCGTTGTATAACCCCGTATACGGCGCTCCAAAGTACGCCATCGGAGGCGCCGCCGACGCAAACGCCGGCGCCGTGGCGTCGACTGTCATCGTCGGCTTACCCATCGCCATCGCCATTGGCAGCGGCGGCGGCGAGACGCCACCTCCAGCACCACCGTGAATCATCACGCGCCCGATACATTGATCGTTAATCATGCGCGCCGCATCCCGACATGCCTGCACCGAACCGCGAAGGTACACGATGCGATTGGGCGCGCCTTCGGGCGTCTCGGCGTCGGTTTGTATCTGCACCCGCGCGTTGGTCGCGCGTTGGATGAATTTGATGTTATCTCCACCGCGACCGATGATCATGCCGACTTTCGTGTGTGGGATTGTCATCGTCGCCGTGGCTGGCGACGTATCTGAAGCGCCACCGCCGCCAGTCGACGATCGAAGAAGACGTCGAGCCGACATCGACGTCGGGTACGCTGTCGCCGTAGCGCGTCCGTCGAAATCCTCGCCAAACACCATCCCGGGTGTTCCATCATCACCATCGTCGTCACCATACAACTCGTGATCTTCCTCATCACCGTCGTCGTCATCGCCCATCGCCGCACGGGCATCATCTTCGATGACTCGAGCCGCCGCCGCCGCGCTCGCCGAAACGCGCTCTAAAAATCCCGCCCCCGGCGCCTCAAATCCATGCATTTCACCACCCGATCGATCCTCACTCGTATCAATCAACCGCTCAATCATCTCCACCGCATACGCACATGCTGCGGGTGCGCCTTCGATCTCTACCCGTCGCTTGGCGCCGTCCCAGGAATCCCGAGCGATGGAAATCCGCGTCCCGGTTTTGGCTTGCACAAAACTCACGTGTCTCCCATCGCGACCAATGACGAGCCCAACCTTGCTATTCGGCACGTGCATCACCCGTACATACGGCGCCTCGGCATCAAACAGTTCAGCAGACAAATCAATCGTCGCGGGCGGCGACGGTGGCGACTCCTGCTCGACGTCAGCGGCGCCCGCGCGACGCGGCGCTCGACGTCGGCTCGCGACATTCGGCGCTCGACCAGCCAACACGTGCACTTCATCCGGTGAGCTCATCGGCGTCACCATCCCCGAATGCGCGCGCGGTGGCGGCGTTGGCGGCAACGGTGGTTTGTGTTCCCCTGCGTTCGCGTCGCGCGCGGATGCGGTCGCGGATGTCGGACGCGCGCGATGTCGAGACGACGTCGGAGCCAATGTCCCAGACGACGTCGGGCTCGCGCGCGACATCATCGGGAATGCCGCCCCGCCGTGTCCACCGATGCGCGTCATGCGCGCGTAGGACGACGACGGGGATGACGGTGACGATGTCGGTGCGACGGGCGCGGCGTGCGGCGGCGTCGCTGGCGCGGGCATGGCGTCGGCGATGGCACCGTCGGTGTCAGATGTGGAGCCGCGAGGCGCGCGGTGCGGCTGCGCGGTGCCTCGCCGGGCGTGTGGGGACGGGGATCCGCGGCGACGCATGCGTGCGGTACGTCCGTCGTGGGCGCGCGTATGGCGTGAATGTGCGTGCGTGCGGCGGCGATCGTCGGCGAAGAAGGTGGTGCGTCAATGTGTGAGGTGTCGTCGGCGTTCGCGCGCGCGGGACATGGGTGCGCCACGTAGCGGCGGCGCGATGCGTGCGTGTGCATGTGTGTTATTAAAAGAATAGAGACTTTTTAAGCTGTGCGGTGTCGTCGGTGTTCGCGGGCAGGTCGTGATTGGCGGCGAGCACGGCGTCGGCGAGCGCGTGGAAATCGTACGCGGCGCGATATGAACCGTCGCGCTCGTCCCCTGATGGAACCTGCGACGACCAGAGCACGGCGGCGGCGAATGACGCGTTCGTGGCGCCTTTGAAATCGTTGTCGATATCGTCGCCGACGTGGAGCGCGGCGCACGCGTCGACGGATACGGCGTCGCACACGGCTTGGAAAAACTCAGGGGATGGCTTTTCCACACCTTCAATCGCGCTCACGACCACGGCGTCGACGCGTGCGCGAATGCCTAGAGCATCGAGCAATGCTGGGAGCCTGGTGTCCCAATTGGAAGCCACGGCGACTTTGACCCCGCGCGCGCGAAGGCGATCAAAGGCGTCGAGCGCGCCGTGCGCTACTGTCCACGACGACGGGCATTCGTAATAATTGTACAAGGCGTCGAGCATGCGTTCGACGGTATCTTGGGAAATATCATCTCGCGTCGCGCCGTCGGTGAGAACGTGCGCGATGACTTTACGCCAGAATGATTTCCCGTCGCCGTAGTATCGCATGGCGTCTTCGCCGTCGGCGCCGCGGAATCGCGAGAAACCAGCTTTGAAATGCATCGAGGCGGACGCCGGCGTGACGTGCGAGGCGCCAATGCTGGCTGCTACGCGTGCGTACACATCTGCGACGCGTTCACGCGGTTCAATCAACGTTCCACCGACGTCAACTGTTACCGCTCGCCAACCGAGTTTCGGCGTTTGCACGCCTTGAAGAATGCCAACCTTAATTGATGGATCATCCACGTCGTACGGATAGCGTCCCAGCGGCCGAATAACGTCACGAATAATATTTGTCATCTCGCAGTGCATATCCACGTCTAAGCTCGCAGTCATACCGCTTAAGTTTGGCAAGGCGTTTAAATTATACGCATAGTCGTACCTTCGGCCGACGGTGTCGGTGACGACGCCGCCCATTGCTCGAAGCAACGCTTCACCTGCGCACGTATCCCATTTCTTCGATGCCTTGCGCAGCATCAACGCGCTGTGCGCTCGGCGCTCGAGGAGCAACAAATAGTGAAATCCAGTGGCAGAAATGCGAACGTCGACGCGGGATCGCAGCGCCTCGAGCACGGGTTCTTGACGATTTTCGCGAATGTTTCTATTCACGGCGACGACGTGCGGCCCAGCGGGCGGGAGAGGCGGCGCCACGGCATCTTTGGCAATGTCTAAACCGTGCACACCGATACCGGTGCCACCCCACACGACGCGACCGAGCGCGCCCTGGGCGTCGGCGCGACCATACTTGTAAAACGGTTGGCCGATGACGCCGGCGACTGGGACACCATCCACGGCGACGCCGCATAAAATTGTTATCGCCTCACGCTCGCCCGCGGCGTATTCATTCGTCCCGTCGAGTGGGTCGAAATACACCGCAACACGCGATGCGTCAATCGGTCGTTGAAGCCTCGGCGCCCAAGATGAGTCGTCGAAATCATCATCATTGAAGTTCTCGTCGCCATCCATCGAGACGCCGCCCAAAATCTCGCTGGCGTCGCCTTCATCCGAACCCATCGCACCCTCAAACGACTCTTCCGCCACCAACGCCAACGTCGGACAAAATTCCCGAAAAGCTCTTATCGCCATCGCCTCTACGCGTCGATCGGCTTCGGTTTGCGCATCGATCACGTACGATCCATCCGTCGTCGCGCTTCCGCCTTTATCCTTCACACCCAACGCGCCCCCGCGAGTGACGTCCTGAATGATCACGTTCCCTCGCTCCGCGATGCGCCGGCACACTCGAACGAGAGAAGGCACGTGTATGGTTGTTTCTCCATCGCTCGCCGATGCGTTCGCGCGCGCGGCGCGACGAGAGCGACGTGAGCTCGCCGTGTGCTTCGGTGCGCGCCATGTGCTCAGCTCGCGACTATTTCGTAACGCTCGCGCGACGCGCGGCGCGCACGACGCGCTCGCCGCGCGCATGATTTACACTCTAATGCGTTCTCTTCGACTCGTCGACGAGTCGATGGGCGAGATCGATGGACGTCGTCCCCTCGAGAGGTGACAAGTGAGGCGTCAGAGCAGCGCGCGCATGGGACGACAGCGCGCCGCGCGCGCGTGTCGCGCCGGCATCGCCGCGTGCGCGACGACGACGACGGCGACGGCGGGTGCGACGCGGAATGGGGCGTATGCGGCGCGCACCGTCGCGAGCGTCAGCGCAGCGTACGCGCGCCTCGGTCGCGCGAGAGTTGCCGAGAAAGATGGTTTTGAGTTCAAGAGACAAAGCTCTTTTACGTCGCATCGCGCGTACGCCGCCGCCGCGGCTGCCGCGGCGGAAGATGATTTTAGCATATTGGGCGTCAAACCTGGGTGCACGGAGGACGAGCTTAAGAAGGCGTATCGCAGGGAGGCGTTGAAGTGGCACCCGGATAGACACGTCGGCGACGTTGAAAAAGCCAAAGCCGAAGCGCGTTTTAAACGCATCAGTGCGGCGTATCAGACGCTGAGCGCGCCGGGTGGGCGCGAACGCGCATCGTATGGGTATTCTAGCGCGAGTTCTTCTGGGGCGAGCTCGCGTGCGGCGCAGGCGGAATCGGCGAGACGGGCGTACGAAGCGTACCAACAGCCGGGCTACGGCGCATCCGGGACAGAGTTCCGATACCGCCAAGATTTCACGCGTGCCGATGCGGATAGGATATTTCGCGAGATGTTTGGTGGGGATTCGTCGAGTTTTGTGCGAGAACTCGAACGTGCGCTGCGTGAAGGCCACGCGCGAGGGGGATTTGGACCGATGGGTAGCGTCGGCGGGTTTGCATTTCGTTCGCGCGGCTTTGCGCCCAGCGATTTAGAGGACATGTTTAATGCGGTATTTGGCGGACAAACTCAGTCGGGGCGTCGCCCAGGGCAAAGTTTTGGTGGAGGCTATAGCGAAGTACGCGAAAGTTCGTACCTGAACGCACGAGGGGAGACGGTGATTCGACGCGTAATTCGCACGCGCGGCCCGAGCGGCGCCGTGAGCGAAAGCGTCACCGAACGCGTAGTGAGCCCAGGTGCGCGTGGTGGTGCGTACTATGGTGGTAGCTCGAGTAGTAGTAGTAGCAGCTATGGCGCGAGCGGCGGTGGATCGGCGCGCGCACCTCCACCGCCAGGCGGAGGTGGAGGCGCCGTGCAGTCGGTAAATCCGCTCGTGGAACTCGCTGTCGGCGCCGCGCGCGTCGCTCGAATCGCCCTCGCGCGATTCATCGCCACCTTCGGCGCGAGATTACTGCAGCAAGTCATTAGATTTCTTCTCAGGCGATTATTTGGAGGGCGCTAAGGCCCCTCTCGATGACATTCTTTGTAGTTTATTGTAGAAGCTCGATAAAGCGCCGCGGCGGTTACAACGAGCGCGTACTTCATTCCTTGTCGCGCGGTACGTGATCACCACCCGCGACTGTTTCTACGGCTGTGTATGTCCAGCGCATTTTGCACGACATATTCCATCGCCTTACCCGTCGTATCTACGCGCGTGCGCGGTAAAGTGTCGCCCGCGCGCCGTCGTGCGGCGTCGGCGTCCCAGCGCCATCCTCGCGCGCTCACCACTGGAGCCATGAAATCCGACCTCGCGCGCGATCCAATCGTCAAGGACTTGGTGCTCATTGGTGGTGGCCACTCGCACGTGTACGTATTGAAGATGTTTGGCATGAAACCGGAGCGTGGGGTGCGCGTGACGTTGATCGCGAATACGCTGCGCACGCCGTACAGCGGAATGCTCCCAGGACTCGTCGCCGGACACTACACCTGGGACGAAACCCACGTAGACTTACAACCATTATGTAAGTTTGGTAATCACCGCGTGATTCACGATGAGTGCGTGGGGATTGATTACGAGAATAAGCGAATATTGTTGAAGAGCGGGCGGCCGTCAGTGAAATTTGACGTCGCGAGCGTAGACGTTGGGATCACACCGAGTGCGGGTGAAGTAGATGGTGCTGATGCGCACACGGTGCCAGTCAAGCCTATAGGAGGTTTTAACGCTCGATGGGAGGCGTTGATGACGCGAGTGATTGAACACGGAGTGGCGTGTCGGGTGTGCGTCGTGGGCGGCGGCGCGGGAGGCGCCGAGCTCGCGTTGTCCATGCGCTGTCGCATGCGACGAGAATTAGCCAAAGCACATTTGGATGAGAATTTGGTAAAATTTACTTTGATTACGCGCGGGGAAATTATGCCTACGCATGCGAAGAGCGTGAGAAAGACATTTTTGGGCGTATTCGCCGAACATGGCGTCGACGTGGTAGAAAACGACGGCGTTATGCGCGCCGAGAACGGCAAATTGATCTTACAGAGTGGGCGAGCGATAGAGTCAAATGAAACCATTTGGTGCACGCAAGCGGGCGCCGCTAAATGGTTGCGAGATAACACGCCACTAGCGCTTGATGACAAAGGGTTCATCGCCGTCAATCCCACACTCGAATCTACGTCGCATAAAAACATCTTCGCCGCAGGAGATGTGGCTAACGTCTTGAAACACCCGCGACCGAAAGCTGGGGTATTTGCCGTACGACAGGGTCCACCGCTGGAAAAGAATCTACGACGAGCGTTGCTTGGTGAGGCACTTGTTGATTTCACGCCGCAAAGCGTGTTCTTGGGATTGATTACGACTGGAGACAAATCCGCGGTTTTGTCGTATGGCAAGATGTCTTTTGGAGGATTAGGACCAGTGGGTGAAAGGTTGTGGCGATGGAAAGATAAAATTGATCGCAAGTGGATGAAGATGTACGCGGACTTACCAGACATGATGGGAGGCAAGGAGGAGGACGAGGCGTCGAAAATCGCTCTCGCCGCGGGACCAGAAACCATGGCAGCCTTACGTGCGGTACCTATGCGTTGCGGCGGATGTGGCGCAAAAGTTGGTGCTACTGTGCTTTCTCGAGTAATGAAGCGCCTTGAGCCTATCCCGACGAACCCGAATGTTGAAATTGGTATCGATCAACCCGACGATGCCGCCGTGGTATCTACGCCGCCGGGCATGGTGAGCATTCAAACAGTGGACTACTTCCGCTCTTTCGTAGACGATCCCTATATATTCGGTCAAGTTGCCGCTGTACATGCACTTGGCGATTGCTGGGCCATGGGTGCGGATCCGCACGCCGCGTTGGCCATCGCATCAGTGCCGTACGGACTGGAGGCGCAAGTGGAAGAGACGTTGTACCAAATGATGGCTGGTGCGTGCTCCGTGCTCCGCGAAGCTGGCTGTGCTTTAGCTGGTGGTCACAGTTGCGAAGGTGCGGAATTGTCGCTTGGATTTTCCGTGCATGGCGCCGCGCCGCGCGAAAAGCTTATGAAGAAGGGTGGCATGAAGGCGGGGCAGAAAATTATTCTCACCAAACCCGTCGGGACGGGCACATTATTCGCCGCAGACATGCGTGCCAAGGCGCAAGGGCAGTGGATTTCAAATGCTTTAAATTCCATGCGTCAGTCGAGCGGCGAAGCGGCGCGCGTGTTGTTCGATCACGGCGCCACGGCGTGCACCGACGTCACCGGATTTGGCTTGCTCGGGCATTTGGTAGAAATGTGCAAAGGAAGTAACGCCGCAGCCGTGCTCGACATGGACGCCGTACCCGTGCTTCCCGGTGCGCTCGAATGCGTCCAGCTTGGAATCACGAGCTCGTTGCAACCCGCTAACGTGCGCCTGGCGCGCGCCGTGGCGAATCCCGCGGCGGTGTCAAACGCACCGAAATACCCGCTCCTCTTCGATCCTCAAACCGCGGGCGGTATGCTCGCCTCTGTGCCCGCCGAACGCGCCTCCGACGTCGTGCGCGCGCTCATTGCCGCTGGTTACCCGCACACCGCAATCATCGGTGAAGTTTTAGAGTATTTGCCCAAGGCTTCTGGAAACGCTCCCGAGCGCGTCGTCTTTGTGTCTTCGGCGAGCGTCCCGTTTGACGGCGCGTCCAACATCAAACCCACCCAAGTGGTCTCATGCGGCGCCGATGCGTGTAATTTGTAAGTATAATTTACAATGGAATTAAAATATCACTACCACCGTCGTCGTCGTCTTCACGACGTCATCGTCGTATTGTGAACCTTTAAATATGACTCGCGGTTGCGCACGTCCTCACTTTAAGTCACGCGAACGCGACGACGACAATGTCGTCGTCGCCATCGCCGCCATCTGGCGAACGCACAACGTTACTCGTCGACGTCGAACGCGCGTCAACGAGCGGCACGTTCGCTGGCGACGACGACGAACGACGCGAACAAAGTCTTACACCCAGAGCCACAACACCCAAGCGTGTGACGATGATGATCGCCTCGGCCGTTGCCCTCGTCGCGTGCTGCGGCGCGATCGCGCGGCTCGCTGACGCACGCACCGTTCGCGCGCGAGCCTTAGGCGCCTCGCGCACCGGGTGGTTGAACGTGCACAAGACATTGGCGGAGGACGACGTTGTCGCGGTGTTGGGTGTTGACGAAGACGTCTCGAAGCGCGCGCCGTTCTGGGACACCGTCCCGAACGGGTTCGACGCAGACGCATGGTTAGATGCGCCGAAACCAGTGTTTGAGGTGTCCAAGGCCGGTGCGGGCACGATGCCGGGGACGAGCGTGACGATGCTTGAGTCGTCGATATCGGTGCCGACGCCTTTGACGTGGACGTTAGAAGTTGACGAGCCACGGGATTTATGGAAGATCCCCGTGATTAGACACGGTGGTGGGTATAGATTAGGAAATATCGTCGAGCGCCGCGGTGATGCATGGGCAAAGGCGCGATTGGAGATTTTAGAGGCGCCGGAAGCGTACGAAGGGTCGCTTGCGTCGACGTTTTTAGAGACGCGCGCAGAGGGCGCTCGGGAATTTGCAGCCATTGTCGCCGCGAATGCACGAGATAAGCGCGTGCTCGAGCGCTCAGTGATTGGGAACAGAGCTAGGCTCGAGCGGGCTATTGTGATGCCCATGCGATTGAGTGACAAGGTGAGATTTGTCGAGCGCAACGAGGCGCTCGCGGTGCGTGCGGCGTTGGATTATCGCCGCTCGAGGTGCCCAACGACGTGTGATGAATTCATTGTTCCGGTATCTCTGGTGTGGGGAGACGATAAAAGTCGTGGAAAATTTGCATACAACGAACGGGAGTACGAGGAGTCGATCCGTGTATTACGGTCGATGCTCGAGCTTGCGCGCGACGTCTTTCCAAGCGACTTTAAAATGTCCATCGCCGTCGTCGCCGACGTAGATGAAGCCATCACCGTGCTCGCCTACGCCCCGCACTTGATGTCCAATCCGATTGAGAGCGCGAGTACGATGATTGAGCTCGCTCAAAACGTCAACGCGATGATTAGAGCGGACGAATCCGCGTTGCTCGACGCGTACGACGGCAAAATATCTCCTCGTCGGGACGCGGCGCATCGGGCGCGCGACTCCGAAATCGCCTCTCTACGCCGCTTAGTGGCGTTTGAGAACACCATGCGCAACAACGCCGATGATGACGCCGCGCTCATGCCCGATTGGTTCAACGTCCTCAGACAAATCAACGGCTGGCGAGAAGACGTCTCTATCCGCGCGCTCGATTCTGTCGACGCGCGCGTCTTGCGCAACATTTTCGTCACCCGCGCCGCCACCGCCCGGCACAATCGCGATGTGGCCAAAATAAAACCACAAACCATAGTCTTAGCGCACGATGACGACGACGCATAGCTGCGGTACTCGTCGTCGTCGTTTCAATAGTAGCACAACTTGTGAGGGACTCCACCCCTAATCATAATTGGTCAAATTTTTCCTTGTCAAAAACGCGCCAAATTTTCAAAAACATTTCAGCGCCTGTGGCAGCGCACACGCCACTTTGACGCGCGGACGCACGCGACGAGACGCGACGAGGCGCGACAATGACGAGCGTTTTGAGATGCATCACGCCCTTCGCGTGCACGACGCGAGGAACGCCGTCGAGCGCGGGACGACGAGGACGAGTCACACAGCTTGGACGCCATCGCCGTCATCATCATGATTCGTTCGAGCTCCACGCGCTTTTAGGCGACGAACAAGACAAAGAGCTCTGGGATGACACGAAAACCATCGATGAGACCTCGGACGATGCGTCTGAGCAGAGCTTATGGAGCGTGGTGAACGCCGGGGACGATGAGGATGAGAACGCGCGCGCGATCGATGGGACAGCCAACACGCGAACGAAGACGTCGTCGCGAAACGCCGATGGTGCGTTCGTAGGCAAGCGACGGACGAGCGCTGCGGAGAAAGCACAGGAGGATGAATTATTTGCGGATTTAGAGTCGACGTTATTCAAGGTGGATCGCGATGCGTTACAGATTCAAAAGGCGGATTTTACCGTGAATAGCGTGATTGATAAAATTAATCGGGGCAAGGTGAATTTGCGACCGAGTTATCAACGCGAATACGTATGGACGGTGCGCACGGCGAGTAAGTTGATTGAATCGTTGATTTTGAATATTCCAATCCCGACGATGTTCTTTCACGAGACGCAAACTGGAAAGTTGGAAGTTGTCGACGGCAAGCAACGGCTGACGTCGATTTGGAGTTTCATTCAAGGTGAATTTCCGGATGGCTCGCCGTTCAAGCTCACTGGGTTGGAAGTGTACGAAGATTTGAACGGGAAAACCTTTACTGATTTACATGAACGATTTCAAGAGACGATTTTGGATTACCCGCTGAACGTGCACACGATTTCGCGATCGTCCCAACCGGATTTTGTCTTTGAGGTGTTTGAGCGTTTAAACATGGGCGCCACGCAACTGAACGAGCAAGAATTACGAAACTGCATCTATCAAGGCATGTACACGGACTTGTTGGAAGATTTAGTCAACGACGAACACTTGTTGAAGATTTATCGATCGAAAACTCCGCACTTGCGCATGCGTGATCGCGAATTGGTGCTGCGTTTCTTCGCCATGCTCCGCACGACGCCAGAGGGATTTTTCATTCCGATCAAGTCTTGGCTCAACGAAGAAATGCGTGAGAACAAGGATATGACGCCGCAAGACGCGGGTGAAATGCACGCGCAGTTCTCGAGCACCATCAAGCTTGCGTATGAAATCTTTGGAGATTGCGCGTTCAGACCGACGTCGCCGAGCGGTAAAGGCAAGGTGGTCACCGAGGAGGATGTCAATGGGTTGTTTTACCGCGAGTTTTTCACCGCGGGTGAGGTCAACGTAGCGCTTTGGGATACGTGCATGTATTCCTTGGCGCGCGTGAATGTAGAGAAGGCTCTCGAGCACAAGAGTGCTATTTTAGCCGCTTGGATCAACTTGAACAACTCGGCGCAATTTTCCAAGCTCACGGTGAGCACGCCGCGCGCAGTGGTGTCTCGTCAAGAGCTCTGGCAAGCAGAGCTCGACAAGATTCTCAAAAACTAATTAATCCTCACAAACAAGTAATAATACAGAGACGATTAGAAACGAGTGGATATGAATGTTGATAGCACACATGTAACACAGAGCTAACTAAGTAAACGTACAATCATGAAGAAGAATGATGATAAACAGGAACACGCTCACGCGACAAACGTGATGGATTCTTCCGCGGCTCGGCGAGGTGCCTTTTGTACAGAAACGTCAGACGCAATCTTGACGGACGCGTCTTTGGAGTCATCCATACCGCGCGCAATTGGCACACCTTTGATAAATCGTTGAATCATAACCAGCGAGTTACGTGGCTGATCCATCGGGACCATGTGCCCGGCTTGAGAAACTTTCACAAAGGATAAATTTTCATACTCGCGCACTTCGCCCGCGACGACATCTGATGAGCCCGCGGTGTCGGTGACGAATGGGTACGCGTGCGCGGCGTTGAAGCCATCTTTACCGCTCCAGTCCATGGCGCGAACCCAGCGTAAGTTACCGAGCCAGTTGCAAATAAAGTCGCTTTCGCCAGCGTAAATCATGACGCGAATACCAGACTCGAGCATCGGTGGAATCATCGGTTCGTAATCATTCATCCAATCACCCATCATATCCGAGTGCACTTGATTGTCGCACATCGCCCACGGTTTGTTCACACCGAGCGCTTTTTGCACTTCTGGACGGTTCAAGTATTCTTCGGCGCGCGAAAAATCATAGCACAAGTCGCCTTGACACGATTTGCGAATGTCGTACACATTAAGCGCTTCGCCACCGTTACGCTCGGCGGCGTCTTCAAGAAGAATTTCAGGAATAGCCTCGCACAGTTCCACAGCATTGAGACATTTTTCGCGCGTAGACTTTTTCGTCGCCCACTTCGGAGCGTTCACACACTGCTCAATGGCGACGCGACACTCGGGAAATTTCTTTGTCGCATCCTCTGCGGCTTTCGCGCTCACGATGTCATTCCCGATAGAGTAATCCGCGTAAGCCCCGTACTGAATCGCGGGATCTGTCAACCCGTTACCGATGGCAAGACCAATCAAATTGATCAACACCGGCCCTTCGTCGTTCTGAATGGATTCATAAATCCGATGCGCAAACGCCGGAACGTAGTGCCCGGCGTAGCTCTCACCCGTCACGAACACTTCATTGTCCGCCAATTCCGGTCGAGTCAGCAAGAATTCTTGTAAAAACTCTAACAAATCATTCGCCACGACGACCTCATCGCGCGCAGCGTCCTTTCGCGACGAGCTGTACGAAAATCCCGTCCCAACCGGCGAGTCCACAAAGATGACATTCGCCGCGACGTCCCACCCGTATTCCCGCTGTTTCAACTTCATATCCTCCCCGAGCTCGTACGGGCCATTTTCATACAGCAACGCGAGTTCACTCGAGCACCCCGGGCCACCGGTGAGCCAAATCACGAGCGGCGCGTCGCGCGCGTCGACTCTTTCCTCGTCGTCTGGTTGACTACGAATTGGGAAAAACGTGTAAAACATGTGCGCATCGTTGGTGGAATTCAGCTTGAAATACCCCGCCGCCGCGGCTAACGGATCGGCATCCTTCGCGCGCGCGCTCTCGGTGGGGTTTCCGCGCACCAAGGCGTCGATATCAATCGGAGTGTCGCGCAACCGTCCAGATGATGACACCAATGCATCCACTGGACCCGCGCACAGCATCGTCGACGCCAACGCGCACGCCAACGCGACGAAGACGCGAGGGAGCGATGGGAACGACGCCAGCGTGGATGATGATCGCGACATGATCTCGCGGTGGTGTTTCCGTGCGCGCGCGCGCGTCACACGTGCGTCGCGATTTGACGACACCAGTCAGTTGTGCGCCCCACTCCTCGACTCTCAACGGCGGCGGCGGCGGCGGCGGTGGCACCGCGAGCGACGAGTCGAATACGGCAACAATGTCGGCGCAGAGCCAATTCGAGGCGTGGTTCACGGTGGTGGTGATCGTGTGCGCGTTTATCGCGCTACTTAAAGATTACATCCAACCAGACCACGTGATGATGCTTTCGGTGTGCGCGTTAAACGTCGCGGGGGTGATTTCTATCACCGAGGCCCTTTCAGGGTTTGCTAATGAAGGTTTACTCACCGTCGGCGCGCTTTTCGTCGTCGCGGCGGGGATTAGCGCCACGGGCGGGCTCGATTGGTACATGGGAAAGGTTTTGGGCAAACCGCGAACCGTCGGCGGCGCGCAGCTCCGGTTAATGCTTCCTATCGCGTGCGTGAGTGGATTTTTGAACAACACTCCGGTGGTGGCAATCATGATTCCAATCGTCTTGCGATGGGCCGAAGCTACGGGGATGGCCAAGGAGCAATTGTTGATTCCTTTGTCGTTTGCGAGCGTGCTCGGCGGCACGTGCACGCTCATAGGGACGTCGACGAATTTGGTCGTTCAGGGTATGGTGACGGATTGGGTACGCACGCACGAAGGCACGAGCGCGGTATCGATAGGTTTGTTCGATCTCGGTGTGTATGGCGTGCCGGTGGCGTTAGCAGGCATTGCGTATGTGCTCGTGGCTTCGCCGTTTCTATTGCCGCGAGGTTCCGGCCGCATCGGCGGCGAGCCGAAAGAGTCTCGCGAAGACGAAGAAGATTTACTTGTCGGCGCGCGCGTCGAGGGGTGGTCTCCAGCGGTCGGGCACACCGTCGCTGCGAGTGGTTTACGTGGATTACCTGGGTTGTATTTGGTGAGCGTGCGGCGTGGCGAGGCGCTGTTGCGCGCCATCGGTCCCGAGTTTATATTAAACCAAGGTGACATTTTGTACTTTACTGGTTTGATTGAATCGTTAGGGAAAGTATGCGCCGAGTATGGATTGATGGCAATCACGCAAGAGCACGATGATGAAGATGAAGAAGATGCAGACGATGGGCGCGTCGCCGCGAATGTCGCCGCTGAGCCTTCTGAAAAGCTCAACACGGATGGCGGCGGCGGTTCATCGTTTTCGCTCTCAGCGGTGAGTAGCATCGCAGATTTACAAAAGCTCGCGCGCACGCACGCCATTTATAAAGAACCGGACTCTATTTACGCGTTACGACGTCGTAAGAGTCGTCCACGTGCGTCGCATTCGCAGAGTGATGAGCCAAACTTCGGTGCGAGTCCGGGATACTATTCCTCTGACGGCGCGAGCGGCGGCGCGAGCGGGGGCGGCGCGGAGAGCGGCGTGACGTCCGCGGGCGCGAGCGATTCGGACGACCCCGCTATTGCGCGGTCTAAATCGCAGGCGTTGAAGTTGTATGGCGAAAATCTGAAATCTGCGTTTGATGACTCGCAAATTAGTGCGAAGGAGAGTGAAACCGCCCTCGGTCCGCCTTTGGTGACCGTCGACGTCGATCCCGACGCGGATCCTCAAAATCCCGCACACACCGGGCGCATGGTGCTCGGCATCAGCGCCAACGACCGCCCTGGGTTGCTTCACGATATTTCACAGGCTCTCAATCGTTTACGCGTTCAGCTATTGCATTGCGAAGCGTCCGCTGTCGGAAGCCGTTCAGTGTCCATCTGGCGTTTACAGGTGTTGCAAGACACGACAACCAAAGAGGAAATCGTGCTCGTCATCAACACGTTGCTCGAACCCGTGACAGGCATAGAAGCCGTGAAGAAACGTGGGCAATCCGTCGTGCGATGCAGTGTCAAGCCTGGTGCGTCGATCATTGGTAAAACGCCCGCTGAAGCAGATATACGAACGACGTATGGGGGCGCAATCATCGCGGTGCAGCGAGCCGGTCGAGCGCCGCCCGGCAAGCTCTCTATGCTACGATTTCAAGTCAGTGATGTGTTAGTATTTCAAGCGCAAGATGGATCGCCATTGATTAAGCTCCTGGAACTTAATGAGGGTGTCGACGTCGAAGTCGACGAGCGATTGGAGCGCACGCGCGCGGATTTCGACGTCATTGACCACGGGAGCGGCGCAGCAAACGCTGGGAAGGAATTCCTCATCGCCGTGCGCATTGAAACAACGGCGAGAAATTTCATAGGTAAGACTGCCGTTGAGAGTGGTTTACGTGCGTTACCTGGATTGTTTTTGGTATCCATCGAACGCACGCGCTCGAGCGCGGGGACGTCAAACGGCGACGACACTGGCGTGCCCGCCGACCGCACCACAGTGATCGACCCGAGTGAACCCTTGGAAGCAAATGATGTGATGTGGTACGCCGGTGGTGCGAGCGCTATCGCAAGCTTACGACGCATTCCTGGTTTAGCGCCCTACAGCAGTGACCAGGTGGAAAAATTAGAAGTGTCCAGTCACGACAGACGGTTGATTCAAGCCGTCGTGGCAAAAACGGGGGATTTAGTCGGCAAGTCTATACGCGACGTAAAGTTTCGCACGCGCTTCAACGCCGTGGTCATTGCCGTCCATCGCGAAGGCGCGCGCGTGCACTCTAGAATTGGTGATGTGGTGTTACACCCGGGCGACGTGTTGCTCCTCGATGCTGGGCCAGATTTTCGACAATCCGCCGGCGCGCAGAGCGGGTTCGCGTTGATTAGCGTCTTGGACGATTCTACACCTCCGCGGTTATCGATGCTGATTCCATCTTTGCTTTGCGCGTTGGCTATGATTGCGTTATACACTGCGGGGGTGATGGAGTTATTCACCGCCGCCATTTTAGCCGCGGCGGTGATGATTGCGTCGGGGACAATGACGCAACAAGAGGCGCGCGCCGCCGTCAAGTGGGACGTCTTGGTATGCATCGCCGGCGCGTTTGGCGTCTCCAAAGCAATGCAAAACAGTGGCGTAGCAGAAGAAATCGCCAAAAAGCTCGTATACTTAGGACAAATCACCGGCACGGGCGAAGTGGGTTTATTTACCGCCGTCTACTTGGCGACGTTTTTGATTTCTAACATTGTCACCAACAACGCGGCGGCGGCGCTCATGCTCCCCATCGCCGCCAGTGCCGCCGATGCTCAATCCATCGAACTAGAAAAAATGGCCTTCTTACTCATGCTCGCCGCCAGTGCAAGCTTCATGTCCCCATTCGGATATCAAACCAACTTGATGGTGTACGGCCCGGGCGGGTACGTGTTTAAAGACTTCATCAAGTTTGGGTTTCCCATGCAATTGACGCTCTTGGTGGTGTCCATCGCCATCGTCGGTATCGACGCATCGTTGCGTTGGATCATCTACGTCGTTGTCGTGCTCGCATTTTTCATCACGAGCGTGATGACCACGATCGGGTTTCGAGACCTTGGTGGTCGCGCGCGACGCTGTGTGAGTCGTCTCGCCGCCGCCGCGACCCGAGCGAAGACGACAAAAACGAATGCCGATATCGATATCGAACGCGGCGACAATGACGGCGCGCGCGCGCACGGTGTTTAAATGATACGTAATACTAGCACAACTCGATTTAGCATTCATTCAATACATTCCAATTCATGATATGATGTTATGTACGTCGACGACGCGCGCCAGGTTTTTCGTCGACGCTTTGCTCGATACGCCACGCAAACGTTCACACCGCACGCGCGCGCGACGAACAACCACAAAAAAAACGACAACCAGCGCTAGCTATTATCACACACCGCACCACCATTCACAACATTCATTCATTGTCATTGTTACAAACAAAATCTTTTGTTACACTAGCGAGCGTTCGTGGCTGACTAGACTTTTTGCGCGTCCTCGTCGTCGTCGACGACGAAGACCACGCGATTACAACAATCAATCAAACACACCATCGATCGCGCACAATCAACACCAACGATACACACACGTCATCATCACGTGCCACCCACCGTCATCGTCATCCGTATCGTCGTCGAATCCCATCACGCCGCGCGAGGCTCCACTTTCCGCGTCCCGGACCCGGCGCGCGCGACCCCGCCCGCGTCCTCCCCGTACGCCATCGCCTCAAACGGCGATCGCCCGTGATTCGTCGTGTACACGAACCCATAGGTAAACCCAGCGCCGAGCGCCACTTTCGCCAGCGCGCTGTGATGCCTCAGCAACCCTTGAACGACGAAACTCATCGATGAATCAATGAATCCAATCAATGCCGACACGGGCGATAATCAACAAATCAAACCTCGCGCCGCGAGCGATGCGACGTCGATCACGCGTGTCACGCGTCACCGATCAATGCAAAGAAATCCGTGCGATCGAACGAGCGCGTCGGCGGCGACTGTGCGCGTGCGCGTCGGCGTCGGCGGCGTCGTCGAATGGCGCGTGACCGATGGCCATCCGCGTCAGCACCTCGCGTCGTTCCCGGCAAAAATGGGGTTTGTTATATTGATAGAGGTCTTAGTTGTAGAGTATGCAATGTGGGTATTATGTTACTGCTGTATAGATCATATGTGTACTATAGTATTAGGGTTTGGTTTTGTGGATTTTTATGGCTCGCCCAACACCATTCGAGCCACGCGCGCGCGCGTCCAGACGCCGACGCGCGTGGCATCGTCGCACGTCTTCGCGATGACGCCTCTCGCGCGCGCGAATGAACGCGTGACGTTATTACCGAGCGCACGCGCCGAGCCAGCGTCGACGTCAACGCGCGTGAGCGACGGCACTCAGGGTGAAGACGATGACGATCGGCACACGCATCATCACGGTGGATCGATGCGTCGCGTGACGAAGACGCAGGCGATGGCGATCGCGGGGTCGCTCATGCTGCTCGCGGTGGGCGCGACGGCGGTGTCGAGCGGTGTGGCGGGCGGGCGCGGTGGCGCGGTGCGACGGGCGCGCGGGGCTCGGTTTTTAGGGATGACGTACGAAGGCGCGAGCGGCGAGCCGGCGCGCGGCGAGGCGGCCGAGGCGGCGTTAGGGACGAGCGCGGCGGCGACGACGTATGTGGCGTTTCGAGGTGGAGCATTGATTGAGGATGGAGGTGCGGTGAATCCGTGGCTGAGCGCGCCGGTGCCAAAGTGGAGCGAGATGATGCACGCGGCATCGGGCGAGTCGGGCGCGACGGCGCAACTGGCGGTTGAGTTTCCTCAAATGGTTGACGTGCCTGATATGCAGTCGTCGTCGGTGCTAAAGGGGCCGATGCCGACGGGGGTGAACGCAGCACCGAAGGTGACGACGACGACGGCTAAGCCGACGACAGTATCGACGACGGCAGCCAAGCCGGTTGCCGCGAGCGATCCTGATGCGCTCGCCATGTGCGATTTCACGTCGTGCGACGCAAAGTACATGATGGTGGATGAACGATGTAAAGCCAACGGCGGCCTCGGATGCGTGGCGCAGTCGGGATGCAGGTATTGCACCTTGGACGCAGCTGACGCGTGGAAGCTCCCTGGGTTGCCCAAGTGCGCCCAGTGCGTGTGCGACAAGTTTGGTTTGTCGGGATGCGACGCGACGTTGCGCAAGTCTGGGGGTAACGGATTAACGACGCCTCAGACGACGATGACGACGGCGACGACGTCAGAGACGATGAAGCTGTTGCCAACCACGGCTACATCGCCGCAGACGACGTCTTTCGGCGCAGCCATCGGGCACTCGGAAGCTGACGCTATGTGCGACTGGAGCCGGTGCGACGCGCGCACCAAGTATCAAATGTTTGACAAGTCGTGCAAAGAAACAGGTGGTTTGGGTTGCATCGGTCAGCACGGTTGTCGATTCTGCCGCACTGATGATGATAGCCTCAACTACGAGCATGGCTTACCTAGGTGTTCGCAGTGCGTGTGCGACAAGTACGGCGTGAGCGGGTGCAGAGACTCTCAGAGTGTGTCTGATGACGACGCTGAACCGATTGAGCCGAGCGCAATTCCACCGTGGGTAAAATCGTCGCCGAGCGGTGGCTCTTACGGTGGCATGGATACGTTCCACATATCGTCCGATTCAGAGTCAAAACATCGTCACGATGATGATGATGACGATCGCGACAACAAACGCGAAGACGAACGCGAAGACGCTCGACGGGCGTCCCCGGCGTACGCGAACACCAATCCAGTCGCCCCCGTCGCGGAAATCCTCCCCGACCCCGATCGATTCGCAAAGTCAGGCTTGGGCAACATGCAAGAAACCGGGCCCGTCGACCCGTTGCCGGAGCACTTCCGCATCGGTGCCAACGGTGTGGATTGGCAGCAAACCAAGTTCGGCGATGGGCAATCGTGCCAAGCTCGGTGCCAAGAAATCGGCAAGACGTGCTCTGACCTTTACTGGCCGCGCGACATGAACCAGTTGAGGGATGTGATTTCTAGAACAACCCCCTCTGGCACGGCGTTGACGTGCAACGAAATCAGAGTTGTCGACCCTGTTGGTCACTGTAGCGGTGTTGCATCGCTTTCGGGACGATGCTTTTTGAACCCGCCGACGGGACTCGCGGCGCCGACGTGCATGACGCCGTCAATCCACTCGGATTGCACCACGTTTTGTCCGTGCACGTCGACGTGATTCGTCACCACCGCGCAAACACATAGAATGCTTGTAGTTTTAATTTAACCTAATATCGAGATTGATTGGTATGTTCTTATGTTCTTGTATATAAAAAACGACTACGCGGTGAAGTCGTGCGCTACGACGCGCGCCGCCGCTCTGGGGCAAAACAAAAAAAAGCACGTAGGGTACAACATCGTTTCAAATGTGATGAACTCGGTCTTTTTTCTCATCTCTCCTGCTATATTTGTCTCTGATTCTCTCTCTCTGTATGTGTTCTCTGTCGCTCTCGAACAGCCGTCGACGCCGCGACACGTTGTCATGCTCAGTCTCAACCTCATCCTTTTAGTAGGATTCTTCTTCGCTCAAGGACAAGTAGTACGCCAACGAGTTGACGACGAGTTGCTCCATGTTCTTTGACAACGCCGCGCCTTGGTGCGTGACGTAAATGATATCGAGCGCTTTATCGCCAATGGTGTCCACTTCGGCGCTCACGACGTTCAAACTTAAATCCTTCAGCGTGCGCACGACATCCACGAGCAACCCTGGTCGATCGGTGCACTCCACGGTGAGCTTGGTGTGGTACCGTTCAGGTTCGCACGAAATTTTCGTCTTGACAGTCGTCGAGACTTTGCCCAAAGGCGCGTCGTACCCGTCGCGACGCTTAGGCTTCTTCGCTTGAATGTACTCGGCAGCTTCGGGATGAAATTGCACCATGTTGGTCAAGATTGTTTGACGAATCTCTTCCAAGCGCGCACTCGCCGTCACCTTTTCGCTCGTCGCTCGATCGACGACGAAAAACTTGGACGTCTTATTCTTCCCTTCCATGGACACTTCGCCGCGAGAAATATCCAATCCAAGGTTCCTCAACGCCGCCACCGTATCCAAAAGCTCGCCCAAGTACTCGCCAAACGACACCTCAAGTACGGTGGCAAAGGCGTCAGATTTATTATCTATAATCACCTTTGGCACTGGGCGTTCAGCATCCACCGCCGCCGCGCGCGGCGCCACGAGGCGCGCGCCTCGAGCGCCGACGCGACGCGCCCCTCGACGCGCCACCGGCGCAGTCGCTCTACGATTTCACATCACGCGCCACGACGTCGTCAAAGTCAGTCTCTCTCCTCATCTCCCCCGCGCGCGTATGTACACTTTAAGACGACGAAGACGACGCGCACACGCACACGCGCGCGCGCCGACCGAAATATTCTCATCCTCCGCGTCGCGCGTGCCCACCCCTCGACCGACGACGACGCGTCCCATCCCTCGATGCGCCACCGCGCGCGCCTCGCGACGACGACGACGCGACGACGCGACGACCCGACGACGCGACACGAACCCAAACCCCACGCGCGCGCACCGCATCGTCATCGTCGTCATCGTCGTCGTCATACGCATCATCATCCAAACGTCGCG